>ENA-OQEB01000485-OQEB01000485.1-human-gut-metagenome-genome-assembly--contig:-NODE-485-length-16455-cov-1.668484_pt1 | contig 16455 bp, 26 predicted proteins | sample MGYA00242787_ERZ504619 | MGnify/ENA primary metagenome ERZ504619 (study PRJEB26092, sample SAMD00036317) | human gut metagenome | host: Homo sapiens | study: EMG produced TPA metagenomics assembly of... | reverse complement strand
TAGAGACTCACTGGCAGTGAACCAAGAATTGCAAGCAGTGCTGCAAGTCACAGATTTAGGCATGGCTACATCGGGCAATTATCGCAACTACTACTATAAAGACGGAAAGAAATATGCGCATACCATCGACCCGCGTACCGGCTATCCGGTACAGCACAGCATCTTGTCCGCCACCGTCATCGCCAAAGATTGCATGAGTGCAGACGCCTATGCCACGGCATTCATGGTGATGGGGCTGGAAGAAGCAGAACGCGTGGCGGATGCACATCCGGATATCGACGCCTGTTTCATTTATACGGATGAAGAAGGAAAGCTTCAAACGTTCTTAACAAAAGGAATGGAGAAGTATATGAAATAATGTGCAAATGCGATTAACCCATCATTTATAAAATACAAAATATACCGCCAGTACCAGACATACAAAAGCGGCAAAATGATTCCAATGCAGCGTTTCCCCCTTGAAAAGAACCGTTGTAAACACCGTAAAGATTATCAAAGTGATTACTTCCTGAATCACTTTGAGTTGCATCAATGAGAACGGGCCTCCATTGCCTAAAAAGCCTATCCGATTGGCCGGAACCTGACAAGAATACTCAGCCAGAGCTATTACCCAAGAAAACAGCACCACGGCATACAACGGCCAGTTGGAGATGACTTTTGTCTCTTGTAGCTTCAGATGCCCATACCAGGCAAACGTCATGAAAATATTAGATACAATCAATAGCAAAATGGTATAAAATGCTTTCATATATTTTTTAATAATTAATGGTTAATGTTTTATGATTGCAGGCAGCAATTCCTCCTGCACATTCGTCATACTCCCCCATAGACTATAGCGTGCCTCAGGATTCATTTCCTCCAACTGTTTCAGAATGCCTTTCATTGTACTACGGCTGGATTGTGACTCATACGGACAATTCTTCACCTGCTTACGATACCCCCTCACTTGCGCCAACTCCATCAAATCCGCCTCCATGTACCAGACACATCGGACGGATAATCGTCATATCAAACTTCTTCATTACCAGCCGAGGAGGCATGGAGCTGAACGCTCCTGATAGGTGATATTCATCAGCAAGGTCTCCAGAATATCATCCATGTGATGGCCTAACGCGATTTTATTGCATCCCTGCTCCTTGGCTACGGTAAACAATGCCTTCCGTCTATTCCAAGAGCAAAGAAAACAAGGAGACTTGCGGGTATCTGTCGTGGCATCAAACTCCGTTTCAAAGAGAACAAAAGGCACTCCCCACGACTCTACGTACTCCCTCAGATAGTCCACATCACTTTGATAAGGTATATTCTTCATCACTACATGTACGGCGACAACGGAAAAACGGGGTTTATAGACACGGGCACGCCGTGCCAACAATTCCACCAGCGCCAAAGAGTCCTTGCCTCCCGAAAGCCCGATGAGAATCTTATCGCCGTCCTCTATCAGCCCATATTCCACCACACCTTTGCTAAACCGCTTGTCTATGCGGCGCAACATCTTTTCTTCTTCAGTAAATCGTGCCATTGATACGAGTTATGAGTTATAAGTTATGAATTATAGCTCTTCCGGTTGCAAAAGTAAGGCAAAAAGAACGATTTAAAGAAGAATTAACAAAATAGAATTACGGAAACCAGCTTTATTCACGATAAATTTGTATTTTTGACCTTCTGAACAAATCAGCATGTATCAATATGAATAAAAAATATATCCTTTTCTTTCTATTCGGCCTTTTGAGCATAACAATTTCCGCACAAAGCCTGGCAGAAGCCAAAGCCTTGTACGAGAAGGGAGAATACGAAGAAGCCAAGCCCGCCTTCAAAAAACTCGTCAAGACACAACCTGGCAATGGAAATTACAACCTATGGTACGGTGTATGTTGCCTGGAAACCGGCGAACCCGCAGAAGCCTTGAAACACCTGGAAAGCGCCGTCAAGAGACGCGTCCCCAGCCGGGCAACTCTATTTGGCCCGGGCATACAATGATCTATATCGGTTCGAAGAAGCCATCGAGACTTATGAGACCTACATTTCCGACCTGAGAAAGAGAAAACGCTCCACCGAAGAGGCCGAACAATTATTGGAAAAAAGCAAATCCAACTTGCGCATGCTGAAAGGCGTGGAAGAGGTCTGCTTCATCGACAGCTTTGTGGTAGACAAGGAAAAATTCCTGGATGCATACAAAATCAGCCCCGAATCGGGCAAGCTGTTCATGTACGACACCTACTTCAATGATTCCGGTAAGGAAGGCGGAACGGTATACGAAACGGAGCTGGGCAATAAACTATATTATAGCGAAATGCAACCGGACAGCACCCTCAGTATCCTTTCGCGCAACAAGTTGCTGGACAAATGGAGTGATGGCAGCTTGTTGCCCGGAAGCATCAACGAGGCCATGAATGCAGACTACCCTTATGTACTTACGGACGGTATCACTATTTACTATGCCTCGGATGGCCCTGGCTCGATGGGAGGATATGACATTTTCGTCACCCGTTACAATACGAATACCGACTCTTATCTGATGCCGGAAAATGTGGGCATGCCGTTCAATTCGCCCTACAACGACTATATGTACGTCATTGACGAATTCAACGACTTGGGATGGTTTGCCTCCGACCGCTACCAGCCCGAAGGCAAAGTGTGCATCTATGTATTCATTCCCAACTCATCCAAGCAAGTGTACAACTACGAAGGGATGGACCCGGACAAGATGATATCATTGGCGCAACTTCACTCTATCAAGGACACATGGACGGACACCGATGCGGTAGAGGCCGCCCGAGAAAGGCTACGGACCGCTGCCAACGCAAAGCCGCGGACCACCAAGAAGCACGATTTCCAATTCATCATTGACGACCACTCCACCTACTACCAGCTGGACGATTTCCGTTCCCCGCAGGCCAAAGCCTTGTATGGCAAATACAATCAGCTGGAGCAGAGCTACAAGCAACTGCAGGAGAAACTGGAAGATATGCGTTCGGAATACTCCCGAGCCAACAAGCAGGAAAAGGACAAGATGTCCGCCGCCATCCTCGACCTGGAGCAACGTGTACGGCAATTGTCCACTGAGATGGAGCAGACTGCCATTCAAGTGCGCAACCTGGAAAAACAAGCCACCAAATAAAGACAACTATGGATATACTCATTATCGCCTCATTGATTATAGGAGCAGTAATCTTGTTCTTAGTGGAATTATTCGTAATTCCGGGCATCAGCGTTGCCGGTTTTCTGGCAGGAGGTTGCATCATCTTTGCCAACTACTATGCCTTTGTCTATATGGGCACCACGGCAGGTGTCATTACGCTTATCATATCTGCCCTGGCTTGTATCGGCTCGTTGGTATGGTTCATGCGCTCCAAGACACTCGACAAAATTGCATTGAAAAAAAACATCACCTCCAAAGTAGACCGTAGTGCCGAGGACAAAGTCAAGGTAGGCGATGTAGGCGTAACCACTACTCGCCTGGCTCTTATCGGCTATGCCGAAATCAACGGAGACATCGTGGAAGTGAAGTCATCAGATGGCTTCATGAACGAAAAGACTCCGATTATCGTAGAGCGTATTGCCGACGGAGTCCTCTTAGTGGAACGGCTCAAGCAGTGAAATTTCAGAAATCAACCTATTTATAACTAACAATTAATATTTAATCTCATGGATCCAAGCACAATGTATTTAACCGCCTTCCTCATTATAGGAGGCATTATTTTCCTGGTACTTTTCTTCCATTATGTACCGTTCTTCTTGTGGCTGTCCGCCAAAGTATCGGGAGTAAACATCTCGCTGGTACAACTTTTCCTGATGCGCATCCGTAATGTCCCTCCTTATATCATTGTGCCCGGCATGATTGAAGCTCATAAAGCAGGATTGCAAAACATCACGCGCGACGAACTGGAAGCGCACTACCTTGCCGGAGGTCACGTAGAGCGGGTGGTACACGCACTGGTATCCGCCTCTAAAGCCAATATCGAGCTGCCGTTCCAGATGGCAACCGCCATCGACCTTGCCGGCCGTGACGTGTTCGAAGCCGTACAGATGTCCGTTAACCCCAAAGTAATTGACACCCCTCCCGTGACAGCTGTTGCCAAAGACGGTATCCAGCTGATTGCCAAGCCCGTGTAACGGTGCGCGCCAATATCCGCCAATTGGTGGGCGGTGCCGGAGAAGACACGATTCTGGCCCGTGTAGGCGAGGGTATTGTGTCTTCCATCGGTTCGTCAGAGAATCATAAGTCTGTATTGGAGAATCCGGATTCTATCTCCAAACTGGTATTGCGCAAGGGGTTGGATGCCGGAACAGCATTCGAAATTCTGTCCATTGACATTGCTGATATTGACATAGGTAAGAATATCGGTGCCGCCCTGCAGATAGACCAAGCCAATGCCGACAAGAACATTGCTCAAGCCAAGGCAGAGGAACGCCGCGCCATGGCCGTAGCCACAGAGCAGGAAATGAAGCAAAGGCCCAGGAAGCCCGTGCCAAAGTTATCGAGGCAGAAGCGGAAGTACCAAGGCCATGGCCGAAGCATTCCGCAACGGCAATCTGGGTATCATGGACTATTACCGGATGAAGAATATAGAAGCCGACACTTCCATGCGCGAAAACATTGCCAAACCGACGACGGGCAATACCAGCCAGCCGTTGAGCAAATAACTCGAAAAGTAACTGACAGAAACGCCGGAACCGGTGAACAAGAATCGGTTCCCGGCGTTTCTATTTATAAACAAAAGATTAAAAGCTCAAGCATATGAAGAAATATTTCGCCTCTTCCGAACTGATCATCAATGAAGACGGTTCTGTATTTCATCTTCACGTAAAGCCCGAATGGCTGGCAGACAAAGTCATCTTGGTAGGCGACCCCGGACGGTGGCACTGGTTGCCTCCCATTTCGAGAACAAGGAATGTGAAGTGGAAAGCCGTGAGTTCAAGACTATCACCGGTACTTACCAAGGGAAACGTATTACGGTGGTTTCCACCGGTATCGGATGTGACAACATCGATATCGTGATGAATGAACTGGATGCCCTGGCAAACATCGACTTCGAGACGCGCGAAGAAAAGCCCCGCCTACGTAGCCTTGAGCTGGTACGTATCGGCACCTGCGGCGGCTTGCAACCCTACACTCCGGTGGTACATTTGTATGTTCTGAAAAATCCATCGGTTTCGACGGTCTGCTCAACTTCTATGCCGGACGCAACTCCGTGTGCGACCTACCCATGGAGCGTGCCTTCCTCAACCATATGGGATGGTCCGGCAACATGTGTGCCCCTGCCCCCTACGTCATTGATGCAAGTGCTGAACTGATAGACCGCATCGCACAAGACGACATGGTACGTGGCGTAACGATTGCCGCCGGGGGCTTCTTCGGACCTCAAGGACGCGAGTTACGCGTGCCGCTTGCCGACCCGCATCAGAACGAGAAGATTGAAAAATTTGAATACAACGGCTACCATATCACCAACTTCGAGATGGAAAGTTCTGCCTTGGCAGGCTTGAGCCATCTGATGGGACACAAGGCCATGACGGTATGCATGGTCATTGCCAACCGCCTGATAAAAGAAGCGAACACGGGATACAAAAATACGATAGATACTCTTATCAAAACAGTACTCGACCGTATCTAAGTATCCTTCAAGAAATGCTCCTCCCTTTCCTTCAGCCAATCCTAGGAGTAAGGTTTAGTAATGACTTCATCACATCCTGCCTGACGTGCCCGTTGCTGGTCTGTATAGTGTAGCAATGTCCTGCTATACCCACAATGGGCACAGAGGCGGATTAGGCTTTATAAGCATCTATCCATTATCGATTTGCACAAAGTTACGATAAAAGCCCATAAGTTGAATCACCATCTCTCTTTTTTGTAAAGAAACCATTATCTTTGCTGAATAAAAATAAGCCGGATAAAATGAACCAAGATACCATTTGTGCCATAGCCACCGCCCAAGGGGGAGCCATAGGATGCATCCGTGTCTCCGGACCGGATGCCATAGAGATAACATCCCGCATATTTACCCCTGCCGGAAGGGGAAGAAGCTGAAGGATGCCAAGCCATACACACTTACCTTCGGTCATATCCATGAAGAAGAAAACATCATAGACGAAGTACTTGTAAGCTTATTCCGTGCCCCCCACTCGTACACGGGCGAGGATAGCACGGAAATCATGTGCCACGGTTCGAGCTATATTCTTCAGAAGGTGTTGCAACTGCTCATCGGTAATGGTTGCCGCCTGGCCGCTCCCGGTGAGTACACGCAACGGGCCTTCTTGGGCGGCAAAATGGACCTAAGCCAGGCCGAAGCCGTGGCCGACCTCATCGCCTCCACCTCTGCCGCCACTCACCGCCTCGCCATGAGCCAAATGCGCGGTGGGTTCAGTAAGAGCTGGCCTCACTACGCGACCAATTGCTGCACTTCACATCACTCATAGAACTGGAGCTGGACTTCAGCGACCACGAAGAACTGGAATTTGCAGACCGCTCCGAGCTATGTCTCCTAGCAGACGGCATAGAGCAGGTAATTTCCCGTTTAGTACAATCCTTCAGTGTAGGCAATGCATCAAGAACGGTGTGCCCGTAGCCATCATCGGCGAAACGAATGCTGGTAAATCCACCCTGCTGAATGCACTACTAAACGAGGAACGAGCCATTGTAAGCGACATACACGGGACAACCCGAGATGTGATAGAAGACACAGTCAATCTTGGCGGGATAACTTTCCGGTTTATTGATACGGCAGGCATACGCGAAACGAGCGACACCATCGAGAGCCTAGGAATTGAGCGAACCTTCCAGAAATTGGAGCAGGCGGAAATCGTGCTCTGGGTAGTTGATGCCACGAATGCCGTCTCACGGATACCACAACTAACTGCCCAGATACTTCCCCGTTGCGAAGGGAAACGGCTCATTCTCGTATTCAACAAGGCCGATCTGGTGCAGGATGCCTCAACCATCCTCACCCCCAGTTTCACCCTGGCCGCTACTAATGTGCAATGCATCTCCATCTCTGCCAAAGGGCGTACCAACTCGACAAGCTTCAGCAAATGCTAATCTCTGCCGCTAACCTGCCCACGGTTACCCAAAACGATGTCATTGTCACGAATATACGCCACTACGAGGCTTTGACCCATGCCTTGGAAGCCATCCACCGGTCCAACAAGGACTAGCAGAAAATCTATCCGGAGATTTTGTTTCACAAGATATCCGCGAATGCATTTTCCATCTAAGCGATATTGCAGGGGAAGTTACGAACGATATGGTACTTGGGAATATTTTCGAACATTTCTGTATCGGCAAGTGATGGCTTAGAATCTGCCATAACCAACTATAACCATTCAGAACAAAGTCGCTGTATTTCAGCGACTTTTCTATTTTAACACTTTCCAATCCGTATTTGGAAGTAACGGTTTTTATCCATATTTTTCTATCATATTTCTACCGCGACACAAATTCACGGTTAGCCCGAATGTCACAGTGACGCATTAGTTGACGTGTGTTGACAATGGTTTACATGTGTAGACAAAAAGGGAAATTAAAAAACAAAGAAAATGATATAGAAATATGGAAGTAAAGAGAATTTGTCAATGGTGCGGAAAACCATTCATTGCACAGAAAACAACGACCTGTTATTGTAGCCCTCAATGCTCGAAGCGAGGTTACAAACATCGTATCAAGGAGCGCAAAATGGAACTGCGCCATATTCAGGAAATGCAGGAGTTGCGCTCCAGTTTGGAGAAACAAGAATATTTCACTTTTTCGCAGGCTGCCCGATTGATGGGTGTGAGTCGTCAGTACATTTATAAATTAGTCAAAGAGGATAAACTTAGAGCATCCCGAATTAGCGGAAGAATGGCTTTGGTAAGGCGTGCAGACATAGAGTTAATGCTCAAAAGCAAACCTTACGAACGACTGGTTGCGAAAAACGACTTCAACATCTCCGAGTATTACACAGCCGAAGAGATTGCGGAAAAATATAAGGTCAACGCCAAATGGGTGTGGACTTACACTCGGCAACATAAAGTGCCGAAAGTGAGAATCCGCCAGTTCAACTATTACAGCAAGAAACATATCGATGCTGCCTTTGCCAAATACGAGGTAGATTCCGACCTTACTGAATGGTACACACCGGAAGAGATTCAGGAGAAGTACGGTATGACACGTGTCGCCATCCGTTCGCAAGTGTATCGGAACAACATTCCCTCCAAGAAAGAGCATGGGCAGATATTCTACTCAAAGCTCCACTTCGACCTCTCGAAGAGTTCCGAACAGGAGAGCAAGGCGGAATACTACACCGTCAAGGAGGCGATGGAGAAATTCAAACTCTCTCGTGATTCGGTTTACGGTATTCTGCAATTCCATCAGATCAACCGGGAGAAGAACGGACGGTTCGTCAGATTCCTGAAAGTGGAGTTTGACCGGGTAATGGGTGCCCGCAAATAGTCTAATTTATGGCTATCCGTAAATTATTCAAAAATTAATCCCTGCTGTAGGTAATCTGCATGACTACATTATAGAGTTTCGCCGACGAATTAATAATAACCATAAAAATATAACATTATGCATGAATGCAAGACCGTGACATTAAGGACACGTCCGCTAAAAGGCAGGATGATGTCTTTCTATCTGGATTATTATCCGGGGTATCGAGACAAAGAGACAATGAAAGTTATCCGTCATGAATCGCTTGGTATTTATATCTATGCCAATCCGAGGAACAAACGTGAACAGAATTTCAACGAGGTAATGACCGAGAAAGCCGAAGCCATCCGTTGCCGCAGGTCGAGTCGGTAGTCAATGAACGGTATGACTTCTTTGACAAGTACAAACTCAAGGCAGACTTTCTGGAGTATTATCGCAAGCAGCTCCGTAAGCATGACCAGAAATGGGAGTTTGTCTATCTGCATTTCAATAACTTCGTACATGGCAAATGCACCTTTGAAGAGATTGACATCGACCTCTGTAACAAGTTTCGGGAATATCTGCTGAATGCCAAGAAGCTAAGGCGTAACGGACGTATCACACGGAACTCCGCATCAGGATATTGGTCTACTTTCAGAGGTTTCCTGAAAATACTCTACCGTAATGGGATGATAAAGACCAATGTCAATGACTTCTTGGAAAAGATAGAGACAGAAGATGTAATGAAAGAGGCCCTGTCTGTTGAGGAACTGTACAAATTGGCCGAGACACCTTGTAAGAAGCCTATTCTGAAAACGGCATCGCTGTTTTCCTGTATGACCAGCTTGCGCATCAGTGACATTCTCTCGCTATGTTGGGAAGACATCATGGACTATTCTGCCGGAGGAAAATGCGTACACATCATTACGCAAAAGAACAAGGCGGAAGACATCATTCCCATCAGTGAAGAAGCTTTGGGATTGATTGGCTATAGTTCTGAAAAGAAAGGTTTGGTATTCAAGGGGCTTATGCGTAGCTGGACGCAAATACCGATGAAAGAGTGGATTCGTTCTGCCGGAATTACCAAGAACATAACATTTCACTCGTATCGTAGAACATTTGCAACGCTACAAGCAGCTGCCGGAACGGACATCCGCACCATACAGAGCATCATGGCGCACAAGAGTATCACCACCACGCAAAGGTATATCAAAGTCGTGGATGCCAACAAACGTGAAGCCAGCAAGAAAATTACCCTGACACGGCAAGACTGACAGCTGCTTTGTCCTCGATTTCTGCGGTCAGAGTATGATTTTTCACCTAAAATCATACTCTGACGTGATATTTAGCATGATACGTGGTAACTATCATTCTTTTTATTGCAACTATCTGGAATATCGATTATATCTTTAGCGCAAAACGATTCCAAACACTTGCAGACCATGACGAATAAAAAACAAATTCAGACTAAAAAGATAAGTTTTATCCTCGCACTGTCCGTTATCATTTATGCGGCTATAGACACTTATCTTTTCCTTTGCCATGACATCAATATCATGCGCATAACGACTCCTGTCATCCTTGGACTGGTAATAGCTATCATATTATGCGGACTCCTGCACAAATTTTTCTATAAATGGCTGACAAAAAATCCTATCAACTTCTCTTTTGGCGAGCCATCTACCCTATTGTAAAATCAGAGAACATCATAGAATCTATGGATGCTACTGAAACGCAGCCCATCAAGCAACCGATGGATTTGCCTGAACAAGAGTCTTCTCCATCCCAACAGTCGAATCAAGATACTGTAAACTCTGATTGTCCGCAAGATTCTCATTTGAATAAATATGATTCCATATTGGTGGAACTCAAAAAGAAAGAGATTGAAAGGCAAGTGGAAATCATGGATGCGATTCGGGAATATGTAACCGTCAAAACTGCCCCCTATCTCTCCAAAGAGGATATTGCCACCCTCATTGCCAATATAGAGTATATGGCTTACGATCAACCTGAGTCATATAAACCGATTCGTTCCAATATAGACAATCCGCTGAGGTCGCCGGGGCTTCGCCATTTGGCATGGAATGTCGGTGAACGCTTGAGAGTGCCCTTAGCGAAAAGAGCCATTTTTATCAAGAAATCATTTCCATACGAACTCGTAAACGCGACCCTTGAATATCTTAAACTTAATTTACGGGATAATGTCTCAAGCCAGATTCCCATTGATGTACCAGATAAAGGCGACTATCGCTTCCATTTAGATGTAGATAATGATGACTCGCAATAAAAAAAGTATGCAGACGAAATAATTAATCCGGTCTGTATTGTTCTGCAAGGTTTCATTGAGTTGGTTCGCAGCATGTTAAACGATTAAAACAATCATAATATGGAAAAAGACCAACTGACATTCAACGACCTGCGACTGTGGTAGGCGAACTATGCGACAGAATCGCAAGTATGGAAAACCTGCTTACGGAGAAACTTTCCAAGCAGTACGAAACCAAAGAGAATACGCACGTCCCCATGACCGTACAGGAGGCTTGCAACTATCTTAAAATGCCGTTGTCGACCTTTTATTACAAGGTCAAGAAGGACGATATTCCGGTTATAAAACAAGGAAAGCATCTCTACATCTATCGTGACGAACTGGATAGATGGCTGGAATCTTCCCGGAAGAATCCGGCTCCGCAAAGTTTCGAGGAAGAGAATGAATCCTTGCTCGCCTCCCATCGCCGTAAACCGAACCCTAAAAACTGGTAGCGATGGAAAAGACAGACACTATTATTCTTTCTCCGGAAGAATTGGCCGCTTACATGGCAGAGTCTACAATAAGCGTAACAAGTACATACGAACACTCCCCGGTGGTTCTGATGGTGGACGATACTGTTATCGGAACATTGGGAAACTTCAGTGCTTCCATCGGGAAAGCCAAAAGCAAGAAAACTTCAACGTTTCAGCCATTGTCGCATCGGCATTGAGTGGCAGCAGCGTTCTTCATTATCGGTCTACATTTCCCGAAAATAAGCGGAAGATTCTATACATAGACACAGAGCAGGGGCGGTATCATTGCCAGCTGGTATTGAAACGCATCTTACGTTTGGCCGACTTACCGGAATACAAGAATCCGGATAATCTGATTATGCTGGCTCTGCGCAAGTTTTCCCCTAAACTACGTCTGGCGATAGTCGAACAGGCCATTGGCACAATACCGGATTTGGGATTGGTCATCATAGATGGCATTCGTGATTTCCTTTACGACATCAATTCCTCCAGTGAATCCACCGACATCATCTCCAAATTCATGCAGTGGACGGATGACAGGCAAATCCATATCCATACCGTCTTGCATCAGAACAAGAATGATGAGCATGCCCGTGGTCACATCGGCACGGAACTCAACAACAAAGCGGAAACCATCATGCAGGTCGAAGTGGACAAAGAGGACAAGACTGTAAGCGTGGTCGAAGCCGTCCATATCCGTGACCGCGAGTTTGAACCTTTCGCTTTCCGCATAAACGAGGAAGCCATGCCCGAACCGGTAGGTCCTATCTGCCCAAAGAGAAGAAGACCGGACGACCAATCAAAGGACCGTTCGATCCGGACAAGGAGATTCCAAAAAATGTACATCGTCCAGCATTGGATGCCGTTTTTGCCAATGGCAACATCAGCAATTACGATGATTATATAGAACGCTTGAAAGAGGGTTACGGATTGCAGGGTATAAAACTCGGTTATAACAAGGCGGTAAAGGTCGCAACATTGCTCAGCGACAAACAAATGGTTATAAAAGAAGGGAAAGATTATGCATTCAATCCAGAATACCATTATTGAGTTCAACTTTACTTTATTGTTGGGGCATATATATAAGAATAAAGCAAAGTCAGAGGAAGACATCATGTGAGATATTCATATTCTCCCCTCTTTTAGAGACTCGTATCATCCTATGTTTCCTATCCGAGTGCCAGTTCACTATACGCATCCGATATGGCTTGTCGTGAAGCATCAACAGGTAACTGTTGCGAGATATGCCAAGGTATAACCTCACTGCGTTACGGTTGTACATTGGCGCTCTCGCCTGCTCAGTTCCCTCGCCGGTGCGGTACTCGCAAGCTCGCACCTATCAACCATTATAAAATAATTCAAATGAAAGAAGATATTAAAAATACATCGGACTCCTCGAAAGAAACCAGAAACGTCTTCATCGGAGCAAAAGTCACTCCTACTCAGAAGGAGCAGATAAAATCACTGGCCGGACAATGCGGCATGACTGTAAGTGACTACATATTATCACGTGCGTATAACTTCAAGCCCAAAGCAAGGCTCACGAAAGAAGAAGCGGTATTGTTACAGAATCTGGACGATTGTCGGTCAGACCTCGTAAAATACACCTCCGCCCTACACGGAATGTCCACAAAGCAACGTATGGTAATGTTCAATCAGATTCCGTTTATGGTGGGTTGGCTGAAAGAATTAGGCAATGTAGCCGAAAGTGTCTGCCAGTTCCTGAATGCAGTAAAAGAGAAGAATAAAATTCCGTCTAACCCAAAATCCGAAGAAGAATGATTGCGAAAGCCAAAGCCATATCGCACGGTATAAACGACATCCGTTACATTACCGGCGAATCACAGCACAAAAAACATCCGGAAAAGATTTATCGGGTATTGGACAATCTGTTGCCCTCAGAACCGGACGCTATGGGAATATGGAGCTCCATGCAGTTGACCCTATCCCAACATCGACCGATAAAGAATTCCGTTATCAGAATCGAGCTGAGTCCATCGCCCGAACATACCCAATTTTATGACATCGAAGATTGGCAAAATCTTTGGCAGGAATTCGCCGAGGAGTTCGACAAACAAGTGATTACCGGCAAGGATGGACAAGTCCGTTCCTGTCCGACCAATTTGGTGGGTAGCAAATACTCGGTTTGGCTTCATACGGAATCTAAAGGCGAAGTTCCCCACCTTCATGCAGCGGTTTGCCGTTTGGATGAAAACGGTAATATCAACAACGACCACAACATTCATCTTCGGGCGCAACGTGCAGCCGAGCGAGTGGCAAAGAAACGTGGCTGGACAACAGCGGCACAAATCAGAAATCGAAACATTCCACAAGTGAACCGGGACTGTATGGAGGTGTTGAAAGCAATGCCATCGTGGTCATGGGATGAGTACAAGAATGCTCTTATACGGAAAGGTTATACCGTCCATGAAAGAGAGGACAAGAAAGGTATTCTTCGTGGATATGCCCTCATGAATGGAAACACCAAATACAAGGCTTCAGAATTGGGAATCGGCAGAAACCTGATGTCTCGAAACTTCCTGCGACATGGGAGAAACTGCATCATCAGCCAGCTACTGCCATTAGAAACAATACACCCCAAGCCGTTCAACAGGCAGCGATACATAAGATTGCTCCTATCGACTATACCCAATATCTCACATATAGTCAGGAGATGATTTCCTATACCCTCAGCCATGAAGGTAAGGATTACAAATTTTATATCCCGGAAAAAGTACTTGATTGTTTCAATGACGAATTTGATTACAGGTTTATTGCCAACTGTCAAGAACTTACCGATATGGCTGTAGCTATATTTGTCGGACTGATAGATACCCCCAATGTAACAACCGGAGGAGGTGGCGGTGGCTCACAAAGCGACCTTCCGTGGAGAGATAAGGACGAAGACGACTTGCTCTGGGCGCGCAGATGTGCTCGTGCCGCCAGCCGGTTCTTAGGAAAGAAACCGAAAACAGGATTAAAACGATAAGCGCATGAAGAAGAAATTTGATTTTTCCGCAGAAATGAGTGAAGCGGAATCCATAAGATCCACTCCCAAGAATGAATATCTGGAGGAAGAAAACCACTTACTCGATATCAATGTGCAAGAACTTGCTAGGCTGAATAACAATGTATATAAGCTGAGAACAGAAGTTGAAAATCTGTCCGGTTCTATACGTGAGTGCAAACCTATCATTTCTGAAGAAATGCATAAGTTGGCAGTTGAATTTGGAGCAAGGCTTCTCTGCAATTTTCTTGATCAGATTGAGAGCAAATGCAAGGAAGCCGAGCGGAGAATGAAGAAAGCCGACAATGCCATCCCCCTCCCATATACGGCATTCTACATTTTGATTATCATTGTAGTCGCTCTATCTTCTTTTTTCGTGTGCATGATAGTGGCTAATGCAGAGATTTTGCATTCCGGATTGATTTGGAAGGCTACTACTGGTTGTATTCTTATGGCTGTCTCGGGGATTGGTATAACGGTAGCAATACAGAAGTTTTTGGATAGAGGTAAATAAACGAAAAGTCTCAATCGGATAGAGATTACTACCAGTTGAGACTTTATTTTCATGCTTAAATTAGTCTTCTAAATCTCTTGCGACTTCAGGGAAATTATCTTTAATAGTTCCTTTGATACCACCATGTATAGAATACTGCCTGACTTGAGTAGTTTGAACTTTTGAAGACTCATGATCTTCTTTGGAATACAGAATAGGAACTGGTTCTGACTGATAGTAGTTTAACCTGTCTGTATTTATATATCTTATTTCATACGCCTCTTCAAAAGGAGTTATGAGATATATCCTTATTGATGCATCAATGTGTATATCTGTTGACGGCATAATTCTCCGGGCAAAATAGTCTTTGTTTCTCCTTGCCGTATTTGAATATAATCGCTTTTCGGTTTTAACCTTACATCTAAATGATGACGAGCCTCATTTATCATAATGCGATACACTTCTACCGGATATGAATTGTTTTTAATCTGGATCTTCAATCCCCACATCGTATCATTCTTCAAACTTATCTGAATTTTGGGATATATGTTACTTCCAGCTTAAATTCGCTCTAATTGATAATGACGTGAGTACATCTCAGCCATTTGCGACAAGCTATTAATCTGCTGCTGAGTTCCTTTCTGATTTCTTAAGACAAGAATAAAAGTTGCAGCTGTCGCCAAGCTCCCAAAGCCATAATACAATCAACAATAATCTCAAATAACATAAATTACTTTCTAAAATGATATTCAAATATACAACATAATTCTGAATCACAGAACAATTGAGAGCGAAGAAATTACAGCATTAATTCCCTCGCTCTATACATAACTTTATTTACCCAGTGACTTGAACACCTTAGCAATGCAACGCTTTTTCTGCTCCATATTGGATGAACATATAAGTCCAACGTAGTTGAAATATTGGAATGCCCTAATAATACGCTGACTGTTTTATAGTCACAACCGACCTCTATACAACGAGTCGCAAAACTATGACGGAGTCCATGATACTTCAGCTTGGGAATATCAAGTTTCTCCATAAGCCTTTTATAGTAGTTACGGTACGTACGTGGTTCTGTCGGACACTCGTCATCGGTAAGAATGTAATAGTCATCATTAACTACTTTTTTCAAAGGCTTTAACATAGTAAGCAATTCTTTTGTTTATCGGGATTTCACGGCAAGAGTTTTTTGTCTTTGGCGTGTTGATGACCAGCTCTGTATGTTTTCTCTCTCCTTCTATGATATAGATGCGTTCTATCGTCCGGTTAACGGTTAGAATTCCATCATATACATTGATGTCGCTCCATTTCAAAGCACAGATCTCCCCTATACGCAGACCGGTACTAAGGCTGATATAGATACCAAGTCCCGGAAAGGAAAAGTGCTCTGAATATAGTTCAGAATCTTTTTATGATTTGCCACGGACAAGACCTCCAACTTTTTACCAGCAACGTCTGTTGGGTACTTAATATCCCATTCGTAATAGTTCATCCATTCGTTTTTCACTCCGAATTTCATAACCATCTTCAGGACAATAAGAATGTCCTTAACAGATTTCACGCTCAATCCGCCTTCCAACTTTTCAAGCACAAAGCCTTGTACATCATTTTCATGAAGTTCGTTACTCTCACCAAACTTTGGCAAAATGTGATTTTCAAGAATCAACATGTAGGCTGCCAATGTCGATAGTTTCACATACGGTCGCTTGTCCTCTCGCCATGCGTCCGAAATTTCTCTAATTGTCTTCTGAATCATAATTTTGAATTTAATTGGTTCTAATAATTAGA
>ENA-OQEB01000483-OQEB01000483.1-human-gut-metagenome-genome-assembly--contig:-NODE-483-length-16477-cov-2.530398_pt1 | contig 16477 bp, 13 predicted proteins | sample MGYA00242787_ERZ504619 | MGnify/ENA primary metagenome ERZ504619 (study PRJEB26092, sample SAMD00036317) | human gut metagenome | host: Homo sapiens | study: EMG produced TPA metagenomics assembly of... | reverse complement strand
CTAATCGGCAAGCTACCGGCGGCGGTAATGGGAGATAATTGCGTTTGTGTAGGCCCTCCGGATACGATCATTAAAGGATCTTCCACCGTGATGATCTGCGGTAAACCTGCCGCCAGAATGGGAGATACGACAGCTCACGGAGGGCAAATCGTATTGGGATGTCCCACCGTTATAATAGGTGGTTAGGAGGATCTGCGGCATATAATATATGTATATTGTGAGAATATTACTATCTTTGCCGCCACTTGAAACTAAAAATAACAAGACATGGAAACAGTAGTAAGTGGAATCAGACCAACAGGTAATCTGCATCTAGGCAATTACTTTGGTGCGGTAAAGAGTTTCTTGCGGATGCAAGATGAGTATAATTGCTTCTTCTTTATCGCTGATTGGCATTCGTTGACTACTCACCCGCATCCTGACAATATACGAAATAGCGTAAAGACGATCCTCTCGGAATATCTGGCTTGTGGTATCGATCCGGAAAAAGCTACCATTTATATTCAGAGCGATGTGCCGGAGGTGGTAGAGTTGTATCTATATTTGAATATGAACGCCGGTATCGGCGAGTTGATGCGTACGGCTTCCTTTAAGGATAAGGCCCGTCAGCAGTTGCATATCAGCCGGGAAGGATGTGAAGGCGATGTAGAGAAAGAGATTTTTAATGAAGGTAATAAACATAGCGTAAGCGCTGGTTTGTTGACTTACCCGACCTTGATGGCCGCCGATATTATTATCCATAAGGCGTTAAAGGTTCCTGTAGGTAAGGATCAGGAGCAGAATATGGAAATGGCCCGTCGTTTCGCCCGCCGTTTCAATTCTACGTATGGCGTGGATTTCTTCCCGGAACCTGCGTCGTTCCATTTGGGCAATAAGTCCGTGAAAGTACCGGGCTTGGATGGCTCCGGTAAGATGGGCAAGAGTGAGGGTAACGCGATCTATTTGATAGATGATGAGAAAACAATCAAGAAGAAGGTTATGAAAGCGGTTTCCGATGCGGGACCAACCGAGCCGAATAGCGTGAAGCCCGAGCCGATCGCCAATTTATTCACGATGATGGAAATTGTCTCCGAGAAAGAGACCTATGATTTCTTTAATGAGAAATACAACAATTGCGAGATCCGTTACGGCGATATGAAAAAGCAGTTGGCCGAGGATATCAATAAGTTCTGCGCTCCGATCCGTGAGCGTATCTTGGATATGGCCGCCAATACGGAATATCTGGATAAGGTAGCCCGTATGGGTGCGGAGAAAGCTCGTGAGAGCGCTTCTAAGACTTTAAATGAGGTACGCCAGATTATCGGTTTTCGTCCATATTGATGCTTATTAATTAAAAATAAGAAAAAGCGTTTAGGGATAAGTCCTTAAACGCTTTCTTTTTATTAAAACCATTATAAAGAACCTGAAAAGCGATTTGTTAAAAAGAAAAGGTTGTTACTTTGCGGTGAATAGTTACAGATAACAAACGTATGGCTGCTATTACCACCCAAGAATTTGAACATCATTTCAAGAGTTTATATAAGCCCTTGTGTTTGTTTGCGCTTCGTTATACCGATCAGGTGGACGATGCCGAGGATATCGTGCAACAGGCTTTCGCGGATGTATGGGATAAGAACCGGGCTGGTAATGTGATCGGGAATCTCAAGGCTTATTTATATCAAGCGGTGAGGAACCGTTCTCTTTCATTTACCTCACAACCCGTAAACGCTGAGGCCACCGAGCAGTTACCCGACGTAGAAGATACCTCGGAAGAGGAAGACATCCTGCGATCGGAGCGTGACGCTCGCCTGTGGGACGCTATCGATCGGTTACCTCCCGAACGGAAGAAGATTTTCTTGTTATCCAAACGGGATGGCTTGAAATACCAAGAGATCGCGGAGGAATTGAATTTATCGGTAAAAACGGTTGAGAACCAGATGAGCAAGGCATTGAAAGCTTTGCGAGAGACCGCTATCCGTGTTTATATGTTCTTTTTCGGATAAATTTTATAGAAAGGAATGGGGGTTTTTCATATTTCTCTGTCTTAGAGATAAAGGTTACTTGTTTATTTCATTAAAGCATGGAGAGTGTATGAGGAAGTTGGTGGTATTTGTGATGTTGATGATGTGCGTGATCTCGGCCCAAGCGCAATGGAAAGTGACGCCGGAAGCCGGTATGAACGTGACAAAGTATAAGGGAGATGTCGCTAAGGTAGGCTTTAAGGCTGGGGCTGCGGTCTCTTATACATTCGGATCGGGCTGGTTCTCGCTTCAATCCGGTTTGTATTATGTGCGACGGGGGAAGGGACTGTCTTCTTATAGTGAGATTTATGGAACTAGTGAGAGTCCATATGGGGGACGGGAAGGTACGAGTATATTTCTCTATCCCGTTTCCAGTGATTATTTGAATCTGTGGGGATACGGTTATGGTAATGGTTACGGCTTTACGGGCTTCTATTATGATACCTATGGAATTAAGGATTTTGATGTAGAAGGTATAAGGCATCGCAGTCAGAAGGAGCATCGTGAATATATCCAATTACCGATCTTGGCTCGTTTCGATTGGCAGGTAAGTAAGGATGTTCGGTTACATTTGGCGATCGGTCCCTATTTGGCGGTTGGCTTGGGAGGAAAAGTGACGTATGAGGAAAGTGATTATTCTTTAAAAGGAAAGCTGCCCTATAATAAGGAAATATCATATAACCCGTTTAATCCCGGCCAAGGATATGCGGTAGCGCCTCGTTTTGACTGGGGAGCTACCATAGAGGCTGGTATAGAGGTGAAACGGGTCGCTTTTAAGGTTGGCTATGATCTGGGTATAGATAAGCAATACAAGGGATATGCTTATAACATAGGTCTGAACTATCATACGGCTAGTTTTACCTTGGGATACACATTTTAAAGAGAAAATAGGATGAAAGCGATGGTTTGTATAAAGTGGGTATTTATATTCGCGGTGTCGATGATGATTTTCTCATCTTGCGTATCGTCTAGGATCTCGCCGAGTATGAGCGTGGGAGTTCCATTGAAGAAGGGGCAGGCCCCAAATGTCGGATTCCAATGGTATGAGACTGGAAGGACTTATTAAATAGAAGGAATAGTTATGAATAATAACGAGCATGACAATAAATTGGAACAACGCATCCGTTTCGTAGCGAAACGCTATCGGGAAGGAAGCCTTGACCCGGATAAGGCATGGCAGAAGTTCGCTTCTGAGCATGCGATTAGCCGGAAGGTCTCGTTTCGCCGGTATTGGATCGGGGCGGCCGCTGTCGTGTTAGTGCTCGTAGGTCTGGGGACATGGTTTACGGTAGAGAGAAACGCCCCGGATTGGGTTGCGATTACTACCGCCCCCGGACAAATGAAAGATGTTTACCTTCCGGATAGTACCTTGGTCGCTTTGGCCGGCGATTCATGGATCCGGTATGACGCGAAGAGATATGATAAAGAGAGGCGTGCCGTGGAGATGAATGGAAAGGCCTTTTTCCAAGTGACGAGGAACGAGGCACGCCCTTTCTCAGTGAAAACGAGCCAAACGGAAGTTACGGTGCTGGGAACAAGTTTCCAGATAGATGAGAAGCCTACCGTTACGGAAGTCAATGTAGTTACCGGCAAGGTATGTTTTACCGCCGGGGAGGAAAAGGAGAATGTGATACTTACCGCTGGAATGTCGGCTCAGTATTCTATGGAGAACAAGGAGATAACGGTAGTGACGGAAGAAGACGTGAACAAGTTAGCTTGGAGGACAGGGCAACTTCGTTTTATGGAGACACCGCTGGATAAGGTGATTGAGGACTTGAGTGATTATTATCAAGTCAAGATTGCGAACCAGACAAAGAATGAGGGAGCGAGATTGACCGCTACTTTTAATAATCAGCCTTTGGAGGATGTCTTGCAGGTTGTTAACCAGACATTGGACGCTCATTTGGTTTCCACTTCGAAGAAATAAAATCAGATCATTTATGAGATCTATTGTTGTATGGCTGATAGGGATTCTTTTGCTTCCCGGTTGGATGGGACATCTATATGCGCAGATGCCCGAACCTACGCCGACGGTTACGTTGGATATGCGGCAGGTTCCCCTGTTGGATATATTGATGGAGCTTGAGAAACAAACCGGATTGTTCTTCTCGTACGAGTCTTCTCTACTGAAAGAGCTGCCAGAGGTTTCCCTGTCTGTCCGGGATGAATCCTTGTCGTACTGCTTGAAGCGCTTATTTTCCCCATTACCGATTATCTATCGGGTTACGGGGCAATATATCATCTTAAAGCGAAAGCCCCGTCAATATACGATCAGCGGATTCGTCAGGGATTCAGCCTCGTATGAGAGTTTGTTGGGGGCCTCGGTTCTGGTGAAAAGTTCGAGGGGAGGGACGATGTCTAATAATTACGGCTTTTACAGCTTGATACTTCCACCCGGTAAGGTTCGCCTTAGGGCCTCGTACGTGGGCTTTAAGGCGATGGAGATAGAGATCGATTTGCAAAGGGATACGATGATCGACTTCCCATTGAGGTCATTGGCCTCGTTAGGCGAGGTCGTTATTCGGGGGACCCGGCCTCGCTACGAGATATTGAGTAGCCGTGCGGGGGTGATCGACGTACCTGCCGAGCGGGTGAAGTCGATGCCCGCTTTGCTGGGGGAGGCGGATCTGGTGAAGACCTTACAGCAGTTGCCGGGCGTGGCGGTAGGCACCGAGGGAATGACCGGCTTGTATGTGCGTGGGGGCGGGGCCGATGAGAATTTGTATCTGCTGGATGGAAATCCGGTCTATCATGTGAACCATTTGTTGGGGTTTTTCTCGGCGTTCAACCCGGACGCGATAAAGAATACCCGGTTTTATAAAGGGAGCTTTCCGGCGGAATACGGCGGAAGGCTCTCGTCGGTTGTAGATGTCCGTATGAATGACGGTAACCGGCAGGAGTATCACGGGAATATCTCCGTGGGTTTGCTTTCCGCACGGGCCAATCTGGAGGGGCCGATTGTTAAGGATCGCTCCTCGTTTAATGTCTCGGTACGTCGTACGTGGTTGGATTTGATAACAGGGACGGCTTTGGCTGTAGTCAATAAGAACAGTAGTATCAAAGATGTTTTCGGTTATCATTTCTTCGATATTAATGCGAAACTCAACCACTCTTTCTCGGATCGGAGCCGTGCCTATCTGAGCTTTTATATGGGGCAAGATGCTTTCAGGCAAGGGAGTAAGGAGAAGAATGGGGATTCCGAGGATATGTTTCTGTGGCGTTGGGGAAACTTGATCGGCTCTGCTGGATGGAACTACGTGTTCGGGCAAAAACTGTTTGGTAATTTGATGGTGGGTTACAGCCGTTTTCGTTCTCATATCCGGCAGGAAGTGGGGGATATGAAATTTATGCAGGTAAGGAGGGAAAAGAATCGTTCAAACGAGAGAGCTACTATAAATCGGAGATGGAGGATCTGAGCGTACGTTTGTCGGTGGATTACAGTCCTTCAATGAATCACCGGATACGAATGGGCACGGATTACCTGTATCATAATTTTCGCCCGGAGAATAGCCAGCAACGGTCTTGGGTGAACGATTCGTTAGTAAATCCCGTATATGAGCTTTTGTATGATTATTCCTTGATAAAAGGGCATGAGTTCTCTTTGTTTGCCGAGGATGAGATGCGGGTCACGGATCGCTTGCGGGTGAATGCCGGATTGCGGTATACCTTGTTTCATGTAGAGAATGAGATCTATCATTCTTTTCAGCCTCGTTTGTCGGCACGTTATTTACTTCGTCCGGATCTATCGGCGAAGATATCCTACAGTAAGATGAACCAATATGTCCACTTATTATCGAATACCTATGTGAACCAACCTACGGATATTTGGGTCCCGGTGACGGAGCAAGTCCCTCCGATGAGTTCTCACCAGATTACCGCCGGGCTTTATTATAATCTGAAACGGATGTATGATTTCTCGATCGAGGGGTATTATAAACGGTTGAATAACTTGATTGATTATAAGGATCATTGGCCGGTTGAGACACATTTCTCCGGTTGGGAAGACCGGGTCGGTTTGGGAAAGGGTAAGACCTATGGTGTGGAGTTTATGGCGCAAAAGACAAATGGGAAGACAACCGGATGGATCGGGTATACGCTCTCTTGGTCGGATCGGTGGTTTCCGGATGGTTCCGTGAATAAGGGGCGTCATTTCCCGTTTCGCTTCGACAACCGGCATAAGGTGAATGTGGTCGTTTCTCGTAAGTTATCCCGGAAGGTGGAGTTAACGGGAGCTTGGGTGTTCGCCTCAGGAAACCATATTAGCTTGCCGGAGTATAAATATCTGTCTCCGATTTATCAGAAAGAGAACGGGTATGCCGGAGTAGATTCATACAGACCGATGAATTCAGGTTTGAGCGCTCGTAATAATTATCAATTGTCTCCTTATCACCGTTTGGATCTGGGCGTGAATTTATCGATATAAAAAGAAGGGTCGGATGGGGATTTGGAACATAAGTATATACAATACGTATTTGAAACCGAATCCCTTCATGACGGAGGTTATGGTAAACCAGGATATAAATCAGCGATATCATGTAGTGCTACAGGAGACGATTTTGTTCTATTGCATGCCCTCGGTTTCTTATACTTATAAATTCTAGCTTATGAGAAGATATTTACCTTACCTGTTCGTGTTAGGATTATTGATGGTCTCTTGCGTTCGGGATGTGGAGATTGATTTGGAGGATCTGCCGGATCGGATTGTACTGAACGCATCGGTATGTCCCGGAAAGGAGGTGTGTGCTCATCTCTCGAAAACATGGTTTATCATGGATAGCGTTCCCGATTTTGAGTTATCCGACGCGAAAGTCCGTGTCTATGTCAATGATGAGTTTCAAGGTCTTATGCGCAATGATGACCTGCCGGAAGATTCTATACATTCACGGGGGCAATATGTTCTGCCGGTTGTTTCGTGAGACAGGGGGATTGTTTGCGTATAGAGCCGAGGCCGATGGGTATGAGCCGGTATCCGGGGAAACTCGTATCCCCGGTCGGGCACGGATTTATGAGGTGGATACCTTATCCTATCGATCTTCTGCCTACTATGCCGAATATCTGCGTTTCTCTGTTAAAATCGGGGTTGAGACGGATTCCTATTATCGTTTAATCGTGGAGCAGATCTTGGACTTCCGGAAGGGGGATAGTACCCGTACCGTAACCTCTTTCCGTAGCTTAGGAGGATATAGTTGGTATTATTCTGGTTTTAGCGTGGATTATGAGGATCCTGTTTTCCAGTCTTTTGGAGGTAGTCCTATCACGAGCCAGATGGATGGGCGTTACTGTATGGGCGTATTTAGAGGGGAGGATCTGGTTAATACGAATGCTATTAAGGTTTCTGTTTTTCCTGTTGAATACTCGTATGAGAGTGATACCCTTTCTATGGACGTTCATTACGATGTGCGCCTGTTGTCTATCTCCGAGGATTATTATCGATATATGAAGATTATGAGGGCTACTCTATCACGATCGGCGATGCGAATTTCGGGGCGTTGATAGAGCCTGCCGATACGTATTCGAATGTGGAGAACGGCTTTGGGATTGTCGCCGGATATCAAGAGGATAAATTGCGTATCACGATGCCGAGAGACACGGTGCCTCCTTATTGGAATCCTTGGGATGGATAAGCCCATCCTGCGTTGACGACCTGTGCTTGCCGGTTCATACATCATGAAGCGGTAAGTTCACGAGGTATGAAAAAAAGGCTTTTCCTTGATAGGGGTATTTCCGGGAGATCCTGTCTTATCAATGAACTCAATAAAGTAGAATGATGACAGAGTGGATGAATAAATGGCTTATGGCCATTTTTGCTGGATGATTTTTATGCCTGTTCCAGACCTCTTGGCCCAATCAGCCAAGACGAAGGATGATCCCCGGATTACGTTGCGTATGAAGGAGGTTTCGTTGCCGGAGGTCTTGTCAGAGATCGAAAGACAGGCGGGCGTGACCTTCTCGTATGAGTCTTCTTTGTTGAAAGAGCTTCCGAAGATCAGTTTCCAAGTGAAAGATGAGGCATTGACGGATTGTTTGACCCGCTTGTTCGAGTCGTATCCGATCGTGTATAAGGTGAGTGGAAAGATCGTGATTCTGAAGCGTAGACAGAGACAGGTAACGATCAGCGGCTTCGTGAGGGACCAAGCGTCCTCGGAGTCTCTGATCGGAGCCTCTGTTTATGAGGTCGCCAGCCGGAAAGGCTCGGCTACGAATAGCTATGGTTTTTTCAGTTTGACGCTTCCGCCGGGGAATATCCGCTTGCATGCTTCTTACATTGGCTATGAGAGCTGTTCCTTTAATTTCACGGAATTGGATAGGGATACTTTGTTAAATATTGAGTTGCGTCCGAACGCCCGTCTGGAGGAAGTGGTAGTTACGGCTTCGGAGCGGGATCGTTTGTCTGTAAATAACACCTTGATGGGAACGATGGAGTTTAGCCAGAAGACGATCAAGGCGACACCGACCCTGTTTGGTGAGTCCGATATCGTGAAGACCTTGCAACTGACTCCGGGTGTAGCCAGTGGGACAGAGGGACTGGCCGGTTTATATGTTCGTGGCGGCGACCAAGATGGAAATCTGTTTTTGATAGACGGTAATCCGGTTTACCAGATCAATCATGTCGGCGGGCTATTCTCCGCTTTCAATCCGGAGGCGATCCGTAATCTGGACTTTTTCAAGGCGGGTTTCCCTGCGAGATATGGCGGGCGACTCTCGTCTGTGGTAGATGTCCATACCAAAGAGGGCAATATGAAAGAGTACCATGGTAGCGCTACGATCGGGCTGATCTCCGGTAATCTGAGCTTGGAAGGCCCTATCATTCAAGGATCGCACGGCTTTTCAGATAGCGCTTAGACGCTCGTGGCTGGATGTACTCTCTGCCCCAGCGATAGCGATAGCAAATAAGGTTCGAAAAGACGGTCATAAAATAAATCTTCGTTATGCTTTTCACGATTTGAATTTAAAGCTTAATCATCGTTTCAGCGATCGCAGCCGGATGTTTTTCAGCTTATATAACGGGAATGATGTATTAAAAGGAGGGGGAACGGATTTCTCAACAGAAGAAGAGCAAGTCCCTTATACGGATGGTACCATTCATCGCTGCGTTGGGGTAATTTGATGGGAACCTTGGGCTGGACTTATGTCTTCAATAACCGTTTGTTCGGACGGGTTTCCGGGGTCTTTTCACGGTATCGCTCGAATGTACGGAGTTCAAAAGAATATAATTATGGTGTGGAAGGAGAAGATAATTATCTCTCTTCTTCATCGGAAACGAGTAGTTCTACCTCTATCTTGGATATGGGCGTCCGTTCCTCTTTTGATTACACGCCTTCTACGTCGCATGTGATTCGTTTTGGAGGGGATTTCTTGATGCACCGTTTCCGCCCGGAGTATAATGAGGTGAAAGCAGCCGGTTCCGGTATGCTGGAGTTTTCGAATATAGGGAAAATATATACAAATGATCTGCTATGGGCCCGTGAGGCGGCTATCTTTGGAGAGGATGATTGGAATGTCTTACCTAGCTTGCGTTTGAATGCGGGGATTCGGTTTAGCCTGTTCAATGTGGAGCGGAAGGCTTATACCTTATTGGAGCCTCGCGCTTCCTTGAGATGGTTGCTACGTGACGATCTTAGCTTCAAAGCCTCATACGCCCGTATGGGGCAATATATCCATTTATTGGGCAACAGTTATATAAATTTGCGACGGATGCGTGGATGCCTGTTACCCGTAAGTTGAAACCTTTAATCAGTGATCAAGTCTCCGCTGGTTTCTATTATAATCTGATGCGTTCTTATAGTTTCTCGGTAGAGGGGTATTATAAATGGATGAAGAACCTGTTGGATTATAAAGACGGCTATTCCTTCTTGCCCGGTACGGCGGCTTGGGAGGAAAAAATGGCGGTCGGTAAGGGGCGTTCGTATGGCGTGGAGTTCTTGGCTCGCAAGGAAAGCGGACGTACGACCGGTTGGATAGGATATACGCTTTCATGGTCGGATCGGCGTTTCGATGAGATCGATAACGGGCGACGCTTTCCGGCACGTTACGATAACCGGCATAAGCTGAATATCGTGGTATCGCATAAACTATCGGAAAAGGTGGAGCTGACAGCTGCTTGGACGTATACTTCCGGCAATCGCATGACCTTGTCGTTGGAGAGTTATGAGCAAGCTGGTACGCTTACTATTTCCAACCAATACAAGATGAATAACTGGTGGGAACCATCCGGGGAAGTGGTGGATTTGTATACACGTCGTAATAATTACCAGATGCCGGCTTATCATCGTCTGGATTTGGGACTTAATATTTACCGTCCGAAGAAGAAGGGGCGAATGGGCATCTGGAATATCAGTATTTATAATGTATATAGCCGGATGAATCCGTTTATGGTCTATAAAAGTGATAACTGGGAACGAACGAATAACTTAGTCCCGGGTTCTTCTTCTCCCTATAACGGTAAAACAAAACCTTGTTTTAAGTTGATAGGTATTATGCCTATCATACCTTCCATATCATATACTTATAAATTCTAGGAAGATGAAACAGATAAAGAGTATCTTAATAAATACGATTTGTATAGTAAGCCTGTTTGGTTTGATGTCTTGCATCAAGGAGATCGATCTTGAATCCTTACGGCCGGATCCCACTTTGGTGGTGAACTGTGTCGCTATAACCGGCGAACCCTTAACCGTAAGTGTCTCCCGTACTTGGTTTTCACGATGATCATCCGAACGTGACTTTGGATAAAGCCGAGGTGAATTTATTCGTGAATGGCGCTTTTAAAGAGCGTATGAGCTTTCAGGAGGGGGATGAGGCATTTAACACGAAAGGGTATTTTAAGTCTGATTTTATACCGGTGAAAGGGGATCGTATCCGTGTGGAAGCTTCTTATCCGGAATATGGTGTGGCAAGCGCCGAGACAGTCATGCCAGCGCCCGCCCGGGTCTTGAAAGCGGGGGTAACCTATGCCACGGTAGCTGGCTCTTTTGGTTCTGCTCGCCAGAATGCGATTTATCAGGTAACACTCAAAGATAACCCTGCCGAGGAGAATTATTATTTACTCCGTATGGAAGAGGGCATTCCTGTTTTTGATGGAATAGCTAAGGAATATACAGGAGAATATAAATGGTTCTCGGTGAGTCCAAACTATGCGACTGAACCTGTTTTTGGTCAATCGTTGACAGCCTTGGATCAAATCTTTGGCAATGACTGGATGTATGGGTATGATGGGAAGGTCTTTTCTGATGAGTTAATAAACGGGCAAGAATATACCTTGCACTTAACGGATGAGTATTATTATGAACCTTATTATGGATCATATCCGCTAAAAGTAGTCCCGGATTCGATAGGGATAGAAGATCTAAATGAGGAAGATTTTCTTCCGATTCCACCCAAGCACCTACGGGTACACCTATATGCTATCTCGGCGGAATACTATCGATATCTGAAAGTTTTGCAAGATAAAGACACGGATTCAGTTTCGAACCTTTTGATCGATGGCGGTCTGGCCGAACCGATCCGTGTATTTAGCAATATAGACGGTGGTGTCGGTATCCTAGGCAGTTGCCATGTAGAATGTTTGAGACGGAAATAGCGTCTTCCTCACATTCCAATCTTGAAGCGGCCCGATTTGAAGACGGGATAGACTAGGAACTGTGGTTCCATCTTCCGTCGTACCGGGTTGTATTCATAGTTGATACCGGCTCCCATCCAGAAATTATCAGTAACCTTGAACTCCATTGAGCCGCCCACTTGGGTATGATAGAAAAAGGGATTCCTAAGCATATGGGGATTGTTGTACTCGTCGGCGTAATAAGCGTATTGTCCCCATCCTTTCAGTTTCAACCAGTCCGTAGGTTGATATTCCACTTGTACGTTTGCGCCGGCTGTTATTCCGGGACTAGGTTGAAGGGACTAAAGAAACGACCACCGAATCCTCCGCCATAAAGACTCCAATTGCCGCTGTGCCAAGAAATACCCCCGTTCATGATCGTCATGCCTCCGACTCCCGGCCATGTATATTGAACACCGTTAGCGATAAGATCGAACTTTCGTTTAGCCGTTTCATATAAGTCTCATTGAAATCCAACGCCATAGGCGATACCTCCCGAAGCATCGGGGTATATACGTTAAAGAACGGCTGATAGGCGGCGGAAGATATCTGCATATCCATCGGACGCTCTTGTAGGGACGTATGGGGAATATCGGGCGTGAACTCCCGCAGTTTAATATCGATATCCCGTGTCCCCGCAGGGGTAAATGTCTTATAAGAGGCTTTCGGGATGTTCAACTCATACGTCTTGTTTTTAGGCAGGACGATGATTTTACCTTCTTTATTTAAAATAAACGAAAAGTCAGACTGTGCCTGAATTCCAACGACACATATCCATGCCATGAATATAAATAATCCTCGTCTCATACACTCTCCTCCTATTTTTGATGTGAAGGTAACTTTTTTTTGAATAAGATGCAACTTTTAGGATACCTATTTCATCCATATAATAGAGAGCATAAGTACTTATGGATGAACAACTGTTAATCGATGGATGTATGCGAGGCGAATCATGGGCTCGTAAGGAATTGTACGAGCAATATGCTCCTGCCATGATGAGTGTTTGCATGCGTTACGTGGGTGACAGGGAGACGGCTCGTGATCTTCTGCAGGACGGGTTCGTGAAGATATTTACGAAGATCCGGTCGTATTCCGGCTCCGGGGCTTTCGGGGGATGGATACGGCGGATCTTTGTCACTACGGCTCTTGAATATCTCCGGTCTTCAGAGAACACGAGGCTAAGTGTAGGTTTGGATGGCTATGACGACAGTTTGGAAGATATCAACTACTCCGTATTAGACCGTTTATCGGCAGATGACTTGTTGGCTTGCGTGGCCCAATTGCCGCCGGGATATCGTACGGTCTTCAACTTATATGCGATAGAGGGATATACGCATAGCGAGATCGCCGAGATGCTGCATGTACAGGAGGCGACTTCCCGTTCCCAGTTTATCCGGGCGAGGAACGCTTTGCAAAAGAGTGTACAATCTTTAATAAGGCATGAAAATGCGGGACGATAAGGATCATAACGAACGGCTGGATGATTTCAGCGGCTATATGCGGCAGCGCTTGGAAGAGCACCGGTTGCCGGTAGATGCTGGCGGCTGGGATGAGGTGGAGGCCCGGATGAACCGAAGAGCGAGATCACGGGGTTGGTTGTGGACGAGAGGCTTGGCCGCCGCCGCAGTGCTGGCCTTGGTTATTTGGCTGCTACCTTCCCCGGAGAAGATGCCATTGGAGGAATTGAGCCCCTTTCAGAAAGAGATATCGGAGAAAGCGGAGGAAATGAATATTCTTCCGGAGCATCCCGTTTTACCTGTAGAGCCTGTAAAGAAACGTATAGCGAAAGTGCTGAAATGGGAAAAAAGGCTAAGCTTTCCGCTATTGTCGGGGAAAAGGAAACGATCCGGGAGGATGAGAAGTGTGAGACTATCGAGATTATTGAGAAGGATGCGATTGCGGCTATCGTAGAAGAACCGTCTGCGAAGGAGGATGCGTCCGAGGATTCGACGGACATAGTCGTTAAGCGAGGTGACTCTACGGTTCCTCTACCGGAAGGCGAACGGAGTCCCCGACGAAAAGCTCTTTGAAAAAGAAAGCCAAGAAGAGTAAACGGAATAAGTGGTTATTGGCCGCCGCCGTTGGCTCTAGTGGTTATGTAGATAGCTTTTTAAATACGGATATGAGTTATGGTGATGTTTCTTCTCCGGGAGATATGAATGTTCCTTCCCAAGATCCTGATCCGGATAAGCCGGATAAAGACGATGATGAGAAGGAGAATGGCAATACGCTTCCCAAACGGTCTCATTTCGTAATGCCCCGGTATTACGGAGTTCTAAGGTGGATGAGAACTTCTTGGATAATCGTTCGTTCGAATCTTATCCGGACGTTAGCTATTCCCTTCCGATATCTTTCGGTTTTACGGTACGGAAGGATTTGAGCCGGCGTATAGCGGTGGAAAGTGGATTGATGTATACGTATTTATCCACTACATTCAAGAGGGGAGGGGATTGCCCGTCAGAGGTGAAATCGTCTTTGCATTATCTGGGTATTCCCTTGAATCTGGTGGTTTATTTATGGAAGAATCAGCGATGGAATGTCTATCTCTCCGGAGGCTTTATGATGGAGAAGGGCTTGCAGGCCGTGTATAGTGGCTATATCGCCGGAAACGGAACGACTATCTCCAAGAGCAAAAAGGAGGATATCCATGGTATGCAATGGTCCGTGAATGCCTCGGTCGGTGCTGCTTATCGTTTTTATGGGGATTGGAGCCTCTATTTCGAGCCTCGCTTCTCCCATTATTTTGACTGTGATCAACCGGCTAGTATCCGTACGGACAAGCCGTTGGGATTTGGGTTGAGCGCAGGTATACGATATGCTTTTTAATGATTAAATCTATTATAATTATGCGGAAACTTTTTTATTGGGCGTTTGCTTTAGCCTTTGCGTCTTAATGGGATGCAAGGATGATGGAGTGAGAGTGGAGGTCGTGCGGTATGCTATCAACGAACCGGTATTCATGTCGATCTCCGAGTTTCGGAATTCAGTGAAGGTGACGGATGAGGTGGTGCCAATCACCAAGCGGGGTAAGATCTGTTTCTATAAGGATTACCTGTATATTTCTTCCCCGGATAAGGGCATCCATATCGTGGATAACAGGAATCCGGCATCTCCCGGATAGCGGGCTTTGTAGAATTGATCGGTAACGAGGATCTCTCGATCAAGGATGATAAATTGTATGCGGATTCGTATGTGGATCTGGTCTGGTTCGATATCTCCGATCCGGAGAGACCTGAATTGGAAGGTCGTGTGGAGAACGCTTTTCCGTTATGCGCTTCCGACCATAGAGAATGGCTATGGGTTCGATTATAATATGTGTTATTCGGAGGAAGCGAGAGCGAAAGGTGTCGTGGTTGGTTGGGAGCCGAAGGAACGGGAGGAAACCATTTACCATTATCCGAGTTATGGCGGTGATCTTGATGGCGAACGATGCTGGCCCCGGGTGCTTCCATGCAGGGAGTGAATGGATCTATGGCTCGTTTTTCTATTTATGGTAAGTACTTATATACGGTAGAACAGAATATCATGTGTGTTTTCGACCTGTCTGGAGACAAGCCTGTCTTGACGACAAACGACATTTGGTTGCAACGTGGTGTCGAGACTCTTTTCAACTATAAAGATAAGATGTTCATGGGAACTCCGACCGGCATGTTGATCTATTCGCTGGAAGATCCGTTAGCGCCTAAGTATCGTTCTTCCGTAAGTCATGTCTTTGGTTGTGATCCGGTTGTCGTGGAGGATGACTTAGCGTATGTGACCGTGCATTCCGGAAATACTTGCGGGCAAAATACCAATGAACTGATGCTCATAGACGTAAGTGATGTGGACCAACCGAACCTGCTGGTTGCTTATGGCATGAAATGTCCGAAAGGATTAGGTATCGATAACGGTACTTATTCCTCTGTGACGAAGGGTTAAAGGTCTTCAATGCGAAAGATCCTATGACCTTGCTGGCTAATCAGCTTGTTCATTATGCAGGTATGGAGGTTACGATGTAATCCCTTTTAAGAACACCTTGATGATGATCGCCGATGATGGCCTTTACCAATACGATTATTCCAATTTACAGGCGATATCTCAGTTAAGTAAATTGCCAATGGGCGAATAGAGTTTAATATTCCTCTTCGCTATTCGCTTCGCAAGGTGTTTACCGGATTGCGGGATGCCGCCTTATAACTATGCCTGCTTACGGTCAGTAGCGTAACCATCAGTACGATACCGCCGGATAGCAGGCTTGTTCTATGGAGTACGTTCACGAAAATTCGCTACTTTTTATGTGTTATTTATACGAGAATGTAAATAAAATGAGCTTCCTACTTTGATGTTATAATATTTATTCTGATCTTGCGGATGTTATTGTGTTTGATAAATTAAAATCTAAAACTATTATTATGAATCTTTTTGACAATATGCACGGACTAAAAGGATGCATTCGTTGTTTGACTTTTAAAAACGTGCTTTTAGCTCATTTTTTATTGGCTTTTTCAGTGGCAGGTAGTGTTTCTGCCGAGCTTTGCCTACTTCTTATTTAAATGGCATTGAACAACAATCCCGGAAAGTTGCAGGATGTGTTTTGCAAAGAGTTGATAACGAGCCGGTCATTGGTGCTAATATTGTTGTGACAGGTACAACAATCGGTACAATTACAGATGTGGAGGGACGTTTCTCATTGGACAACTTGCCGGCAAATGCCCGTACGCTTACCGTATCTTTTGTTGGCATGACTTCGCAAACGCTTCCGATCAAATCAGAGATGATGATACTTCTGGAGGATGATTCGGAAACATTGGATGAGGTGATGGTCGTGGCTTATGGTACGGCTAAGAAAAGTACGTTTACTGGATCTGCCAGTTTGCTGAAGTCAGAGAAGATAGAGCTC
>ENA-OQEB01000482-OQEB01000482.1-human-gut-metagenome-genome-assembly--contig:-NODE-482-length-16489-cov-1.726623_pt1 | contig 16489 bp, 15 predicted proteins | sample MGYA00242787_ERZ504619 | MGnify/ENA primary metagenome ERZ504619 (study PRJEB26092, sample SAMD00036317) | human gut metagenome | host: Homo sapiens | study: EMG produced TPA metagenomics assembly of... | reverse complement strand
AAGCTGCATATCCGTTGACTTCTTCGCTCCACTGCTGCTGATACCTGACACATTATTCATCTTGGAAAAATCGCAAATAGTGATAGGTAAGGCTTTGAAGCTATCTCCACCTTTTCCCCCACCCCACACCGGGCGTGCAACTTTCATCGCACCCGGCGTACCATCAAACTAACTTACTACCCTCCATCGGGTTCAACACTTTATGCCCTCACAGTACATATCGTGCTTACAAATTTCACTTTTGTTTATACTTTTGAATCTTCTTTAATACCTTTTCATCTATGTTTGGCGGTATCGGACCGTTGTTGACCATTCGATAACAGTCATTGCATAGCCATACAAGATTTTGCACTTTGTTTACTTTTCCTAACGGAAGTTCCCCTTTGACGTGATAACAATACTTTTTGTTATCTAAAAACAGCGGTTTCTTACAGCACTTACACTTGCCTTTATCTCTGTTGTACGCATATTCCCTGTTCATGAAGTATTCAAAATTATATACGGTCTTTGCATAGACCGAAAGCTGTATATCCCTTGCGGTATTCACTGACGGTCTATCACATGGAAGAGGCTTGCTTCTGCTACGGTAATAACTGTAAATTCGTCTGCCCTCCTCCGTATAAGGTGTCATGCGTTGGTCGAATGGCTTGCTTTCATACTTACTATGGGTAATAAACGCCATAGTAATTCCAAACCATTCTCCCTCAATCGGAACAGCAAATGTTTTACTTTTGTATCCCTCATGCCTATGCGGTAGGTTACAGAGCTTTTCCATTGGTATTTGATACTTATTGTAGTGTCTGGGAAATCTCTTTTTCCATACTGCCAATGCTGTATTATTGATTCTTCTGTCTATGATATGAAGAGCATGAGAGCATATTGAGGGTTGTAAATACTGTGCTAGCCCCACTATCATGGAATTCACACGCTGTATCTGTGCCGCCTGTACGCTCCTTTCTGTGGATTCTCCAATCACTCGGACTTCGTCAGCAATCTTCTGTATTTTATCTTTCAATCGCTCCATGTCTGGTAATGGTTTACCCACCAGATTTTCCGTCCACGTTTGGGGGTCAGGGGTTTTCCTCTTTTTCTCCGCTTTGACCACAAAACCGAGGAAATGGATTCCCTCCGTTCTAAGGTCTGTTACAAACGTCTTTTCCTGTGATAATTCCAGTTTCATTTTATTTCTAAAATATTTTGTCATCACACGTTTTAATCGGTATGCTTCCTGTTCTGTTGATGTTAAGATAACCCAATCATCTGCAAAACGAAAATTGTACTTTGGAGTTACTCCCAACCATTTCAATCGTCGTGTATCATTACACTTATGTTTGCATTTCCTATGGGGTTCCATATACATTCTTCCTACATACCAGTCAAAATCATTCAGATATACATTTGACAGCAATGGAGATAAAATTCCGCCCTGCATTGTGCCGAGTTTTGTATCATTCCTAGCACCGCTTTCTATATATCCAGCCTTTAACATCTGTTGTATGATTTTAATCACTCTTTTATCGTGGATTCCAATACGCCATATCTTCTGTAACAGGATTCTGTGGTCGATATTGTCAAAACACCCTTTAATATCTCCTTCAACCGCCCATACAGGCTGGTCTTTTGAATAAGTAGAAGCATTGATGACATTGATAATATCTCTGACAGCGTGTTTCTGTGCCCTGTAAGGTCGAAATCCGTAACTGTGCGGATAAAATCTTGCTTCACATATAGGCTCAATAATAATTCTCACACATTCCTGTATAATTCTGTCCAAAACTGTTGGAATACCCAGTGGGCGTTTCTTTCCATTCTTTTTCGGGATATATACTCTTTTTGCTGGCTTCGGTCTGTAATTACTGAAATTATCTCTTATTAGTGCAATTAGTTCCTCTTTTGGCATTTGCAGATATTTGTCCATTTTCATCTGTCTACGCCAGCCGTTTTACTGCCTTTATTAGACTTAATGTTATGAATTGCGGTAACAATAGTAACTTCATTTACCATTGCTTCAATAAGACCTGTGAAAGAGATTCCTTCTTTCGATTTTACATAAAGAAAATCTAAGGTCTGTTTTAATTCCGCTTCTGTTGAAAATCTGACGTTCAAATGCACAAGGCTATCACCTCGCAGTTCGTCACCCATATTTCAGGGAGTTTTTCTTTTCTTATTTTGTGAAATTTGTAAATTAGTTTGACTAGTCCCCTTCGCCATGAGTATTTCAACTCTTGTGACTGGCTTTCCCAATCTCAGACTACTATGGGACTGCTGACTTCTTGTGTTTTCATCACTCTGTACAGCTCCCACACAAGCTCTCAAACGTTCCTAAATCTCTATCCTTTTGTAGATTTAACTACTTGAAGACCTTAGGTTGCTACCTTACACCGTAGGGACAAATACACTTTGAAACATAGTTGTTGTGTACTCTGTATGATATTTCATTCATACAGGAATGTATTGAAAAACCAGCAATACACTCTTCCCTAATCTTTCGTCCTTTCGGACGCCTACTACTCTTACGATGCTGCATAGCTTCTTCTACGTGTAACCATAGTCTTCGGAAGACCGCACTATATATTCCATATCCCGCAGGACTTAGGACTTCAAGTTACGACTTCTTCACGCTTTATACGTGGGTGGATACAGCCACCTCGCATAGTGAAGTATTATCTCGCACACCACCTATAGCTTTGATATGCTATCATCAGTGTTGTTTCTGTGTGGCAAGGGTAATTCTCCCTTGATTTCGAGATTTAAGTTCTAACAGTTCATTCTTATTTCTAAGTGATTTCTGTCGGTCGATTTCGGTAAGTTTATCAGACTTACCTTGTGCGACAACGTTTCGCACGGTTCTTAAAATTGTGCGCTTCGTCAACCATGATAGAGTCCACACCAAGTTCCTCAAAGGTTATAAGGTCATCCTTCCTGCTCTCATCTGATAAGGATTTCAGCTGCTCCTCCAGCTTTTTCTTCTGGCTTTCCATCTGTTTTACAGTCCAACGCTCCCCGTTACGCTCCTTCATCTCATCAATCGCATAGCTGATTTCATCAATCTGCTCATTGAGCATTCTTTCCTTTCTCTCTGCTGAGATCGGGATTTTTTCAAACTGCGAGTGCGACATGATGATACAGTCATAGTCACCTGTTGCAATCCTTGATACGAACTGCTTCCTGCGGCTCTTTTCAAAATCACGCTCTGTGGCAACCAGGATATTTGCTGACGGATAAAGCCTTAAAAACTCTGATGCCGTCTGACCGATAAGTGGCTTTGGAACAACCATGATCGTCTTATTGGCAAGTCCGAGTCTCTTCTGCTCCATACAGGCAGCCATCATCTCAAAGGACTTTCCGGCACCAACGCAGTGTGCCAACAGGGTGTTTCCTCCAAGAAGGATTCTTGCCACCGCATTCTTCTGATGTGGCTTTAACTCAATCGCCGGATTCATTCCCAGAAACTGTAAGTGACTTCCGTCATACTCACGCAGACGGATGTTATTGAATGTCTCGTTGTAATACTCCACATATTTCTGTCTTCGCTCCGGCTCTGCAAACAGCCATTCCTTGAACTTCTCCTTGATCATGTTCTGCTTTTCCCTTGCAAGCATTGTCTCGTTCTTATTGACTTCGTAATGATATTTGCCATCACCGTCATCAATCCTGTCCCTTACTGTTACAGTTTTAAGATTCAGCGTATCCTCAAAAATAGAATAAGCTCCATGCGGCTTGTACCATAAGTCTTAGTAGCTGCCACTGAATGCTTATCCATGCTCTTATTCTCGATGAACCATTCCATGCTCATCTTATTTAAGTGTACCTGAATGCCTGTATTGTAAAACTGGCTTCTGACTGCCCTTGCTCTTCTTGGTGTATTGAGAAGCTCATAGATAAACTGCTCATAATCAAGCGACTCAATCCATGTCGTACCAATCTTTACATCAATATCCGAGGCTTCAATCCATTCCGGCTGCACCTTTTCAAGTGCTGCCACATTTCCTGCAAATCTTTCTGCCTGCGGATTGTCTGTATCAGCCGCCATAGCCTTTGCTACACGAAGTTTGTCTCTCACATTTCCCGAAAGATACTCGTCTGCTGTCTCCCAGCCGATGTCGGGATTGTTCTCGTTGTAGCGGTCTGGATTTAGGAAAACCAGTCCGTCCAGCTCTTCCACAAGGACTGCCCTTCTAATCTCTGCTAATGCATCATCACTTAGCGTTATCTCATCCACTGTCTGTCCGGACTTTTCTGCAAGTTCTTCCTTTGCATTTGTAATATCCGGCTCATAGATAGAAAGCATATAGGCAGGGTTTACATATCCAAATTCATTGACGGATACATTTAATGCTTCCACAGCAGTCTCAACCCTGTCTATGACAGTCTTTGCCTTAATCGTCTGCTTATAAAACATATCCGCTTTTTTCACCTCCCCATCTTCGTTTACTTCCTCAAGACTGCAAAGAAGTGGATAATCGCTGTCATCCCTGAATGCTATTCTGTTTGCTTTTGAAGTAATGGCTCCATACTGCTTTACGAAGGCATCATATTTTACATTAAGAAGTCTCTGCTTATCAGAAAGCTCCTCCTCGCTGCAGCCATCCATCTGGATATCAATCAGCTCTCTTGTTATCTGTCTGATTTCATCAAGGCTTCGGATTCGCTCCTCGGCAGTCTGTGATACTTCTTTTTTTACCATCTCGGAATTTTCCCTGTAATAGAGTTTTCCTTCAAAAAATGTGTAAGTGTAGTTTCTCACATCCGGATCAGCCGGGATAACTTCCTCCGTCTGCTCCGCCTCATCTGCCACTCTCTCAAAATCTGTCATCTGGGCTTTGATATTACCGATAGCCTTATTGAGAGTCTCATACATATTGAAGTTCTCATCATTATTCACACAGACTGTATATCTGCTGTCCTGTCCGTAAATCCTTGTGTCATATTCCATAGATCCAAGCATCATCTCCGGATGCTCTGCAAAATAAGAGTTGACTGCAATGCCATTCTCAGTTACACCAAGGTGTACCCAGTCAGGTTCAATATCAATCTTTCTCTCCCTCTTCTGCAAAAACAGGATATCTGCTGTCACTTCGGTTCCTGCATTATCTTTAAATGCAGTATTCGGAAGTCTTACTGCTCCCACAAGCTCTGCTCTTTCAGCCAGATACTTCGGATAGTAGGATTTGCCTTATCAAGTGTTCCCTTTGTGGTGATTACTGCAACCATGCCTCCCGGTCTTACCTGATCAAGTGCTTTTGCCAGAAAATAATCGTGGATACGGAAGTTATACTTGTTGTACTTTGGATCAAATACCTTATAATCACCAAATGGCACATTTCCGACAACCACATCAAAGAAGTTATCCGGATATGTGGTATTCTCAAATCCTGTGATACTGATATTGGCATTCTGATAAAGCTGCTTTGCAATTCTTCCTGAAATGCTGTCAATCTCCACCCCATACAGCTTGCTTCTCTGCATTGGTGCCGGCATACTTCCAAAGAAGTTACCGATACCCATAGATGGCTCTAATACATTGCCGCCTCTGAAACCAAACTGGACAAGTGCCGAATTTATGCACATGGCAATCTCCGGTGAAGTATAGAAAGCGTTATTTACTGTTGCCCTTGCAGCACTGTATTCCTCATCAGATAAAAGGTCTTTCAGCTCTGCATATTCTTTGCTCCAGCCTGCGTTATTCTCATCAAATGCCTGTGACAGTCCGCCCCATCCGACAAACTTCGACAGAGTTTTCTGTTCCTCAGGTGTGGCAAGCCTGTTCTCTGATTCAATCTGCTTTAAAGTGCGGATTGCATCCATATTCCACTGGTATCTGGTCTTAGCTCCGCCTTTTTCCATTTCCCAGAGGTTGTAGTGGAAGTTGTGCTTTTTCTGTACTGCATCATCTGAAACTACATGTCCATTCTCATCAATCTTGGTATCCCAGCCATTCGCTATTGCTCTTTCCCTGGTTTCAAGACGATTGGCTTTTACACTATCCTCGATATCAAAGAATCTCTTATAGACCGGATTCATCTTATCCCTGTCAGCCTTCTGCTTTGTCTCCTGATAATACCTTTTCTGGTCTTCTCCGCAGTAAAATGGCTGTTTTACCATATAAGATAAGATTTCATATAACTCACGCCAGTCGAGTGCACCTTCCTTACGCACACCATTCCTGTTCTTATAGCTGATCTTCACATATCCGCTTCTGATTGAGTACTCCACAAGACCATACTTATTGTTGGAATATGCCTTTCTTTCCGCATTGTCTGTACCTAATGCTATATCCCTGATAAGGTCAAGTTTATTGGGCATAAATGCAAAATCAGACTGCACCACATCCATAAGGAATGCCCTAAATGGAGTGTAGCAGCTACAATCTGTCACCAGAATCTCCGCCGCATCACGCAGGTCTTCATCAAGCTCTGCAATACGCTTGGCATAATCAATCGGTGTAATATACTGAAGCTCTGACGGATCTTTTTCTGATGTTTCAGCTTCTATCTCTGCACCATATTCTGCCTGTGTTACCATGCGGTCTTCATCGGGAGTTTCCTGTGGTGTCATGCCTTTTGCACTTACATAATCTCTGTTAGAAGCATAGCTCTCCGGCTCATCCGGTATTGCATAATCATCAATCTCTGATTCTGCCTCCTCCGGTTCCACTTCCCGGTATTCGGCATCAATGACCTCATCATCCTCACGGAGTCCGTCCATCGCAAGCTCATCAATACGAGGTGTCTCAGACTGGTATTCCCCTGTAAGAATAAGGACACCAAGCTCTTTTTCGATATCTTTCCACGAAACATATCCTTCAACCTCTCCATCCTCATCTCGCCACTGAAAACGCAGTCCATTCCCATGAAATGTGTCATATCCGTGCAGCCCCAGTCCGTCAACCGGCCAGCCTGCACCTCCCTGACCATACTCTGCTTTGATACGCTTTGCCCTGGTTCCTGCATCAATCTCTGTTTCAAAAATCTTGCATACCCTGCCCTTGCCACCGACAAAGCTGTACCTCTCATAAGCACCTGTTTGATATACTCACCTGGTACTGTTGCAGACTTTTTGGGATTCAGATAATTGTATTTACCTGCTAATGCAGCTTTTCTGTCCTGCTCGAACTGACGCATAAACTGATTATTGTTTTCGTCCTCAGTATGAATGGTGCCAATGCTTGCCTGCCCGTTCTGGTCGAAAAAAAGGAAGCCTGTGTATATTCGGCTTCCTTACTGACACCCAATGAATTGATTTCATCAAGTTCCCTATTCAGTTCTGTATCATCTGATTCTAGTGGAATCGCATCACTATCTGATTCAGTACACTTCCTCTGCCTGCATCTTCGCCTGCTCTCTTATCTTCCACATCTCCATTGTCGATGACGGATTCTGTGGCTTGTGCTTCGCCAGATACTGCATCTCCAGCTGGTCGTACAGCTGATTCGCTTCCTCCTCTACCGCTGACATCTTCTCGTACATCTTCCCGAATCTCATCAGCGTCTTGTATCTTGCCGGCTCGTTCTCCTTTAGATAGTTCATCGCCATCCTTCCGTATTTGCCCAGCTTCGTGAGATCCTCCGTCTCGTCCGGCATCTCTATCTGCGGATAAAGCAGTCCGTCCACTTCCTTGTAAGTCATTTCTTCTAACATATCCAATTCTCCTTTCGCTCTCGATTGCCTTTAAGTTACGACTAAATTCTCTAAGAACAACTACAGGAGACATCGCATACAATGGAACCAAGACGGTAAATGATCTCTTCGTCTTTGATATTTACGATCTGACTAAAATCCTGTTCTTGCACAGATAAGTCAAATCCGCATCTCGTCCCTACAGCATACATGACACTTGCATATACAAGCTGCTCCATGTCCATTACCTGCTGTAAGCCATTGCGTTTCTTACTTTCTTCCTTTATCACACTACCTGATAGCTGCATAAGCTCGGTCATTCGGTTTCCGAACTCTTCTTTTATTATAAACCAAACATCTGTTCCTGTAAACTGTTTTAATATATTTTTTAGAGACTCCCTGTCGCTGTTATCGTACTGCTCAATCTGACCTTCTGACACAAGAAAATCCAGATAATCCTTAAGATTTTCTCCCTCAAGGTCCCATGTCAGTTTGACATTCTTCCCTCCGGTATCACTGATATCAAAGATATACCTCATGCGTGGATTCAGCGCCCTCGACGGAAGATGGCGCAGCCTTTCGCACCACGCTTTACATATCTTCCCACCTTTTTCCAGGTATCATAATCTGCCATGAGTGTGCTTTTTTCCGGAGGTCTCTGAGCTGTTACCATAACGATATTGTCAAATTCATAGCGGTATAACTGACCTGCGACCTTTAACACATCCTTCCAGTTCTTTTCTGATCTGGTGATGTTACCAATTTCAGAATCGTATATCGCTTTGACCTTCATATCAACGCCCATACCTTTGTCCTCCTCTACTTAAACATCTCTGCAAACAATCCTTTAAATAGCTTTAACTCATCCTTATCCAGCTCGATTGCAAATTCATTGTCGATTGCCTGTTTTTCGCATTTATCCTTTTTCTTTGCAATCTTACGCACCACACGAAGAAGCACATAGCACTCCTTGGACTTTGCAATGCTCTGTTTAAAGGTCAGCTCATCCTCATCGACTGACTTCTGCGTCTGATAGATAATCTCTTTTAACTTATCATTGATACCATCTACTTCCTCAAGGGAAATAATAACGGATGCCTTAGAAGCACCCGATCTGTCCCACTCCTTATGAAGTTCCTTTACTAAAAACTCCATGTTCTTAATTACTGTTGTTGAATCACTTTTCATCTTGCTCTTCCTCCGTTTTCTTTTAATGAAGAAGGGAGCTGACCTTCGCTGATAGGCGTAAAATCAACTCCCTTCATGTCCTCTGCTCCAAGGACTATCTGCTCTGCATAATACATATCCATTGCCTTATTGATGGCATCATCAAGCGACTCTGCCTTTACTCTCTGTACTCTTGAGAGCACTTCTTTTATCTCAACATCAAATTCCTGTTCCATATGATATCGCCTCCTGTAAAAATCTCATCACCGGCACTTTTCTTCCTTTACCTGTCTTTCCTTAAAGCCCTCATCGTACTTTCCATCTTCCAGCCTGTCGTAAAAACAGTCCTCTTCAATCGTTCCGAAATCCTCATACATCTGGTGAAGGAATCATTCTGCAGTTTCTTTGGCACATCATCATCCTTTGACATATCCTGATAAAAATAGAACTTCTGCTTTAGCTTTGCCCTGTAATCATAGATATCCTCTATCTTTTCCGGTGTGCCATACTCCCTCTTGTATGCCTTGAAATTCGTGGTTGAGAGTGTGGAACCGAGATAAATTCCATGCTCCCACGATACTCCGATTGTGGTATTGTCCTTTGTAGGCTTCTCATCCTTCGGATAACGCTTATACTCTGTCGCACCAAGGGCGATTGTAAGGGAACCTGACTTCATATCCATCACCACGAGATTCCTTGGTGATAATGCTTCAAGCACCATGTAATCATGGTCATTGAAGTTATGGAATGTCTGTCCCCTTTCAAATAATCTGTCCACACTTTCATAATGCAGGTTAAAATCATCCACCCAGCCCTTATCGGTCATTCCAATCTCCTTGAGCTTTGCAACACATTCAGAAGAACTGGCTTCTTTATCAAACCGAAATTCTTTGGAATCGTTATAAAATCCCTGAAGAAATTGTCCCAGCTGAATATCATCCAGGCAGAATCTCGCAGATACCGTTACATTTGCTGCCCTGTAATACTCTGTGAAGTTATCTGCTTTACCAAGCGTCCTTCCAAGCTGCAACAAATTGTCTGCAAGCTCTGACATGTCATCAACTGCTATAAAACTCTTATAATCATCCAGAGTCATCAGCATATTTGTCTCTGTTCCCCTGTCGTTTTCTGTTACCAGTATCATATCTTTTAAATCCATTCTTACCTCCAGTCTCAGAGAGGGACTATGCCCTCTCTGCAAATTTCCTGTTATGGTCTTCCTATCACAACAATCTTTCCTGTGCTTGCCACATCCCGGTAAACAACACCAAGACTTTCATTAAGCGCCTCTACCACCTTGCCATTTCCGACGTATACTGCCACATGGCTGATGTTCTTATATCTTCCGTTGCTTGTAAAACTGTAGAAAATAAGGTCTCCCGGCTGTAACTCATCAAAGGCGACTGTCTTTCCGGCTTCATCCAGTCCCTGTGCCTCCGCTGCCGCTGTGGTTGCACCGCCGTAACTAATATCCACGCCTGCATCTTTCCATGAATAATAGGCTAAGGAACTACAGTCATAATAGTTACCGCTGTCTCTTAAATCCTGACTATAAGGAAAGCCAACTCTGTGAAGTGCATAGGAGCAGACTGTTTTCTGCCTGCTGTCTGTAATTTCGTTTAGGATGGCATTGATTTCATCCTCAGTCATGGAGCTTACTCCCGGACTTCCGCCTCCGCCGCCACTTCCGCTTCCGGCATATCCAAGCTGTCCCATAAACTCCGGACTCATGATCTGCTCAAGCATTTCCACATGATCAGAGTTAAACCCATAGACCGAAATCATATCCCTGTACGATTTCAGTGTGACATTCACATACAGAACAGACTTCGTGACAGTAGTCACATTGCCGTCTGCATCCGTTTCTTCCACATCCTTTGTTCCGGTGCTTGTGGTGTATGAACACATATCATTTACAACTGCCTGCAGCCAGCCTTTAGAAGTATCATTCATGACTGTTGCAGTATCTCCGACACCATGCTTGACCATATAGACTGCCATGATGTCATAGTAATTGCTTGGGTTTTCTTCCATACCTTCATAGTCCACATATACAAGCTCTCCAAGATCATATCCGGTATGCTCATTCACTTTCGTGTTCACATCCCGGTTAAACTCCTGCACATAAGCACTCGTTACTGTCTGCACGGTATCTCCTGATTCAAGTGGTGGCAGAAATAAAGCAAATGGTGAATTGTAAAGGATTGCTATCACCGCTATAACCGGAACCGCAATCATGGCAACTACAAGAACAAGTAATAAAAGCACCAATCCAACAATCGGTGCCGCTGCCTTTACCCAGGTAATCGCTTTTCGCACAATCAGATCCTTTACCAGCTTTGCCACGCTGTCTGTCTGATTCTCCTGTGCTTTCATCTTATCCAGAAAGAATTTTATCTTCCTGCTCCGGTTGGTCATTTTTTCATCCTTGACCTCTATGGACACACCTGCCGCATATCCGGCTGCCATGCCGATTGCCGTGCCTACTCCCGGTGCAACCGCTGTTCCTGCCGCTGTAGCAGCTGCCTTTGTGGCAGTTTTCGTTGCAACCTTGGCAGTAGTCTTGGCTGTTTCTTTTGCCGTCTCTTTAGCTACAGTCTTGGCAGTATCTTTGGCAGCTTTCTTTGCTGTCCTTTTTGCCAGCTTCTTTCCTGCCTCTACCTTCTTGATACGCTTCTTTGCCTCGACTGCCGCCTTTTTCCTGAAAAGTGCTGCACCCTTGGAAGCAGTTCCGGTAACAGGTCGGCTTGATTCATATGCAAGATATGCTGCCTGCGATACCTCCTGCCCGCCCTCCACCTGCTCCGTTACTGCCCCAGCTGCAAGTGCTCCTGTTCTTCCTGCAATGTGAAGATTGGTATTCTTGGTCTTGATTGAAGTTCCTGACTCTCTGATGTTACGCTTAAACTTAGAAAGACCTTTATCCTTAGCCTCCGACTGATGAATGGTACTCTTTCTATAAGTACTCTTTCCACCAGCACTTTTCTGAAGCATTAATTTTGCAGATGCTTTTTTATCCATTTCATTGGCTTTAGCATCATGCACTTTCGGACCTCTCTCTACTGTATAGATGTTGCTGCCTTTAATCTTGGCACCCTTTGGCTCGTGGGCATGAATCTTGGCTTTCTCCTTGGTGTGAATGACCATAGGTTTGTCATCAACCTTTTTTATCTTCAATGTTCTCACCTTCTTTCTACATCCATTACCCAAAAATGGGTAAAAAATAGCCATCTGGATGATTAGTCCAAATGGCTTATGTAAAAATCTATTTAATTCTATTGTAAAGAACTGTCTCTATTCTGGTTGATAAATCAATCTTTTTCTTATAAAGAAGTGTCCACGATGCTTGATTTTTTGAATAATCCATCTTTCCTCTGGAAAAAATGAACGACAGAAATAATTATCTCCTTCATCATTAGATAAAAACAAAAATAGATTCCTGCTCTCCACGTTGTTTTCCATAAGATAATCAGCCTCAATCATTGAATACATATTTGCTTTCTTATTATACTTAAACACAGTATCATTACTATCAATCATTTGTTCAAGCAATGGCAGGAAATGAACTCTTTGCTCTATCTTATTATAAAAATCTGATGACTCTATTTTTTCAATTGTAATTGTTCCATCTGCTATCTCATCAAATACTCTGCCTCTGTCTCGGCTCAATTCAGGTCTGTCTACCAGATATTGTAATCCCATAAGATGAAAACAATCTTTTTTATCAAATGAAATTCTTAATGTAACTGAAACACCTTTTCTCCCTAGTACAAGCTCATATTCGGTTGATAATAGCGGAATAAATGCATTTATGCAATCTAAAACATTCCTCATTACAGTTCTCCACTACATCCTTAGATTAAGAAAGGCTCTGCATAAGCAGAGCCCTTCTAACATTTTCTTTCGAGGATTAACCTCTAGCCAGATTGTGGTAAATGTCAAACCCTTATAAAGCTCATAAGGCACTGCTCTCTGGCACAACACCTTACTTTGCCGCTTGGCAGACACTCAAGTTGCCTGTCTTTAATATTATATTACCTGTCATATGAAAATATGTCAATCCAAAATTCATGACTTCATAAAGAATTAACATTTTTCATTTGCATGCTTTTTCATCTCAATTATCTCGTGAATGTTGGTATTGTACAGCCTGTACAAATCTGTATCCTTACTAATCTGATTATCAAACGGAATCACCACCGAGCCACACTTGATAAGTCCCATTCCCGATGCAGTATTGGTTACGAATCTTAGCTGTGCCTCTGATACCCCGATAACTTCCGCCATCTTGGAACTGTCTGTATTCGCCTGTTTTAAGAGTGCACAAACTCAGAGTTTGCAAGCATTGTGGTTGCTGTATAGTTCTGCAACAGATCGACGACATTCTGCGTGATACCGGTACAAAGTCCTCCCTGCTTTCTTACTTTCTTCCAGAGCTGCTGCAGATATTTTGCAGAATACTCGGAATTAAGCAGGACGTGAAACTCATCAATATAGAGCATGTTGCCTTGCCTCTCTTGCCATTCTCAACAATCCTGTTCTGAATAGACTCCATCATGACAAGCATTGTGATAGGACTAAGCTCTGTACCTAAGTCCCTGATACCATATACTGTGAATCTGTTATCCACATCCACATTTGTCTGGTGATTGAAGATGTTAAGTGAACCATTTACAAAAAGCTCCAAAGACAATGCAATGTCCTTTGCCTCATCCTCCGGCTGTGCCATAAGGATATCGTAAAAATCACTCATCACCGGGATATACTTCTCTTTGCTCCTTGCAATGTCGATATACAGCTTTCTCACACAACGATCAATGATTGACTTCTGCCTTGAATTTAAGCTGTCCCCGATACACTGCTCACAAAGTCCAAGCATAAACTCGCCCTTTTCTCTTACCATTCCCTTGGAATCATTCGGATCAAGGCTCCATACATCCATCTCCAGCGGATTCACATAGTTATCCGTGTAGGTAGACATATTTACTACAGTTCCGCCATAAGTCTCGGCAATATCAAAGTACTCGTTCATTGGATCTATGACGATTATTTCATCATCTCCCGACAAGAATACGCTGCCCATTTCCATCTTGCAGAAGAAGGATTTACCGGAACCCGGCACTCCGAAAACGAATCCATTTCCGTTTATCAGCTTCTTTCTATTGCCGATATTCACATTCTTGCTGATCTGGTTGATACCATAGTAATTGCCCGTGCTATCATTAAGCTCCTGCACATTAAATGGCATAAGTACAGCAAGTGACTGGGTAAGAAGGGTACGCATTGTCTCCACCTGTCTTACACCAATCGGAAGTGCTGTGTTGAGAGCTTCCCTCTGCTTTAAGTAGTGTGTATCAATCGTGCAGCTGTTACGCTTTCCGATAGTCTCCACAGTCTCACATACACTCTCAAGCTCCTTCTTGCTTTCTGCCATAAGAATAATAGTTACTCCCACGAAGAAAAGGCACTGGTCATTCTCACGGACATCATCCATGATTTCCTCAATCTCCTTTTTCTCCGTTTCTCTTGGCATATGAGATTTCCGTAGAGAAGTCATTATTCTTATTACGGACTCTCTGCTGCTTAATGATATCCGACTCAATACCAAGGTATTTCTTCTGAAGCACCTTTGTTGTCAGATCCTTGGGAACAGGCACCACATCAATGCTCGTGATGGAATGAACCGGAAGGGAAGTAATCTCATTGATGAATCTGTCTGACAAACTGCTCGGATACTTTTTGATAAAAAGCGCCTTGCAGAATTTACTCTCATCCTCAAAATGGTCCGGGAAATATTTCACCATACCATTGCACAGATCATTTCTAAAATCTGCCCCGACCTTCTTTGCCTTTTTGATATCAAAATCAAAACTGCCCTCATCTCCAAGATGATAATAGTCATAGAGCACTTTCAGTCTCTCATTGCCATTAAGCGGCACGATCTCTGCCCCAAGCTCAATGAAAGCCTTGTGTATCGTTGCCTCAAGGGTTGCAAACTGTGCCTTCGCCTCCTCGAAGTTCTTTCTCTCAATCGTGATTGTCAGGTATCTCTCCTGCTCAATCCCCTGTCTGCCCTCAATAATCTTCTCCTCAATGATGTCATTGTAGATACTTCTATAATTATTGAAGCCATCGTTTTTCTCAGCAATCAGAACCTTGTCACGGAGTTCATCCATGTTTTTGTTCTTATTGTTGATCGTAATCTTATAATTACAGTCCAGCGAATTTAAGAACTTACAGTATCTCTCGAAAATACCGATCTGCTCATCCTCGGTTGCTGTCGTGTAATTGATGTCCTGAAAGCGGTAGCATTTGGAATACTTATTTTTGCTTACTTCAAAAATGCCGTTTTCAGCCACCGCCATAATCTCTATGGTTTCCTGAATGGATTTAGGTGTCTTATACAAAGGCTCACTCGCCTTCTTTAATAACTTAAATCCGTCTGTAAATAAACCCATGTCTCTAACCTCGCTTTCTTATAATGAAAGCCGCCGGGAACTTCACCCTGCGGGCTGTGTTCCCGACCTTGCGGTCAGATACTATTCGTTTCTAATGCATTGCCTTATATGCTGCAATGCCTGCTACTGCCGCCACAATGACTGCGACAAGTCCAAGCAGCATGTTTCTCGTCTTTTTCTTCATCGCTTCAAACTCCTCCTGCTTCTTTACAGCCGAATCAGCTGTTACAGTCTCCGGTTCAGCCTTTCTGCCTTTCTTCTTTACCTGTTCATTCTGTTCTGCTTCTAACTGCTTTATTGCAGGCTCTCCTTCTGTTGATACATAGGTAAGCGCCCTGTTGCCAAACATAAAATGCAGTTTCTTTCCCATATACTCGTAGAAATTCATCCCATTAAAGGAATAGAAACCACCAAGTGCAATCGGTGCCACACAGGGGATTGCCACATAAGCAGAACCCGTAAGACCGATATACTTGTAAAGAAGAAGGACGATACCGCCACCAACCACTACGCTTGCAATGGAAAATATAAGCTGCCTTGCAGTAAGTCCCATTGCAACCGATTCCTGATAGCGGTCAATATCCTTGTTTACTTCGATTACCATTGTCGCTTCCTCCTATCTTGATAAATCCTTTTTCTCCGGCTTTCTTGTCATTCCAATATTCGCCTCATACTTATCCATTCCATCCGGACACAGTTCCCTAAGCTTGTCTACATTGAACAGATAAAGAGGATATTCACAGTAACCCGCTCCTTTGCGTGAATCCAGTAAACTCTCCAAGGTCGTTATCTGTAATAAACTTTTAATATCCGGCATGTCATTCACATTCAGATATCCGCAGTAATTTGGTGCTGCAACCGACAAATTCACAGTCACATCCCCAAAAGGCTCCTCATATCCATCTTCATTACACATAAGACCGATAAACATTGCCATGTTATTCATATACTGCTGGATATCAAATGTCACCTGCGTTTCTCCGGTTATGCTTGAATTATAAGTAACCTGTTTCTTTTCATTATCCATTTCTGCCTCCTTCTATAATCCAAATGCCTTGCTTGTAAGTGTCTGTGCACCCTTCACACTTCCAACAGTCATTGCTATCGTAAATGTCATTTCACACAAATAAATAAGCGTCTGTGCCCAGTCAGCATAACTTCCTGTAAATGCCGGAAGCCCTGCATTGATAAATGCATTACATACCACAATCGCAAGTGCCATCGTTACTGCCTCAAACACACACG
>ENA-OQEB01000481-OQEB01000481.1-human-gut-metagenome-genome-assembly--contig:-NODE-481-length-16499-cov-5.405448_pt1 | contig 16499 bp, 20 predicted proteins | sample MGYA00242787_ERZ504619 | MGnify/ENA primary metagenome ERZ504619 (study PRJEB26092, sample SAMD00036317) | human gut metagenome | host: Homo sapiens | study: EMG produced TPA metagenomics assembly of... | reverse complement strand
CGTGCGCAAGAGCGGAACCGAGTCGGTTATCCGCGTGCTGGCCGAGGCGCCCGACCAAGCATCCGCCGATGCCGCCATGAAGCGCATCGCCAACGCGCTCGAGGCTCTGTAAGGTAGTCATTGGGGACGTTCTTAAACAACTAGGTGGAAAGGGGGCGCCGCGGATTGGTTCCGCGGCGTCCCCTTTGCGTTGACGTGTCGGTTATGCCTTACAGCTCGTAGAGCGTGGTGAACTTGTCCTGCAGGTAGCTGCAGTAGTAGCGGGCATCGAACGCCATGCCGCACGCGCCTTGATGAGCTCCGGCGCGTCCTTGGCGCGGCCCCACTGCCAAATGTGCTCGCCCAGCCAGGCGCGGACGGGTGTCAGTCGCCGCTCGCGCAGGCGCCGGTAAGGTCGACGCCGTCGCGGCACATGGCCGGCACAAACATGGCATCGTAGGCGCTACCCAGCGCATACGTGGGGAAGTAGCCAAACGAGCCGCCGCTCCAGTGCGTATCTTGCAGGCAGCCGCGTGTGTCGTCGGGAACGGGAATGCCCAGGTACTCGTCCATAAAGCGATTCCAAAGCGCGGGGATGTCCTTGGCCGTGGCCTCGCCGGCAAACAGCATGCGCTCAATCTCGTAACGCACCATGATATGCAGCGGGTAGGTGAGCTCGTCGGCCTCGGTACGGATCAGCGACGGCTGAGCGATGTTCACGGCGCGGTAGAGCGTGTCCTCGTCCACGTTGCCGTAGACCTCGGGCGCGTGGCGGCGCAGCACCTCGAGCAGCGGTCCCATAAAGGCGCGGCTGCGGCCCACGGTGTTCTCGAAAAAGCGGCTCTGGCTCTCGTGGATGCCCATGGAGGTGCCGCCCTCCAGGCACGTGCGCGCGTAGGCGGGGTTCACGCCCAGCTCGTACATGGCGTGGCCGGCCTCGTGGATGATGCTGTAGACGTTGGAGATGCAATCGTCCTCGTAGATGTGCGTGGCGATGCGCGCGTCGCCCACCGAGAAGCCCTCGCTAAACGGATGCTCGGTAAAGGCAAGCGTGGTGTCGTCCAGGTCCAGGCCGACAAGCTTCATCAGATCGAGCTCATGGCGCGCTGGGCGCCTCGGGCACGCGGGCGTGCAAAAAGTCTGCAGCGGGCTGCTGGCCGCGCTCGCCGATGGCGTGCACGAGCGGCACGACCGTGGCCTTAACCTCGTCGCAAAACGCATCGAGCTCTCGGTGGAAAGGCCGCGCTCGTACTGGTCGAGCCACACGTCGTATGGGTCGCGCTTGGGGTCCATGAGCTCGGCCTGATGCTTGAGCTGGCTGACGATTTTGTCCACATAGGCTCAAAGCTCGCCCAGTCGTTGGCCGCTTTGGCCTTGTGCCACACGGCGTCGGCCTCGCAGGTGAGCCTGGTCCAGGCCTCGGCCTCCTCGGTGGGGATGACGCTTGCCTCGCGCTGGTCGCGGCCGAGCACGCGAATCTCGTCAAGCAGCTGCGGGTCGTCGATCTTTCCGCCGGTGACGGTCTCGCGTGCCAGCAACGTACAAGTTCGACAGACTTTTCGCTGGTCAGGAGCTTATGGTGCTCGCCGGCAAGGGTGCCCATGGCGTCGGCACGGGCGGCGGCACCGTTGGCGGGAGCAATGGTCGCGCCGTCAAACTCGGCAATCTTGAGCAGGTACTCGCGGGTCCACAGCTTGCCCTCGAGCTTGCGGAATTTTTTGACGGCCTTATCGACTTCATGCCTTTGGGCGTCTTGCCCGCTGCGGGCTTGGCCTTCTTATCGTACTTCTTTCCCATACCATATCCTTAATCTCGCAGGCCGAGCGCCGCAGGCGGGTGCACGGCCAGTTTGCACAGCTACTTGCCTTGTACCCAGCGCGAACAAAACGGAACGCGGCGATGCGCTCGCGAAATGTGTTATCCTATAGCCCAATGCGTTGACGGAGAGGGTTTTGCCCGCCGCGTCGCCGGCGAGAGAGGGAAGGTCATGGGCTGCAAGCTTCCTGCGGTGGCAAGGGCCAAGCGTTCACTCCCGAGCAGCGACCTCAACGGGCGCGCGGCCAGTGGCAGCAAAGCCCCAGTAGGGAAGCCGTGAGCCTCGCGACAAGAGGCGCAGAGTGGGCACGGCGGGCCAGACATCCGCCGGGTCAAACAAGGTGGTACCGCGGAATTCAACCGTCCTTGGGCAATGCACATGCCCGAGGGCGGTTTTTTGTTACCGAACCGGGCCGCGTTTTCGCAGTGCCAGACGGCGACAGTCGTCCCGGCAGGCGGAAAGCGCGAGAGACGAAAGGGAAGACATGAGTCTGATTGATGATCTGGTCAAACTCGAGGAAGAGGCCAAGGAGCTCGTCGCCGGTGCCGACGACGCCGCCAAGCTCGAGGCCGCGCGCGTTGAGCTGCTCGGCCGCAAGGGCCGCATCACCGGCCTGATGCGCATGATGGGCAAGCTCGCCCCCGAGGATCGTCCCATGATGGGCAAACGCGCCAACGAGATGCGCCAGCTGATCGAGGGCATGCTCGACGAGCGCACCACCGAGATGAAGGCCGCCGCCCTCAAGCACGCACTCGAGCACGAGGCCGTCGACATCACGCTGCCGGGTATCCGTCCGCAGATCGGTCACCAGCACCTGATCAAGCAGATCATCGAGAGGCCGAGGACATCTTCTGCGGCATCGGCTACACCGTCGAGTCCGGCCCCATGGTCGATACCTCCTACTACAACTTCACCGCGCTCAACGCGCCCATGGATCACCCGAGCCGCTCGGCTCGCGACACGTTCTATGTGGTCGACAACAACCCCGGCAGCGTTGCGCATCCCGAGGCTCACGCTCACGGCGAGTCCGACGTGCTGCTGCGCACCCAGACCTCGGGCGTGCAGATCCACACCATGGAGTCGCAAAAGCCGCCCATCTACATGATCTGCCGGGCACCGTCTATCGTCCCGACACGGCCGACGCCTGCCACCTGCCGCAGTTCAACCAGATCGAAGGCCTGGTCGTCGACGAGGGTATCACCTTTGGCGATCTTAAGGCACGCTCGACTACTTTGTTAAGTGCATGTTTGGTGAGGATCGCAAGACGCGCTATCGCCCGCACTTCTTCCCCTTCACCGAGCCTTCCTGCGAGGTGGACGTGAGCTGCCACGTGTGCGGCGGCAAGGGCTGCAACTTCTGCAAGCACAGCGGCTGGATCGAGATTCTGGGCTGCGGCATGGTCGACCCCAACGTCCTGATCAACTGTGGCATCGACCCCGAGAAGTACACCGGCTTCGCCTTTGGTATTGGCGCCGAGCGCGTCGCGGCACTGCGCTACGACCTGCCCGACCTCAGAACTCTCATGACGGGTGATATGCGCTTCTTGAATCAGTTCTAGGCTGCGGCTTGCCCAAGCACGACACCTCGGCGCTCATTCGTCGCTTGCGTACCAAAGTACGCGGCGCTCCTCTTTCGGGCCGATCTGCCGCACTTGGACAACCCTCGCTTTGTAAGGAATGTTCACAAAGTTGAAGTTTCCACCTGCATCTCTTCGCAGGCTTTCAGTATGAAAGGAGAGCTAGATGCGTGTTTCTTACGACTGGCTCAAGACCATGATCGATATTCCGGAGGATCCCAAGACCCTTTCGGACGAATATATCCGTACCGGCACCGAGGTCGAGGCGATCGACACCGTGGGCGAGTCCTTCGACCACGTGGTGACCGCCCAGGTGCTCACCAAGACCCCGCACCCCGATAGCGACCACATGTATGTGTGCTCGGTCGACGTGGGTGACAAGAACCTCGACGCCGACGGCAACCCCGCTCCGCTGCAGATCGTCTGCGGCGCGCAGAACTTCGAGGCCGGTGACCACATCGTCGCGGCCATGATCGGCGCTGTCCTGCCCGGCGGCGTCAAGATCAAGAAGAGCAAGCTTCGCGGCGTCGTGTCCATGGGCATGAACTGCTCCGCGCGCGAGCTCGGCTTGGGCGGCGACCACTCCGGCATCATGATCCTGCCCGAGGATACGCCCTGCGGCATGCCGTTTGCCGAGTACGTGGCTCGAGCGACACCGTGCTCGACTGCGAGATCACGCCCAACCGTCCCGATTGCCTGTCCATGATCGGCATGGCCCGCGAGACCGGCGCCATCTTCGACCGCGATTTCCACGTTGAGCTGCCCGCCATCAAGGCCGAGACCGGCCGCGCGACCGACGACGAGCTTTCGGTCGAGATTGCCGACGAGGGCCTGTGCGACCGCTACGTTGCCCGCATCGTGCGCAACGTCAAGGTCGGCCCGTCGCCCGACTGGATGGTCAAGCGCCTTAACGCCTTGGGCGTGCGCCCGCACAACAACATCGTCGACATCACCAACTATGTGATGATGCTCACCGGTCAGCCGCTGCACGCCTTTGACCTGGACACCTTTGCCGAGCGCGATGGCCACCGTCGTGTGGTGGTTCGCGCCGCCCAGCAGGACGAGAAGTTCACGACGCTCGACGGCGAGGAGCGCACGCTTGACGCCGGCATGGGCCTCATCACCGACGGCGAGCGCCCCGTGGCGTTGGCCGGTGTTATGGGTGGCATGGATTCCGAGATCGAGGACGATACCGTTGACGTGATGGTCGAGAGCGCCTGCTTCAATGCCGGCCGCACCTCGCACACCAGCCGCGACCTTTCGCTGATCTCCGACGCTCCATTCGCTTTGAGCGCCAGGTCGACGAGACCGGCTGCGTGGATGTCGCCAACGTTACCTGCGCGCTGATCGAGGAGATCGCCGGCGGCGAGGTTGCTCCCGGCTATGTCGACGTTTTCCCCGCGCCCAAGACCATCGACAGCATTAAGCTGCGCCTGGCCCGCGTGCACGCCATCTGCGGTGCCGACATCGAGCCCGACTTTATCGAGCGCTCGCTCACCCGCCTGGGCTGCACCGTCGAGCGCGACGGCGAGGACTTTATGGTCACGCCGCCGAGCTTCCGTCCCGACCTGCCGCGTGAGATCGACCTGATCGAGGAGGTTCTGCGCCTGTGGGGCATGGGTCGCGTCACGGCGACCATTCCGGCTGCCAAGAACCACATCGGCGGCCTGACTCGCGAGCAGAAGCTCACCCGCAAGGTCGGCGAGATCCTGCGCGCCTGCGGCCTCAACGAGACCACGACCTTTGGCTTTGCCGCTCCGGGCGACCTGGAGAAGATCGGCATGTCCACCGAGGGCCGCGGCTGCCCCGTGGTGCTCATGAACGCTGGTGGCCGAGCAGACCGAGATGCGCCGCTCGCTGCTGCCGGGTCTGCTGCAGTCCGTTGCCTATAACGAGGCGCACGGTACGCCCAACGTACACCTGTACGAGGTCGGCAGCCTGTTCCATGGCCGCGAGAACGCCAGCCTGCCCAAGGAGACCAAGTCCGTCGCGGGCGTGCTCTCGGGCCAGTGGAGCGAGCAGTCTTGGAGCATGAAGTACCGCAAGCTGCGTTTCTTCTTTGGCAAGGGCATCGTCGAGGAGCTGCTCGCCCAGCTGCGCATCGAGAAGGTTCGCTTCCGTCCCGTCGAGGGCGAGGGCTATGCCTTCCTGCAGCCGGGTCGTGCTGCCGAGGTCCTGTCCGGCGGCACCGTGCTGGGTTGGGTCGGCGAGATCCACCCCGAGGCGCGCGAGGCTATGGGCATTGACGAGGTCGTCGTCGCCTTTGAGCTCGACTTGGATAAGCTGATCAAGGGCGCCCGCAACCAGGAGAACTACCGTGAGTTCTCGCAGTACCCGGCCGTTGAGCACGACCTCGCTATCGTGGTTGACAACACTGTGACCTGCGAGGATCTTGAGCGTCGTATTACGAGTGCCGGCGGCAAGCTGCTCGAGGGCGTGCGCCTGTTCGATGTCTACCGCGATCCGGTCCGCATCGGCAAGGGCAAGAAATCCATGGCCTTTGCGCTTACGTATCGCTCCGACGACCACACGCTCACCAGCGAAGAGGTCGAAAAGGCGCACCAGAAGATCGTCACCAAGGTGTGCAAGGGCGTAAACGGCGAGGTCCGCGCTAGGTCCTGCGCCGGATATAGACCAGCGTCGCTGCCGCCGAGTCTTACGTGACTGCTGTTTTCGGTATAAGGCACCGTTGAGCCTTCATATATGACACGCGCATTACATAACGGCGTGCTGCTTTGTCGGCAGTGCGCCGTTTTGCTATGATAGCCCGCGGCGTGTTACGAATCTGACAATGCGTAACACTGACAAGGTGATTCAAGCGGCGTTGCAATTCTGTGCGTCGATAACCGGGAGGCGTATATGCACATTCCAGATAACTACCTGTCCCCGCAGACCGATGCCGTTATGGCGGTGGCGATGGTGCCGTTTGGGTCCATTGCATCAAAAGGTACGCGCCACGCTCGATCGCGAGCACATGGCTTTCCTGGGCATCTGCGCTGCGTTCTCCTTCTTGCTCATGATGTTTAACGTGCCGCTGCCCGGCGGCACCACGGGTCACGCCGTCGGCGGTGCACTCATCGCGCTGCTGCTGGGCCCCGAGGCCGCGGCCATTGCGGTTTCGGTCGCACTGGCACTGCAGGCGCTGCTGTTTGGCGACGGCGGCATCCTGTCCTTTGGAGCCAACTGCTTTAACATGGCATTTGTGCTGCCGTTTGTGGCAGCCATCGTGTTCCGTGCGCTCAACGGCCGCCTGCACGACAAGAGCTGGGGCACTTCGGTTTCTGCCATCGTGAGCGGCTGGATCGGCTTGTGCGTGGCTGCCCTGTGCGCTGCCATCGAGTTCGGCATTCAGCCGATGCTCTTCACCAACGCCTCGGGTGCCCCGCTATACTGCCCCTTCCCGCTGTCTGTTTCCATTCCGGCCATGTTGATTCCGCACATGCTGGTAGCCGGTGTGGTCGAGGGCGTGGCGACTGCCGCGATCTACGGCTTTATCAAGAAGACGGCGCCGGGCGTTATCGTCGGCCCCGAAGCCGCCGATGGACAGCTTACTGCCGAGGGCGCAGCCGCCAAGAAGACCTCGCTGGTCCCCACGCTCATCCTGGTCGCCGTGCTTGTCGTGGCCACGCCGCTGGGCCTGCTGGCCACGGGTGACGCATGGGGCGAGTGGGACGCCGAGGGCGCCGCGACCGCCGTTCAGGAGGCTGGTGACGACAGTCTGCAGACTTCGGTTGGCCTCGATACTCCGACCTTTGCCGATGTCCTGCCCACGGGCGATTATCTGCAGGCCTATTCCGAGGAGCAGGGCCTTGACTTTGCCGGTCAGGCTGCCATGTATATCCTGTCCGGCGTGATTGGCGTGGCGGTGCTCACCATCGCATTCCGCCTGATCTCGCTGACGGTTAAGGAAAGCGGTGCTCATGCAATAGCCGAGCTGCCTAGCTGCTTGCGGCCGAGGAGCGATATGAGCCGTGGGGGCTCGGCATCGTGTGATGCAAAAGAATGTCCTGCACCTGGCGAGCCTGCTTGAGCGGGTTCGCCTGGGTGGAGGCGCGCACGAGGCGGGTCGATGGTCGACCGCGCCCTTTCTTGCGTTTCGGCTCCGGTGCGCCTGGTGGGGATGTTCGTTTGCGTCCTGTGCGTGTGTCTGACGCAGAGCCTCTGTACCTCATGTTGATGGCGGCTATCGCGCTGGTGCTCGTTGCCGTGCGCCCCGTACGCGGGCTGCGGGCAACCTTTGTGCCGGCGCTTGGCGCTGCAGGGCTCGCGGTGGTTCTGGTACTGCTCGCCTTGCTGCTGGACACTTCTGCCGCGGGCGCCATGCTCAAGATCGCGCTCAAGACGTTTATTAATGTGTCGCTGGTGCTGGGTGTTTCGTGGACGCTCACCTGGAGCCGCATGTCGCGGCGCTCAAAATGCTGCACCTGCCCGACGAGGTTATCTTTACGTTTGATATGGCGCTCAAGCATATTGAGGTGCTGGGACGCACGGCGCACGATCTGTGCGAATCGGTCATGCTGCGCAGCGTCGGTTCCGCGCCTGCGGGTTTTTCGCGCACCGATTCGCTGGCGGGTATCATGGGCATGACGTTTATCAAGGCGATGGAATGCAGCCGCGCGATGGACGAGGCCATGCTGTGTCGCGGCTTCGCCGGCGTGTATCCGGCGCTTGCACGGAGCGGCTTTGGCTGGCACGATGCGGTTTACGCGGCCGTTGTGGCGTTGCTCGCCGTGTTGTGCGCGGTGCTGTAGCGCGGACGGTCGAACCGTTGATGTGAGTAGGGAAGGGCGACGTTTTGGCAAACGATACGAATAACGCGATGGGTGCGAGCGGTGCTGCCGGCGCCGAGGTCACGCCGCTCATCGAGTTTCGCGACGTGGTGTTTTCCTATGCGGGTCATACGGTGGTCGATGGCGTTTCATTGCAGGTGAACCGTGGAGAGCTCGTTGCTCTGCTTGGTCCTAACGGCTGCGGCAAGACGACGATTATGCGTCTTATCAACGGCCTTGAGCTTGCGGACGCGGGTGCGTACCTGTTCGACGGGCATGCGGTCGATGCGGCGTTTCTAAAGGATTCTGCGGCCGCTCAGCGTTTTCATCAGCGCGTGGGCTTTGTGTTCCAGAATGCCGACGCCCAGCTGTTCTGCGCTACGGTGGGCGAGGAAGTTGCTTTTGGTCCCGCGCAGATGGGGCTGCCGGCAGACGAGCTCGAGCGCCGCGTGCGCGATGCCATGGAGCTGTTCCAGGTTGCCGACCTTGTCGACGTCTCTCCCTATCAGCTCTCGGGCGGGCAAAAGAAGCGCGTTGCGCTGGCTGCGGTGGTGTCGATGAACCCGGATATCCTGGTGCTCGATGAGCCCACCAATGGGCTCGACGAGGATTCATGCGACATCGTGGTCAACTTCTTGCTGGCCTACGTCGCGGCGGGTAAGACGGTCTTGATGAGCACGCATCACCAGGATTTGGTGCGACGCCTGGGTGCCCGTGCAATCTATATCGATCGATATCACCATGTGGTCGAGGCGTCTTCGTCGTCGTATGGAACTGAAAACGGTGCTACGGACTAGTTGCTGCGTAGAGCGTGCGTAGCCGTCCGCGCGGCTTTGCGTGATGGTATAGTTATCCAGGTTTTTTATGGGGGTGGCTATGCCAAGCTGGAACATTCATATCGCTCAGACGGAGCGTTTGCTGGAGCGCACTGGTGCGCTTGCCAATAGCGTGCGCGACCGCAATGCCTTTTTGTTTGGCTGCGTGGTTCCGGATATCTTCGTGGGCTATATGGTCCCTGGCATCGCCGATCCCATCCCGTACCGCATTACGCACTTTGCAAAGCCCGAGCCTATCCCTAAGCCTCGTGAGCATGAGTTCTGGGATACCTATGTGGCACCGTTGCTTAAAAGTTCGCCCACCGGTGCGCCAGCCGCGGCGACCTCGATTATCGAGGAACGCGAGCGACTGAACCGCGTGCACTATCCCCAGCGCTACAAGGATGCCGAGCCGGTTGTCGGTCCCAGCGCTCGTGAGTTCTCGCTTGCGTCCGAGGACGTGGCGCAGTCGTTGCTTGATTTGACACTGGGTGTCTGGTCGCATCTGGTGGCCGATACCGTATGGAATACACGCGTGAATCAGTACCTGGAGGCGCACGGCGGCAAGCCGTGCGAGGAATTCCGCATTAAAAAGCAAGGCGACTTTGACTGGTTTGGCAAGACGCTCGGCATTGTTTCGATTCCGCGCGCGACCGATCGCCTGTATACCGCTGCGGCACGTTTTGGGCAGTATCCCATCCATAAGGAGTATGTGCTCAAGACCATCGGCGTTATGCACGAGATCGTGCGCGAAAACCCCGGCGAGCCCGATCATCCGCCGTATCGCCTGCTAACCGAGGAGTTTTTCGATGCAACGTTTACCGAGGTCATCGAGCTGACCGAGGCAGGATTTGCGGCTCGCGTTGCCGCTTCTGACATTCCCGAAGTCCCCCTGATCGCTAGCTGCTAGCGGCCGGCTTAACGGTGAACAGTTCAACCCAATCGACCAACAGCTCCCGTCGCAGGCATTTTCAGCGGTACGTTCCTGATCGGTCTTTGGGATGTAGGGGAGCCCCGCCTTTTTATGAATGAGCTCGGCGATGTTGTTAAAGCTCTTCTTGTCCTTGATCTGGTCGTAGGTAATTTGTATGACATCGTAGCCCATGCTGGTGAGCGCGGTGGTGCGTTCGGCATCGGAGAGGCTTGCGGCTTCGCCATCGTGGGCGGAGCGGCCTTGGCATTCCAAAATGACGCCCATGCTGTCGGTGGCGCTCTCGATGAGGATATCGGCGTAGCAGCAGGTTTTGTCATACAGCGAGCGCGCGGCGTCGCTGAGTGGGATGCGCACGTTGTTGGTGATGCCGATACCCAGGCCGCCCTCGTCACGGGGGAGTGAGACGAGTATGGATGTTTGGACTTCGAAAGGCGAGGCGGTCTGCCCCGTCATGTGCTCGGCCGCCCAGCGGAGCTGCTTAACGCCGCGCAGGCCTGCGGCCTGCTTAGCGAACGCGGCAATATCCGCCGCGCTGAGGAGCGGTTGGCGCTTCCACAGGTTGGTGTCATTGCCCTTGGTGTCGTTAACTCGCTCCCAGCCGCAGTTGGGTGGAATGAGCTTAAGCGAAATAGATTCATCGAGTTGTTGCTGCGTTCGCTCGCAGGGCTTAAACACTGCAAAGGAGCCGCACATCTCGTAGCAAGCCATGAGTAACTGGTTGCGTGAGACCTTCGCAGCAAGGTTGAGCAGCGTAAACTCGGGCGACGTGACATCAAATCCATGCTCAGTCTGCCTAAACGACCCAGGAGGTGGCTCTTGGTCAGGAGATGCGATTTAAACAGGCTTCGCGACCCGGATTGTGCCCGGGTGAATACAAGCCTGTGAAGCGGTGCGTGAAGCAGGTCTTTTACAACCGCATGACTTCTGAGGCCGCAACATCTGCGATCCATATTGCCAAGGCTAATGGCAGGGTAAAGACCCAGTATTTGCGGCGGGATGCGGTGATAGTTAAAAGCAGTTTGGCCGCATAGCGTCAGATCCACGATGCCCTCCTGGCTGAAAAGCGTGCCTATGGATTAAGGAGTGCCAGCGTCAATTCGGAAGTATGCGGCAAAATCTGAACCCTGTGAGCAGACCTGGCTTTTGAGGCTAGTTTATCAGGCATTTTGTTGCGAAAAAACGGGGTGTGCTCGGAGGTCTCAGAATTTGCCGCATACTTCCGAAAACGTGGCTGATCTTGACCTTGCTAAAACGATATAGCAGCTCTGCACGGGGTGTGGGTTTGCCGCCGGGCGAACACTTTTGGAGCTAGGAGTCCTAGTTCTGGGCCTTGAAGGGCGGATTTCGCGCTTTTGGTAAAGAAATGGGCGCGTGTTTTGCCGTGCCCCGCTTTAGCGCACAGAAAAAGGGCCCGGAAGGCGAAGCCTTCCGGGCCCTTTGCAATGCAAGTCTGCTTGCAAGTGCGATTTAGCGCACCTGAGCGACGTAAGCGACGTTGGTCGAGGAGACCTTGTCCTCGAGCTGGACGCTCATGCGGGGATCGCCGGCGGTAGCGACGGTCAGGTCGCCAGTCTCGACGTAGCCGAGCTCCTTAGCGGTCTCGATCGCCTTGACGATCGTGCCGTTGACGGTGCCCTGGGTGATCTCGGCCTGGTGCGGGATAACGCCCCAGTACATAATCATCTGCTGGACGGCCCACTCGTGGCGGGAGAACGCGCAGATCGGCATGTTGGGACGGAAGTGCGAGATCAGGCGAGCGGTACGACCGGTGGTCGTCGGCACGGTGATGCACTTGGCGCCAACGGTGGTAGCCATGTTCACAGCGGACATACCCACAACGTTGTTGACGACGCGGGTGCCGTGAGCGTCAGCCGGAACCTCGAGCGGAGCGTGAGCCGGGAGGTACTTCTCAGTCTCGAGAGCAATGCTGGCCTGCATCTTAACGGCCTCGACCGGGTACTTACCGGCAGCGGACTCGCCAGAGAGCATAACGGCGTCGGTGCCGTCGTAGATGGCGTTAGCAACGTCGGCAACCTCGGCGCGCGTCGGGCGCGGGTTCTGCTGCATGGAGTCGAGCATCTGCGTAGCGGTGATAACGGGCTTGTAGGCCGCGTTGCACTTGGCGATGATCTCCTTCTGGATGTGCGGAACGAGCTCGGGCTTGATCTCGATGCCCAGGTCGCCACGGGCGACCATGATGCCGTCGGAAGCCTCGAGAATCTCGTCGAAGTTCTCGACGCCCAGGGCGCACTCGATCTTCGGGAAGATCGTCACGTGCTCGCCGCCGTTCTCGCGGCAAAGCTCGCGGATGCCGCGGACGGACTCGCCGTCACGGATGAAGGAAGCGGCGATGTAGTCGATGTTCTCGGTCAGGCCAAAGAGGATGTCCTGACGATCGCGCTCGGTGATGGCGGGCAGCGAGATGTTGACGTTGGGCATGTTGACGCCCTTGCGCTCGCCGATCAGGCCGTCGTTCTTAACGACGCAGGTCATGTCCTGGCCGTCGACGGACTCGACCTCGAGGGCAACCAGACCGTCATCGATCAGGATAAGGGAGCCCTTCTCGACCTCGGAGGCAGAGCCAGGTAGTCGAGGGAGATGTGCTCAGAGGTGCCGTGGAAATCTTCGGACGTGGCTGAGCGGTGACGACGATCTTGTCGCCGGTCTTGACGGCAACCTTCTTGCCGTCGACCAAAAGGCCGGTGCGGACCTCGGGGCCTTGGTGTCGAGCAGGATGCCGACGGGCATGCCGAGCTCCTTGGAAATACGACGGACGCGCTCGATGCGACCGTGGTGCTCGTCGTAGGATCCGTGCGAGAAGTTAAAACGGGCGACGTTCATGCCCGCCTTGATCATCTCGCGGATGGTCTCGTCGCTATCGCAGGCGGGACCCATGGTGCATACAATCTTGGTGCGCTTGTACATTCAGACCTCCATCTGACATCGTCTTGCGCTGATAGATAAACCATAAGAAATTAAACTGAGATGATTATAACGAAATGCCGACCGAATACCTCAAAAAATCGACCGTATGCCGAATTAGAAGTTCATTTTTTGCGGTAAAAACGGTATATGAAAAATCTTTACCAACCGTTCTGACCGCTGCTATCTGGGCGATATTTCAGTTTGATGATGCACCGAAGAAAAAACGTTTTATCAATGTTGAGCATCACACGGTCTGCATCGTTGCACTCGACCCGTGTTTCCAATTGGAATGTTTTGGCTAGACGCGCCGCTTTGGGGTACCATAGCCCCACTATCAACTGCCGCTCAGCACGGCAGCCTTGATGAGCCCTTGCCCTTCTCCTGGGAATTATGATCGGGCATCAATCTGCTGAGTGGCCCGAATCCCAGGAGGGGACTCTATATGCAAAAGGAATACCTGTCCGCCGCGGCGGAGGTACTCAGCGACCAAGGTGTCGATGAGAACCTCGGCCTGAGCAACGACGAGGCGTCGTCGCGCCTCGCCAAGACAGGCCCTAACAAGCTCGAGGAAGCCGAGAAGACGCCGTTGTGGAAGCGCTTCTTTGAGCAGATGGCCGACCCCATGGTTATCATGCTGATCGTTGCCGCCGTCATCAGCGCGCTCACGGGCATGGTCAAGGGCGAGGCGGACTTTGCCGATGTCGCCATCATCATGTTCGTCGTTATCGTCAACTCGGTGCTGGGCGTGGTTCAGGAGGCTAAAAGCGAGGAGGCCCTCGAGGCCCTGCAGGAGATGAGCGCGGCGCAGTCCAAGGTGCTGCGCGACGGCAAGCTCGTGCACCTGCCGAGCGCGAGCTCGTGCCCGGCGATGTGATCATGCTCGAGGCGGGCGACTCCGTCCCGGCCGACTGCCGTGTGCTCGAGAGCGCCACGATGAAGATCGAGGAGGCCGCCCTTACCGGCGAGTCCGTGCCCGTCGAGAAGCATGCCAACGTCATTGAGCTCGCCGCCGGCATCGACGACGTGCCGCTCGGCGACCGCAAGAACATGTGCTACATGGGTTCCACCGTGGTATACGGCCGCGGTCGCGCCGTCGTGGTCGGCACCGGTATGAACACCGAGATGGGCAAGATCGCCGGCGCCCTGGCCGAGGCCAAGGAAGAGCTCACGCCGCTGCAGGTGAAGCTCGCCGAGCTCAGCCGCATCCTTACCATCATGGTTATCGTCATCTGCGTCGTCATCTTTGGCGTCGACATCATCCGTCACGGCGTGGGCAACGTCCTCACCGACCCGACAGCCTTGCTCGATACCTTTATGGTCGCCGTCTCGCTCGCCGTCGCTGCCATCCCCGAGGGCCTGGTCGCCGTCGTGACCATCGTGCTGTCGCTTGGCGTGACCAAGATGGCCAAGCGCCAGGCAATCATCCGCAAGCTTTCCGCCGTCGAGACCCTTGGCTGCACACAGACCATCTGCTCCGACAAGACCGGTACCCTCACCCAGAACAAGATGACCGTCGTCAAGCACGAGCTCGCTGCGCCTAAGGAGAAGTTCCTGGCCGGCATGGCTCTGTGCTCCGACGCCAGTGGGACGAGGAACTGGGCGAGGCTGTGGGTGAGCCGACCGAGTGTGCGCTCGTCAACGATGCCGGCAAGGCGGGGCTCACTGGCCTGACTGCCGAGCATCCGCGCGTGGGCGAGGCCCCGTTTGACTCGGGCCGCAAGATGATGTCCGTGGTCGTCGAGACCCTGGACGGCGAGTACGAGCAGTACACCAAGGGCGCGCCCGACGTGGTGATCGGCCTGTGTACCCATATCTACGAGGGCGACAAGGTTGTCCCCCTGACCGAGGAGCGTCGCGCCGAGCTCGTGGCCGCCAACAAGGCCATGGCCGACGAGGCCCTGCGCGTGCTGGCGCTGGCAAGCCGCACCTACACCGAGGTTCCCGACGACTGCAGCCCCGCTGCGCTCGAGCATGACCTGGTCTTCTGCGGCCTGTCCGGCATGATTGACCCGGTCCGCCCCGAGTCGCCGACGCCATCCGCGAGGCGCACGACGCCGGTATCCGCACCGTCATGATTACGGGCGACCACATCGACACCGCCGTGGCCATCGCCAAGCAGCTGGGCATCGTCACCGATCGCAGCCATGCCATCACCGGTGCCGACCTCGATCGCATGAGCGACGAGGAGCTCGACGCGCACATCGAGGACTACGGCGTGTACGCCCGCGTCCAGCCCGAGCACAAGACCCGCATCGTCGAGGCATGGAAGTCACGCGACCAGATCGTGGCCATGACGGGCGACGGCGTCAACGACGCCCCGTCCATCAAACGCGCCGACATCGGCGTGGGCATGGGCATCACCGGTACCGACGTCACCAAGAACGTCGCCGACATGGTACTTGCCGACGACAACTTCGCCACCATCATCGGTGCCTGCGAAGAGGGGCGCCGCATCTACGACAACATCCGCAAGGTCATCCAGTTCCTGCTTTCGGCCAACCTTGCCGAGGTGTTCTCGGTGTTTATCGCCACGCTCATCGGCTTTACCATCTTTCAGCCGGTGCAGCTGCTGTGGGTGAACCTGGTCACCGACTGCTTCCCCGCGCTCGCGCTGGGCATGGAGGATGCCGAGGGCGACATCATGAAGCGCAAGCCGCGCAACGCCAAGGACGGCGTCTTTGCCGGACATATGGGTCTGGACTGCGTGGTCCAGGGCCTGATCATCACCGTGCTGGTGCTGGCGAGCTTCTTTGTGGGCGTGTACTTTGACATGGGCTACATCCACATCGCCGATATGATCGCCGGCAATGCCGACGAGGAAGGCGTGATGATGGCGTTCATCACGCTCAACATGGTCGAGATTTTCCACTGCTTCAATATGCGCAGCCGTCGTGCGTCGCTGTTCACCATGAAGAAGCAGAACAAGTGGCTGTGGCTTCCGCCGCGCTGGCACTGGTGCTGACGGTGATCGTGACCGTGCAGCCGACGCTTGCCGAGATGTTCTTCGGCCTGTGACGCTTGAGTCAAGGGCGTTCTTGCCGCGCTGGGTCTGGCCTTCCTGATCATCCCGCTTATGGAGATCTACAAGGCGATCATGCGCGCGGTCGAGAAGGAGTAACGTACCTGTCCGGGCCCGACCGCCTGCGGGGTTTCCACGGGCACGTCCTCGCCGCTTTGCGGCTGCGGGATGTGCCCTTAGGAAACCCTCCGGCGGGCGGGCCCTGCGGTATCCTTGCTGGCTTTTCTCCCGTGCGGATGAAAAGGGCTGAGGGAAAGTTTGTGAGCTGGTCGGGCTTTGCCCGGCCAGCTCTTTTTGATTTAAAATACCTGCTCAGTTGTGATTTATGGTGCTGGGAGGCGCTTGTGGGCAAGGCTAAGGCTAAAGCGAAGAAAAAAGACGACGGGGGCGCGGGCTAAGCGCGATCGTCGTCGGAAGCTTGCGACCGAGGCCCCCGCATCAGCCGAGGAGCTGCTGGCAAACGTGCCGGGACTCGACGCGCTGCAGGATGTTCCGGCGTTCGATGACCTGCCGGTCGATGAAGCTCAGCAGGCGGCATTTGACGACTTTTGCGCACATGCCGAGGAGCCCGAGCAGATGCAGCTTGGCGCCGTGGTGCGCTTGGATCGCGGGTTTCCGCTGGTGGCGACTGCCGATGACGCTTCCGCGCCGACATGCCGTGGGTTG
>ENA-OQEB01000480-OQEB01000480.1-human-gut-metagenome-genome-assembly--contig:-NODE-480-length-16510-cov-2.451505_pt1 | contig 16510 bp, 19 predicted proteins | sample MGYA00242787_ERZ504619 | MGnify/ENA primary metagenome ERZ504619 (study PRJEB26092, sample SAMD00036317) | human gut metagenome | host: Homo sapiens | study: EMG produced TPA metagenomics assembly of... | reverse complement strand
CTTGTGAAGTAAGGATTCGGATGAAAATATGTACTTTCGCGAACGAATCAAATAATGATATGTTGTACTAAATAAATCAATAATTATGTTTAGCGAAAACGAGGTAACGTATTACATGGTGTCTTGCTGATAGCCCTTTTCTCTTGTTCCGCATTCTATATCGCGGAGTTCCAGTTTGTTAAACAAATGTCATTCAGTCCGCTGATTGTCGGTATTATTTTAGGTATGTTATACGCCAACAGCCTGAGAAACCATTTGCCGGAGACGTGGGTTCCGGGTATCCTGTTTTGTACTAAGCAAGTACTTCGTGCGGGTATCGTACTATATGGGTTTAAGCTGACCTTCCAGAGCGTGATTGCGATCGGCCTTCCGGCAATCCTGATCGATATGGTGATCGTGGTGCTTACCATCTTGATCGGTGTTTGGGTGGGACGATTGATGAAAATGGATAAAGACCTTGCTTTACTGACTGCCACGGGTAGCGCTATTTGCGGGGCTGCTGCGGTATTGGGCGCTGAACCGGTCGTGAAGTGCGAGGCTCATAAGACGGCGGTTGCCGTATCGACAGTCGTGATTTTCGGTACGCTTTCTATGTTTATTTATCCGGTGATGTACCGTGCGGGTATTCTTGATTTAGACCCGGAGCAAATGGGACTTTATACGGGTGCGACCTTGCATGAGGTAGCTCATGTGGTAGGAGCCGGTAACGCTATGGGAAAGGAAATTTCGGATGCGGCTATTATCGTGAAAATGATTCGTGTGATGATGTTAGCTCCTGTGCTAGTGGTCATGAGTTTCATGTTGGCTCGAACCGCCGTGAATTCCGTGGTTAACGGGGGGAGGAATGGCGGAGGCGTTGCCCCTTCTCGTGGTAAGATCACTATTCCTTGGTTTGCGTTTGGTTTCTTGGCCGTGATTGGTTTCAATTCGCTCGACTTGCTTCCTCATGCGGTTGTAGATGGGATCAATCAGGTAGATACATTCATGCTGACAATGGCCATGACTGCTCTTGGTACGGAGACAAGTATCGAGAAATTTAAGAAAGCTGGCGCTAAGCCTTTGTTTTGGCCACTATTTTATATGTTTGGTTACTAGCTGGTGGTTATTTGTTGGCGAAATATGTGCCTCAACTTGCATAAGATCGTATTTTCCTCTATTTTTGTGATCTTAAATAGGTCGTTGTGGATAAGATGAGTCTCTTATCCATACCGTGAAATATAAAAAGATGGCATCAAAGATTACAAAAGGTATCCTTATTTCTTGTTGGATAGTATACCTCGCTATATTAGGGGCGGTGGTAATGGTGTTTATGGCGATAGCGAATGGTTCAATTGGTTATATGCTCCGGTGGAACAATTGGAGAACCCGATTGATAAATATGCTTCCCAAGTTATCTCCTCGGACGGAAAGGCGTTGGGAGCCTATGCGCATAGCAAAGACAATCGTATTTACGTGAATTATGAGGATCTTTCGCCGGATTTGGTGAAAGCCTTGATCGCTACCGAGGATATCCGGTTCGCCGAACATAGCGGTATCGATGCGCAGGGTTTGTTTCGTGCTATCGTGAAGCGGGGTATCTTGATGCAAAAAAGCGGTGGTGGCGGTAGTACCATTACCCAGCAATTAGCGAAGCAATTATTCTCGCCGAGTGCCGATAATATGATGGAACGTCTTTTCCAGAAACCGATCGAATGGGTGATCGCGGTTCAATTGGAACGTTATTACACAAAGGAAGAGATTATAAATATGTATCTGAATAAGTTTGACTTCTTGTACAATGCCGTGGGAATCCAATCCGCGTCTCGTGTGTATTTTGGAAAGACCCCTAAAACCTTGAAGATCGAGGAAGCCGCCACGTTGGTAGGCATGTGCAAGAACCCTTCTTATTTCAATCCGGTTCGCCATAACAAGCGTACCATCGGCCGTCGTAATACGGTTTTGGAGCAGATGGAAAAGGCGTACATAACCAAGGCGGAATGTGATTCGTTGAAGGCTTTACCCTTGGTCGTACATTTTACCCGTATGGACCATAAAGACGGTTTGGCTCCTTACTTCCGTGAATACCTTCGTCTGACAATGACCGCGAAGAAACCGGAGCGTAAGGATTACGCCTCTTGGCAATCTCAGAAATTCAGTGAGGACTCATTATCTTGGGCGACGAATCCATTATATGGATGGTGTAACAAAAATAAAAAAGCCGACGGGGAATACTATAATCTTTATACGGATGGCTTGAAAATCTATACGAGTATCGATTCCCGTATGCAGAAATATGCGGAAGACGCTGTCCGTGAACATATGAGTAAAGATCTTCAACCGGCTTTCTTCCGGGAAAAGAAGGGACGTAGCTATGCTCCGTTCTCAAGAGACGTAAGTGTCGGTCAAGTAGACACGATGTTGATGCGTGCGATGCACCAGACAGATCGTTACCGGGCGATGAAAAAGAGTGGAATGGCTGAGGCCGATATGCGCAAGGAGTTTGAGAAGCCTGTCGATATGCGTGTGTTTAGTTGGGATGGTCCGATCGATACGATCATGTCTCCCTTGGATTCGATTCGTTATCATAAGAGTTTCTTGCGTACGGCGTTTATGTCGATGGACCTCGCACCGGGCAGGTCAAGGCATATGTAGGTGGTATTGACTATAATGACTTCCAATATGATATGGTGAATGGCGGTCGCCGTCAGATCGGTTCTACCATGAAACCGTTCCTTTATTCGTTGGCGATGATCGAGGGGATCAGCCTTGCGACCAGATGCTACATGTGCAGCAGCAGTTGATGGACGAGAACGGTCGTTTGTGGGTTCCCCGTAACGCCAGCGCGAAGCGAATCGGCGAGATGGTTACGATCAAGTGGGGATTACAGAACTCGGATAACTGGGTAACCGCTTATCTGATGAGCCAGCTCTCACCTTATACGTTTGTTCGTTTGCTTCATTCTTTCGGCTTGAAGAATCATATCGATCCTGTTATCTCGGTCTGTCTGGGTACTCCGGATGTATCGGTGGGTGAGATGGTCGGGGCCTATACGGTATTTGCCAACAAGGGCATCCGGGTAGAACCTTTATTCGTGACCCGTATAGAAGATTCATATGGAAATACAATCGCGAACTTTACCCCACAGATGAGTGAGGTGCTGACGGAAGATGCTTCCTATAAGATGCTACATATGTTGAAAAGCGTAATCGACGGTGGTACCGGAGGACGTGTACGTTTCCGCTACGGTATCAAGGCGGAGATGGGTGGTAAGACCGGAACGACCCAGAATAACTCCGACGGTTGGTTCATGGGATTTACGCCTAGCTTGGTTTCCGGCTGCTGGGTAGGCGGCGAGGACCGTTCCATCCATTTCGACCGCTTGGCGGAAGGGCAGGGAGCGAGTATGGCGTTACCGATTTACGCCCTTTATATGCAAAAGGTTTATAAAGATAAAACGTTAGGCTACTCGGAAGACGAGACTTTCGAGATCCCCGAGAAATACGCAAACCCATGTAGCGAAGGTGGGGAGGAAGATAGCCCCACGACCCCACCGGATACGGGAGGTATCGATAAGATGTTTGAGTGATAATAATCAGACTATTACAGTTTTTTTTAATTCCCCGTAAGGAAAACTTTTGTTTCCCTATAGCAAAACAAAAGTTTCTTCAGCAGGAAACTTTTGTTTCTTCCAATAGAAACTGCAGTTATCTTTATGGAAAACAGAAAGCGCTACTGATCCTTTTTCCCAAATCCTTTGTTATACTAAGAATTAATGGTTAGATTTGTGACTGTTAATCTTAATAAAGGAGGAGCTATATGGACCGTAGTAAAATGATTTCTCAGTTGGAAGACCCGTCTGAAGTCTTTGATTTTCTTGTGATCGGAGGAGGAGCTACCGGCATAGGTATCGCTCTGGATGCTTCGACAAGAGGATATAGAGTCGCCTTATTCGAACAATCGGACTTTACGAAAGGAACTTCCAGCCGTAGTACGAAGTTGGTCCATGGCGGTGTCCGTTATTTGGCGCAAGGAGATGTCTCCTTGGTTCTGGAAGCTTTGCGCGAACGAGGCCTGCTACGCCAGAACGCTCCCCATTTGGTAAAAGATCAAACCTTCTTAATCCCTTGTTATCGTTGGTGGGAAGGCCCGTTTTATACGATAGGCCTGATCCTATATGATGTGATGGCCGGAAAATTAGGTCTGGGACGTTCGGTTTGTATCGGTCCGAAACGGGCGCTCCGTACCATTCCGATGCTTCGTCCGAAAGGGATGACCGCCGGGGTGCTTTATCACGACGGCCAGTTCGATGATTCCCGCCTTGCGATTAATATGGTCCGCAGCTCTATCGACGCTGGCGCTTGTATCTTGAACTATGCGAAAGTCATAGGGCTTCTGAAGGATGGCGACCGCAAAGTATCCGGCGTTACGGTTCGAGATGAGGAGACCGGTACGGTTTATCAAGTAAGATCCCGTTGCGTGATCAATGCTACCGGTGTCTTCGCCGATGAGATCTTGCAAATGGACGAGCCGGGTAAACGCCCGACCGTTCGCCCCAGCCAAGGAGTCCATTTGGTATTGGATTCCTCTTTCTTGCAAAGTGATTGCGCCATTATGATTCCTAAGACATCGGATGGACGTGTGTTGTTCGCCGTACCTTGGCATGATAAAGTCGTGGTAGGGACAACGGATACCTTGATGGAATCGCCGGAAAAGGAGCCGGTAGCCTTAGAGAAAGAAATCCAATTTATACTCGATACGGCCGCTAATTATTTGACCCGGCCACCCAAGCGAAGCGATGTCTTATCCGTGTTTGCGGGGCTTCGTCCGCTCGCCGCTCCCCGTAGCGAAGGTAAAAAGACAAAAGAGATATCACGTAGCCATAAATTGATCCGGGAGAAATCCGGCTTGATCACCATTATCGGAGGCAAATGGACAACCTACCGGAAAATGGCCCAAGATACCCTAGACCTAGCGATACGTTACATGCATATTCCTACAAAAGATTGTATTACCGAGCGTTACCAAATCCATGGTAGCCGGAAGAATCCGGATTTCTCCGATCCTTTATACGTATATGGTACGGATGCCGACGAAATCCGTAACTTAGTGGCCTCTTCCCCCGCATGGCGGAGAAGTTGCATCCGGACTATGCCTATACGGTAGGAGAGGTAACTTGGCTGGTCCGTAATGAGATGCCTCGTACTTTGGAGGATGTATTGGCCCGCCGTTTGCGTATCTTATTCTTAGACGCACGGGCGGCGATGGCGATGGCTCCTAAAGTAGCGGGGATTCTGGCTACGGAATGGGGGAAGGACGAGACTTGGACCTCTGCTCAGGTAAAGGCGTTTAATGAGGTTGCCTCGAATTATATACTGAATTGACAAATTGATAAACGATACTAATATAGAAGGATATGAATTTTCGAAATAAATATGTGTTGGCGATTGATCAGGGAACCACTAGCTCCCGGGCTATCCTGTTTAATCATCAAGGAACTATTATTACGTTGGCTCAGAAGCCATTCCAACAGTATTTCCCGAAACCGGCTGGGTAGAGCACGACCCGAATGAGATTTGGTACACCCAATCGTCTGTCATCAAGGAGGCGATGGCAAAAGCGGATGTCACGGATAGCCATATCGCCTGTATCGGAATCGCTAACCAACGGGAGACTACCATCATCTGGGACCGGGAGACTGGCTTTCCCGTATACAATGCGATCGTATGGCAGGATCGCCGTACGGCGGATTATTGCGAGGAACTTAAATCCCAAGGCTGGGCGGAACGTATCCTGCAGAAGACCGGGTTGGTGATCGACGCTTATTTCTCCGCCACGAAGATAAAATGGATATTGGATAACGTAAAGGGTATCCGGGAGCGTGCGGAGCGGGGAGAACTATGCTTCGGAACGGTAGATACTTGGCTGGTTTGGAAACTTACCCGGGGCGCTCAATTCATTACGGATGTGACGAACGCTTCCCGTACCATGCTTTTCAATATCCGTACTTTGCAATGGGACCAAGAGTTATTGGACTTGTTTACGATACCTGCCTCGATGTTACCGCAAGTGAAAGCCTGTAGCGAGGTTTACTGCGAGACATCAACTCCTATTTTTAAGAAAGGCATTCCGGTATCCGGTATGGCCGGCGACCAACAGGCGGCTCTGTTCGGCCAGCTCTGCGTAGAGGATGGTATGATCAAGACAACCTACGGAACCGGCTGCTTTATGATCCTGAATACCGGTAAGGAACCCGTTCTTTCCCAGAATAACCTATTGACAACGATCGCATGGAAATTAGGGGATCAGACGACCTATGCGCTGGAAGGTAGTGTCTTTGTGGGAGGTGCCGTCGTTCAATGGTTGAGGGATGGGATCGGCCTGATTCCGAATGCCTCGATTACGGAGCAAATGGCGAAATCCGTCAGTGATAATGGGGGCGTTTATTTTGTGCCGGCGTTAACAGGCTTGGGTGCGCCGTATTGGGATCAATACGCACGTGGCGCTATTATCGGGATTACCCGCGGAACTACGGCGGCCCACTTGACCCGTGCGGCTTTGGAGGGCATCTGCTATCAAGTATATGATGTATTGATGGCCATGGAAAACGATATTCACGCCAAGCCGAAAGAGATTCGGGTAGATGGCGGTGCTATCGCTAATAACTTCTTGATGCAATTCCAGTCCGATATCTGCCGCTGTCCGGTCGTACGTCCGAATGTATTGGAGACGACTGCTTTGGGAGCCGCTTATTTGGCGGGCTTGGCGATCGGCTATTGGAAGGATATCGATGAACTGAAAGAACAATGGTGCTTGGATAAGGTCTTTAACCCACAAATGAAAGAGGATACCGCCCGTAAATTATTGAACGAATGGCATAAGGCGGTGGGGCGTTCTCAGAATTGGCTGAATAATGAAAATCATCTTATAGGCAGATTAACAAGTTAACAAATTCTTAAATTATTATCTTATGTCTCCATTTTTAGCGGAATTATTAGGGACTATGCTCTTGATCCTGATGGGAGGAGGAGTTGTAGCGAATGTCTGTTTGTCGAAAACAAAAGGCAATGGAGCGGGCTGGATAGCGATAACGACCGCTTGGGCTTTAGGCGTATTTATCGGTGTTGTGGTAGCCGGCCCTTATAGTGGCGCACATTTGAATCCGGCGGTATCGATCGGCTTGGCGATCGGAGGGACTTTCCCTTGGTGTGATGTATGTACTTATATAGCCGGGCAAATGATAGGTGCCGCTTTGGGCGCTTTATTGGTCTGGCTGGTTTATAAGGATCACTTCAACGCTACGGATGATCCGGATGCGGAATTAGGCGTATTCTGTACGAGTCCTGCTATCAAAGATATCCAATTAATTTCTTAGGTGAGATGATCGGTACGTTCGCCTTGATGTTTGTCGTATTTTTTATAACGGACGGAGAACTAACCTACGAAAGCAATAGTACCTTGCCGATAGGTTTAGGTTCGGTAGGTGCCATTCCGGTAGCGTTTACGGTCTGGGTAATCGGCCTTTCCTTAGGTGGAACTACCGGTTACGCGATTAACCCTGCCCGTGATTTAGCTCCCCGGTTCATACACTTTATTTTGCCGATCAAGGGAAAAGGCAGCAGCCATTGGGAGTATGCTTGGGTACCTGTTTTAGGGCCGATAGCTGGGGCCGCTATTGCCGGTATGCTCTATTATGTATTGAAATAATCTCTTGTATCATCCGGATCACTTTCGGAACCGCCGCTTTTACCTCGGGTGTCAGATCCATTCCGACCTCGTTGATATTGAGGGCGGAGATGACAATGAGATGGGTTTCCGGGAGATCGTCGGTCAGGATCATGGCGTCGATCATATCTTTTAGACCGATCTCGTGGGCGCTCATAAGCGGGGGAAAGTCGGTAGCGTAACGAGGTTGGATCAGACGGACGGTGCCCGGAGGGTTATTATCCAGCGTGGCATCGATCATGATGATACGGTCATATCCTTGCAGCCAACTTAATAAATGAAGCCCTCCCGTGCCCCCGTCCATCAAATGGACGTGAGCCGGGAGCTTCTCGTTTTCTAAAGCCTTGATAACGTGTATGCCTACCCCTTCGTCTTTCAGCAATAAATTGCCTACTCCTAATACTAATGTTTCCTTCTCCGCTTTCATCCTTTTTTAGCGATCTTAGTGATAGTCTCGGCAGTCTCGGTTACCTCTTCCTTGTCCGCTATGTCTTCCTCGATAAACTTCCAGCCACCGATGATGGACGAAGTCTCGCCACGTTGCTCGATATAGTCATGATAAAATACCAGATAAATATGAACGATAGCGAAAAGGATGAAGAACCACATCAGGAAATGATGGATCTGGCGAGCCATCAAATCCCCGCCCATCAAGGGAACTGTCCATGCGAACAGTTGCGGGAAGAAGGACTGGCTCATCTTCGCGTACAGGCCGAATCCTGTGATACTTTGTAACAAAAATGCCCAGAAAGTTCCGAAATAAATCAAGCTAGCCAAGGCGTTATGCCCGATACTGTCTACCGGTTTGTTCTTAATCATCAAGATATCTACCTTGATCACCTCCAATACCTCTTTCCATTGGGATTTCTTTAAAGGGATGAAGTTATTCCATCTGGCATAACGATTCCCGACGAATCCCCAATAAAGCCGGAATACGAAATTGAAGAAGAATACGAACGCTGTTACGAAATGGATAAACCGAACCACGCCGAACCAATAGCTGAAATAAGCCTCCGAAGCGGACATGATTGCGGGAGGATCGGCGATGATAAAGCCTGTCACGCAGAGTATGACGATACAGAGCGCATTCACCCAATGATAGATACGTACGGGTAATTCCCATACATACACTTCTCTTAAACGTTTCTTACGACTCTTCATGGCTCTATTGTTTTTTAGAATGTATCAACTTGGTGCACATATTTTCCTTCCTCGTCATACAGATGCACGGCACAAGCCAGACAAGGATCGAAAGAGTGGATCGTCCGAAGAATCTCTAGGGGTTGCTTCGGATCGTATATCGGCGTACCGATCAAAGCGGATTCGTAGGCGGACAATACGCCGTTCTCATCCCTCGGTGAGGCGTTCCAAGTAGTAGGCACTACCATCTGGTAGTTCTTTACCCGGTTCTTGTCGATCACGATAAAATGGGCTAATGCTCCACGGGGAGCTTCGGCCAATCCTACGCCTTGCTCATGATCGGGCCAGTTCTCCCGTTCCCATTCGGCACTGTTTGCCATCCGGGAATCCCCGTTCTCGAGGTTCTTGATCAATTGGTTGAAAAACTCAAGGGCCAGTCTGCTGCCATTCTACATTCCAATCCACGAGCGGCGGTACGTCCTAGGGTAGAGAATAAAGCATCTACCGGTAAGTCAAGCTGACGTAAAGTCTCGTCTACGATACTCTTTTGAGGTTCCTTCCCTGCGGCGTAAGCTACGATCAAACGGGCTAACGGACCCACTTCCATTGGTTCCTGTTTCCACCGTGGCGTCTTGATCCAACTATATTTATCCTCTACGTCCAATAACTTATAGGGGGGACGAGGGCCAGTATATTCCAGATGGGTCTCTCCCTCGTAGGGATGCAAACCGGCTTTGTCTCCTTGCGTGTATTTATACCATGAATGATAAATGTACTCCTTGATTTCTTCCGGGGAGTTAGCGTCTACGGGATGTACCTTGCTAAGGTCACGATCCAAGACGATTCCTCTGGGGATCTTATAACTTTCCACTTCCCCGAGATCGAACACCGGGTAGTCTCCGTAAGACAAATAGTTTCGTACGCCTCCGCCAATCTTACTCCATTTGTCTTTATAGACGTTGGCGATCATCAATAAATCTGGGATATACACTTGATTAATGAAAGTTTTCGCCTCCTCTAGTTTCTGCTTTACCAGAGCGAGTCGATCTGCGTTGATCGCATTGGCCTCATTTAAGTCGATGCTGCAAGGCATACCGCCTACGATATAGTTTGGATGCGGATTCTTGCCCCCGAACACAGCGTGTACCTTGACGACCTCTTTCTGCCATTCCAATGCGTCCAGATAATGGACGGTAGCGATAAGGTTCTGTTCCGGCGTAAGTTTATAGTCCGGATGTCCCCAATACCCATTGGCGAATATACCAAGCTGCCCGCTGGCAACGAACTTCTTTAGTCGTTCTTGAGTGGCGGTGAAATACCCCTCGGTATTCTTTGCCCATGGAGAAAGTTGCTGGGCAAGTAAAGCGGCGGCTTTTGGATCGGCTTTTAAGGCGGATACCACATCTACCCAATCCAATGCATGCAATTGATAGAAATGCACCGTATGGTCATGCATGTACAATACGGCTTGCATGATATTACGAACCATACTGGCGTTGGGAGGGATCACGATACCCCGTGCGTTCTCGACCGCCCGTACCGAGGCAAGCGAGTGGATGGAAGTACATACGCCGCAAACACGGCCTACGAAAGCCCATACATCCCGGGGATCCCGGTCTTTTACGATATTCTCGATGCCCCGCACCATAGTACCCGAGCTATAAGCGTTCTTGATCGTGCCACCTTCTATTTCAGCCTCTACCGCAGGTGGCCTTCTATACGGGTAATGGGGTCTATGACAATTCTTTCTGACATGATAGTAGTGTTTTATTAGATCGTAGATTTACTTTCCGGCTCATCATTGTCGATAAGCTCTTTTTTCCGTATGTTAGTTGCTACGGCATGTACGGCGATACCGGCGGCGGTAGCGGCTCCTAGAGCCAGACCGATCTGATCCGCCGTGGCTCGATACCGAATCCGTGTATATCGGGCATACGTTTATAGAACGGGCTGTTGTCCCAGAAATTCTCCTCGCTGCAACCCAAACAGGGGTGACCGCTCTGGATCGGGTAACTGGTGCCCTCGTTCCATTTGATGATACCGCACGAGTTATAGGTGCTCGGACCTTTGCATCCCACTTTATACAAGCAGTAGCCATGCTTGGCGTTCTCATCGTCGAAGCTCTCCACGAACAAGCCGGCGTCGAAATTCGCACGGCGGTAGCACGTATCATGTACTCGGCGGGAGTAGAACATCTTCGGACGGCCCAATCCGTCCAATTGCGGCATGCGTTCGAAAGTCAACATATAAATAATGACACCCGCCATCACGTCGGCGATCGGAGGACAGCCTTGTACATTAATAATAGGTTTACCTTTGATGACTTTATGAATACCTTTAGCGCCGGTAGGATTCGGGTTCGCCGCTTGCACGCAACCGGCGGAAGCGCAGTTGCCCCAAGCGATGATCGCTTTAGCTCCTGCGGCGGCCTCTTCGGTGATCTGCAAGGCACTCTTGCCGCCTACGCAACAATAAGCCTCGTCCTTGGTAGGTAGCGACCCCTCGATCATCAGTAGATAATTGCCGTAATACTTTTTCATGGTCTCTTCCTTAGCGGCCTCGGCCTGTTCGCCGGCGGCGGCCATCAGCGTCTCGGTATAGTCTAGGGAAATCTTGTCTAACAACAAGGTCGCCACGATCGGGTGGGCGGCACGGATAAACGATTCGGTACAACAGGTACATTCCTGTAGGTGTAGCCAGATGATCGGAAGGCGGGGTTTCGTCTCCAAGGCATTTACTACCTGTGCCACTCCCGAAGCCTCCAATCCCATAAGGGCGGCCATGGTGGTACAGAACTTCAGGAAGTCCCGGCGGGAGATGCCTTTCTGACGGCACTCTTCGTAAACGGACGGTCTTTTATTTTCCATATCTCAGCAATTAAGTATTCTAACAAATACGGGGGAGTTGTTCCCCGCTTAGCATATCGATGATCCGGTAGTTACCGTATAATGTCTTCATCTTGACCCGGGCTTGCTCTCCGCTTTGCTTGGTGATACGACCGATAACGGTCGCTTGCCTGCCCTCCTCGAAACCTCTCATAAGGGGTAACGCTTGTTCCGCACGGCTTTCCGGCAGGATCACAAGAACTAATCCTTCGTTCGCTATATAGAGCGGGTCTAATCCTAGCATCTCGGATGCGGCACGTACCGCTTCAGGAATAGGCAGGGCGTCTTCGTCCAGCAGGATATCCACACCAGCGTCTTGGGCGATCTCGTTGAGGGTTCCGCTTACGCCACCTCGGGTGGGATCACGTAAGACATGTACCTCTCCTATAGTATGTAACAGCTCAGAAATCATAATGTTTAGCGAAGCGGTATCACTTTTTAGATCCGTCTCGAATCCCAAGCTTTCCCGTGCGGAAGGATCGTGATACCATGTAGACCAATCGGGCCGCTACAAATGACGACATCGCGGGAGTGGCTTGGTCTGGGGCGATTCGTATGCCCGGAGGACGATCCCGATCCCACTGGTGTTGATAAACAATTTATCGCACTTGCCCCGTTCCACCACTTTTGTGTCCCCGGCTACGATCTGTACGCCGGCACGCTCCGCCGCACGTTTCATGGATTGTACGATACGCTGAAGATCTGCTAGAGGCAAGCCCTCTTCCAGTATAAACCCGGCGGTCAGATACAAAGGACGGGCACCGCAACAAGCCAGATCGTTAACGGTCCCGTTGATCGCCAGATCACCGATATCTCCTCCGGGGAAAAAGATCGGGTCTACCACGAAGGAGTCGGTAGAGTAGGCCAGTCGCCCTTCTTCCATAAGAAACACGCATCCGTCATGATCCTGCTCCAATAATGGGTTCCGGAAAGCCGGATAAAATACTTGGCTGATCAGTTGGTGTGTCATGCGTCCTCCCCCTCCGTGCGCCAGTAGCACACGGTCTGAGTCGGTAAAAGGAATCGGGCAATTCAAGTGTATATCCATATCTTTCTATTTATATCTATAATAAGCGGCACAAACCCCTTCCGAGGAGACCATCGGGGCTCCCAGCGGATGGGTGGGATGGCAGGCCTTCCCGAAATGGGGACAGTCCGAGGGGTGTCTCAAACCTCTCATAATCAGTCCGGCGATACATTCGGATGCGATCTGGTTTTCTTCCGGACACAATTGAAATCTCATTCGGGAGGAATATCTTTTATATTCGGATCGAAGTTGAAGCCGCTGGAGGGGATGATTCCGATGCCCCGCCAGTCTTGGTCGCAAGGTTCCAGCATCTCGTCCATAAGTTGGCGGGCGGCGGCATTCCCTTGTTCGGGGACGGCCCGTTTGTAAGCGTTCTCTACCTCATAACTTCCGGCTTCCAACTGGGAGACACAGCGGTAGATACCATATAATAGATCTACCGGCTCGAATCCGGTGACGACCATCGGGATTTTATATCGGGCGGTTAATCGGTGATAGGCCCTGTTGCCTGTGATGGCGCAGACATGTCCGGCTGTCAGGAAACCGTCTACTTTACTTTCCGGATCGGATAAGATAGCTCGATAGCGGGTGGTACCGTGAATAGGGAAGTCAATATGGAAAAGTTCGGAAGTCCTCGGCGTATGGCCTCTTTCAAAGCATGAGGTGAACAGGTGCGGTCGTCTCAAAACCAATTGCGAAGAATACGATTTCCTTATCCGGGTTCTCCTCGGCCAGTGATAGGGCATCCAAGGGCGTATATAGCATACGGATATCCGCTCCTCTCGCTTTTACGCTCAATAAATCCTCCTTACTTCCCGGAACTCGCATCATATCCCCGAAAGAGGCTAAGATCACATTCGGCTGTGTCGCCAACTTCAAGGCGTAGTCGATTGTCTCGACCGGTGTTACACAGACCGGGCAACCCGGCCCATGGAGCAGTTGAAGATCCGGCGGCAACATCTCTTCCAGCCGATAACGGGCGATAGCATGTGTTTGCCCGCCACAAATCTCCATGATATACCAAGGTCGTGTCACCTTTTTGCGGATGGCCTCCAGAAGAGTTTGTACCTTCTCGTTGCTTCTATATTCGTCTACGAAACGCACTTTTGTAATTCTTTAAGGTCTTTCAGTGTTTCCTCCGCTTCTTTCTCATCTACAACAGATATAGCGATCCCTGCGTGAGTGAGGATATATCCCCCTGTTCACATCCACCCATTCAATACATATATTCTTTAGGATGCCTCCGAAATCAACTTTAGCCATGGTCATTTCGGGGATGCTTCGATCGATTGAGATAATCTTTCCGGGTACCGCTAAACACATATCGTTTCAATTTATTTAGTAACCTCAAAGATACTTAATATGTTTAAGAGGGAAAGATAAAATTGATAAATATTATTTATAAGATGATAGGTAATATCTCTTTAGTAAATACGATAGTCGATTCGTGTCTGATTAGACATTTATTCCTATATTTGTGCTATGGCGAAGAATAAAGTATATGCGTTGATTATTCAAGGTTGGTTCAAGGGGTTGGTTTTCGCCCTTTTATCTACCGGATCGCTAAAGATCTGGGGATGAAAGGTTGTGTGGAGAATATGAATAATGGAGTACGTATATTGGTTGCCGCTACTCCGGATGATCGGGATTTGCTGATAAGTCGTATACGGACCGAGCATCCTCGTGTCGCTTATATCCATCGGATCTCCTATACATCTACGGAAATGGATGAAGATGATTTTGACGATTTTACGATTACGCCCAGCCATTCAGAATCGGATGAGGTCACGCAGGTCTCCCCGGATATCGCTGTTTGTGCGGATTGTATGCGAGACCGGACTACGCAACCCCATCGAATCGGATATCCTTTTATTAATTGTACGCATTGTGGCCCTCGTTTCTCTATTATCCGGGACCTTCCTTACGACCGTTCGCAGACAACGATGGGCGGTTTCCTTATGTGTCCCGATTGTGAGAAAGAATATACGAATGTTATCGATCGCCGTTTCCATGCCCAACCGGTCGCTTGCAATCATTGTGGCCCGACTTATTACGCGACTTATAACGAGGAGACTTATATCGATTATGAGACCTTATTGAAACTTACCTCTCGTCTATTGCTTGGTGGAGAGGTTATTGCGGCTAAAGGAATCGGAGGCTATCATTTGATTTGTGATGCCTCGAACGAGAGAGCGGTTGCCGTCTGCGAGAGATAAAGCAGCGGGATACCAAACCATTCGCTGTTATGTTCCGTGATCTGGAACATTTGCAAGTCTATACGGCAACGGAGCCGATGGAGGAGCGATGCCTCGTCTCTTGGCGCCGTCCGATCGTGCTGCTGAGGCAACGGAGCCGGTTAGCTTCCGGAATCAATCCGGGCATGCATACGCTAGGATGTATGTTGTCTTATATGCCGATTCATTACGATTGGTTTGCTCGTACAGGGATACCTGCGTTGGTAATGACCAGCGGGAATCTAAGCGATTTGCCGATAGCGATCACCCCAGAGGATGCGGAGGCGCAATTAGCGGGAAAGGTAGCGATCCTCTTGCATCATAATCGCCCGATCCATAACCGGGTAGATGATTCTGTGTTGCAGGTCTGCGGAGGACAACCCTGCTTGATCCGTCGTTCCCGAGGCTATGTGCCGGAACCCTTTTTCACGGATACAAATGTGGAAGGATCATGGCTTTCGGTGCGGAGAAAGTGAACACGTTCGCTTTGGGAAAAGGAGAGACGATCCTGCAAAGTCAATATATTGGCGACTTAAAGAACTGGGAGACTTTCCGGTTCTATACGGAATCTATGGAGCGGTTTCGTCATTTGTTTCGTTTCAATCTCCAGCGATTGGTTTGTGATCTGCATCCGGATTATCTTTCCAGCCAAGAGGCGGAACGTATCTCGAAATCTCTTTCCTTACCTTTATTAAAGGTACAACATCATCATGCTCATGCCGCTGCTTGTATGTTGGAGCATGGATTGAATGAGCCGGTTCTCGCTATCGTGATGGATGGGACAGGTCTGGGTGATGATGGTAAGGTTTGGGGAGGCGAGTTCTTCTTTTGTGACCGAGCGAAATACCGTCGCCTTTCCCATTTTGAGTATGTCCCGTTACCGGGAGGCGACAAGGCGGCTGAGGAGCATGGCGAATGGTTGTCGCCTATTTGTGGCATTATTTCAAGGACGAACCGTCGGGTATTCCTTATCCGGCCGATTTCGTGGAACGCATAGGCACGGAAAGGATCGCTATGCTTGAACGAATGATGGAGAAAGGTGTGAATACACCTATACATCCAGCGCTGGCCGGCTGTTTGATGCGGTAGCTTCTTTATTGGGGATTTGCGATGTCTCCAGCCACCAAGCGGAGGCTCCGGTCTTATTGGAGCAGGCGGCGATGGGAGAGAGGAACGCTTATGCGTATCCAGTCTCGGCGGAGGGAGAGGAAATCTCTTTTTATTCTTTGTTTGAGGCATTATTGCATGATAAGACGAACGAGGTCCCGGTGAGCTTGATATCCGCCCGTTTCCATACGACATTGGCTTCCTTGTTTGTGCAGAAAGCCCGCTTGTTGATTAAACGGACGAAAGCGACACAAGTGGTTATCTCGGGAGGATGTTTCCAGAATAAATTATTGACGGAGTCGATGAGGAGACAGTTCATCATGGCTGGGGTCCCCGTCTATATTCCGTCTCGTATACCTTGTAACGATGGGGGGATAGCGTGGGGCAATTAACGATCGCTCGGTGACTCCCTTTTA
>ENA-OQEB01000479-OQEB01000479.1-human-gut-metagenome-genome-assembly--contig:-NODE-479-length-16590-cov-2.597947_pt1 | contig 16590 bp, 20 predicted proteins | sample MGYA00242787_ERZ504619 | MGnify/ENA primary metagenome ERZ504619 (study PRJEB26092, sample SAMD00036317) | human gut metagenome | host: Homo sapiens | study: EMG produced TPA metagenomics assembly of... | reverse complement strand
CTATCACGGCTGGGAGATCCAATAAAAGTTATAAAAAAGATGAAACAGACTGATAACTTCAAGTTTGCAGAACATGACCAAAATAAAACCAGTTCGTAAAATGACATTTTTACGAACTGGTTTTTGCGTTGCATTTTCAAATGATATTTATCTATTTTGCAATTAGCCGAAATATCTGTCAAGAAGTCCCTTAAGGCTCTTCCGTGTCTAGCCTCGTCACGAGCCATCTCATGAACTGTATCATGGATTGCATCGAGGTTGTTCTTCTTAGCACATTTAGCAAGGTCAGTCTTTCCTGCTGTAGCACCGAACTCACAGTCAACTCTCCAAGCAAGGTTGTCCTTTGTAGTAGCCTTCATGTTAGGCTCAAGGTCCTCACCGAGCATCTCTGCAAACTTAGCTGCATGCTCAGCCTCTTCGTAAGCTGCCTTCTCCCAGTAGAGACCAATCTCAGGATATCCCTCACGATGAGCTACACGAGCCATGCAAAGATACATACCTACCTCAGAGCACTCGCCCTCGAAGTTAGCCTTTAACTGCTCGAAGATGTATTTCTTATCTTCATCAGAGATTTCAGGATTGTTCTTAACAGTTGAAGCGTATACTCCAAACTCATGCTCTGCAGCAAGTGTTAAATCTCCCTCAACCTTCTTGAATTTATCTGCGCCAACGTGGCATACCGGACACTCTGCCGGTGGATTCTCTCCCTCATAAACGTATCCACAAACTGTACAAACCCATTTTGCCATAATAATGTTCCTCCTTTTAAAGATAGTAAATAAATGTTTAATTGTTGTAAAAATTGTCAGGCTCTAGGAAAGCTCATTCTTGCAATCCGGACAAAGTCCCGTAAACGAAACTGAGCAGCTCTCAATGGCTAAATCAGTGGATTCCTGCACCTGTGTCATCAGCTCATCGGCGAAGTCCAAATCGATATCCATCACGCGTCCGCAGCCTCTGCATATAAAGTGATAATGAGGAGCTGTGTTGTAATCGTAATGGTCAGGACCGACTCCGGTCGAAATCTTGATGATCTCACCAATTCCTCAAGCAAGGAAAGGTTTCTGTAAACAGTTCCAAGACTGATGTTTGGAAATTCTTTTTTGATATTTTGATAGATAGTTTTCAGCAGTCGGATGATCGGTCCGGCTCGCCAGAAAGTTGACTATCGACTCTCTTTGACGACTATACTTAATCATATGAATCTCCTTTTAAATGAAATCAGGAATTGTTACTGATATCAATATACACGATAGTACTATAATTGTCAAGAGAAAAATAAGAATAATTCCTATTTTATTTTTACAAGATGGCTCGAATAGCTATAAATCAAGTATAAATTAATAACACGCATAATCTTACTGCTTCACTCATAGAATAGTACAAAACGCGCAGGCGGGTAAATAAGCATGAAGAGATTCGTTACATACCTGTATTTATATGATGGCAGAATAAAAGGAAATAATGCAGGCTTTATAAAAGTAGAAATAAACGGAGAAAAAAGTGCATTTCTCGTGCAGATAAAAAATCTCGGAAAATACTCCGGAAAAGGAAGAGTGTATCTGGTATATGAAGCGGAGGCGGGCATAGAGGCAGGAGAGCTTACGGTAAAAAACGGTGAAGCGCGAGAGATATATAATGTAGATACCGAAAACGTAAAGGACAGTGGAAAGACATTTTTGCAGGTGCTCGGTGTAAAAATAGAACTGGAAAATGCAGATGAAAAATTTCTGGCAAGCTGCTGGACGGATAACACGGAAGCAGTAATAGGAAAACCACTCAAGGTACAAGCAGAGTTATCAAATAAGAGAAACCCTGTATCGACTCCTAAGCCTGAACCGGGCTGCCAGAAAGAAATCCATAGTCAAAATGTTGATGACAGTCAGGACAAAATCAGGCGCATAGACATATCAGAGCTTCGCACGCTTCCGGCCAAAAACTGGTACATAGTCAACAACAGTTTTCTTACACACGGTTACGCAAACTATAAGCATCTCGTCATCAAAACGGATACAGATGGCAGGCAATATCTCGGAGTGCCGGGCGTGAGCGAGCCGCAGGAGCGCATGATGGCAGGGATATTCGGCTTCACGGAATTTGAGCCGGCCGCCCCGGCAAATGCAGCGGATGTCGATAGCGGAGTGTTCGGATACTGGTTCTGCCAGCTGTAGTTTTTATAGATTGTAAGAAAATGTCCTTTCCTCTGCACAAAGCCACAGAAATTGTGTATAATTAAAGCTAACAAAAGAAAACTGTGGGAGGTGGCATTACATGAAAAATTATTCAAAGGATCCTGACAGACAGTATCATATCCAGGTCGCAAAGGGAGAGGTCGGCAGGTATGTTATCATGCCGGGAGACCCGAAGAGGTGTGTTAAAATAGCTCAGTACCTTGACAATCCGGTCTTGATAGCTGACAATAGGGAGTTTATCACATACACCGGCACCTTGGATGGAGTGAAGGTCAGTGTGACATCGACAGGCATTGGCGGACCATCCGCATCCATCGCGATGGAGGAGCTGTACAGATGCGGTGCAGATACCTTCGTGAGAATCGGAACCTGCGGAGGCATGCAGACAGATGTGAAAAGCGGTGACATCGTGATTGCGACAGGCGCATCCGCATGGAGGGCACATCAAAGGAGTATGCGCCGATAGAGTTTCCGGCTGTGGCAGATTTAGATGTCACAAACGCGCTTGTTGCGGCAGCAAAGCAGAAAAACTATACGCATCACACAGGCGTGGTGCAGTGCAAGGATGCATTTTACGGACAGCACGAGCCTGAAAAAATGCCGGCAGGCTACGAGCTTATCAATAAATGGAATGCATGGAGGATGCTTGGCTGTCTTGCGTCAGAGATGGAGTCAGCCGCGCTTTTTGTCGTTGCGGCAAAGCTTGGAGTCAGGGCAGGCTCATGCTTCCTTGTGGTCGCAAATCAGGAGAGGGAAAAGCTCGGGCTTGAGAATCCTGTGGTACGCGATACGGACATGGCGGTTCAGGTGGCGGTTTCAGCAGTGCGAAACCTCATTCGTGAGGATTGCGCCGGAGAATAAGTCAGACATAAAACACAGAAACGGAGAATAGACATTGGATATAAATGAAATTTTAAAACACGTTGACCATACACTTTTATCCCCACAGGCTACATGGGACGAAATCAGGCAGATATGCGATGATGCGGTAAAATATCACACAGCATCGGTCTGCATACCGCCAAGCTATGTAAAGCAGGCGTCAAAGTATCTGGGTGAAAGGGTAAAGGTCTGTACAGTGATAGGCTTCCCTAACGGATATTCGACCACTGCGGTGAAGGCCTTTGAGACAGAGGATGCCCTTGCAAACGGAGCGAAGGAGATAGATATGGTCATCAATATCGGCTGGCTCAAGGATAAAAGGTATGAGCTGATAGAGGATGAAATAAAGAAGCTCAAGTCCATATGCAAGGATAAGGTGCTTAAAGTCATCATCGAGACATGCTTTCTCACAGATGATGAGAAAATCAGGATGTGCGATATCGTTACGAGCGCAGGGGCTGATTACATCAAGACATCTACAGGCTTTGGCACGGCAGGTGCGACCTTTGACGATATAAAGCTGTTTTCAGAGCATATCGGAGAGGATGTGAAGATGAAGGCTGCCGGAGGCATTTCTTCATTAGATGATGCAGAAAGATTTCTTGAGCTTGGCGCTGACAGGCTTGGGACAAGCCGTGTGGTGAAGCTCATTAAGGCTATGGACTGAATTTTCGTATACAATAAATAATCGGGGAATTATATATGGATAAAAAAACAATTGAAAAACTGATTGATACAGCCCTTGCACAGCTTGACTTTTCATATGCGCCGTACTCAGGCTTCAATGTAGGTGCAGCTCTTTTAGCAAAAAATCAGTCAGTCTACACCGGCTGCAATATAGAAAATGCAGCCTACACACCGACAAACTGTGCGGAAAGGACAGCATTTTTCAAGGCTGTGAGTGAAGGCGTGCGGGATTTTGAGGCAATCTGTATCGTGGGTGGAAAGAACCAAAAAGCGACAGGTTATACAGCGCCATGCGGAGTATGCCGCCAGGTTATGATGGAGTTTTGCAATCCGAAGACCTTTAAAATAATACTGGCAATTGACAGGGAAAATTATAGGGTTTACACACTGGAGGATATGCTCCCGCAGGGGTTCGGACCTGCGAACCTTGAGTAGAGCGACCTGTAGCTGTACCTTTAATAGGCTGTATAATGGGCTGTAATAGTTGTTGATTATATGGTCGTGTGAACATTAGCCGCCTCAACAGGAAGCGGGAAACCGGAAATGGGGGAAATATGGAGAGAAAAGAGAATATAAGAGACAATATAATAAAGTTGCCGAAAATTGAGCTTCACTGCCATCTGGATGGCTCATTAAGCCGTGAATTTGTCGAGAAAAGGCTTGGCAGGACTGTGCAGGAGGCAGAGCTTAGCGTGTCGGATGACTGCACAAGTCTGGCACAGTATCTGGAGAAATTTGACTTGCCGGGGCAGTGCATCCAGGATGAAAAGGGGCTTGAGGGAGCCGCCTATGATGTGCTTAAGGGCATGCACCGGGAAAACGTCGTATACGCGGAAATCCGTTTTGCACCGCTGCTTTCAGAGAATGAGCGGATGAGCTGCGAGCGCGTGATGGAGGCGACGATTAAGGGACTTGAGAGAGGTAAAAAGGATTTTGGCATAGAATATGGGCTTATTGTGTGCGCCATGAGGCATCACAGCGAGGAACAAAACAGACGCATGCTGCACACCGCAAGGGAATTTTTAGGCGCGGGTGTGTGCGCGGCAGACCTCGCAGGTGCTGAGGTGCCTTACCCTATGTCAGCTTCATGGAGCTTTTCAAATATGCAAAGCAGCTTGGGCTGCCTTTTACAATACATGCGGGAGAGTGTGGAAATGCACAGAATATCATAGATGCAGTGGAGGCCGGAGCAGCCAGGATAGGCCATGGAATAGCCATGAGAGGCCACGGTGATCTGGAAAGGCAGCTTTCGGCAAAGGGTATAGGCATCGAGCTTTGTCCGATAAGTAACCTGCAGACAAAGGCGGTGGCTTCAGCAGACGAATATCCCATCAGGGAGTTTTTGGATGCGGGATTAAAGGTCACAATAAACACAGACAACCGCACCGTAAGCAATACAACTCTGTCAAAGGAGCTTGAGTTCATAGAAAAAACATATGGCATACGCGATGAGGAGCTGCCGCTTATGATGAAAAATGCATTGGATGTGGCATTTGCAGATGATGCCGTGAAGGAGCGGATTTTCAGACAGCTGGTATAGTGCCGTGAGGCTTATGGAGATTTAACAGCTCCTCGCTGTGCAAATTTACGGACCGGAAAATGGAGGTATGACACCATGAAGAAATATAACAGAATTTTTGTGATAGTCCTGGACTCTCTGGGAATCGGCGCGATGCCGGACTCGGAAAGGTTTGGAGACACAGATGTAGACACCTTTGGACATATACTTGAGAGGATGCAGACTCTCGACATCCCAAATCTTACAAGGCTTGGGATGCTTAATCTGCATTGCGGCGGTCAGATGCAGCCGGCGACTGAGCCAATCGGCAGATTTACGCGGCTGGCAGAGGCGAGCAACGGCAAGGACACGATGACAGGCCACTGGGAGATGATGGGCATAAAAACCGAAAAGCCGTTTAAAACCTTCACAGAGCACGGATTTCCACCGGAGCTCATCGCTGAGCTTGAGAAGCAGTGCGGAAAAAAGGTCATAGGCAACAAGAGCGCCAGCGGCACTGAGATAATCGAGGAGCTCGGAGAGGAAGAGATAAAGAACGGTTCGATGATCGTATACACGTCAGCGGATTCGGTGCTTCAGATTTGCGGTAATGAGGAGACCTTTGATTTACAGAATCTCTACCGCTGCTGTGAGATAGCCAGAAAAATAACACTCAAGGACGAGTGGAGAGTAGGGCGCGTCATTGCAAGACCGTATGTGGGAAAGAAAAAGGGTGAGTTCGTGCGAACCTCAAACAGGCATGACTATGCACTTAAGCCTACAGGTCTTACGGCATTAAATGCATTAAAGGATAGTGGGCTGGATGTCATTTCAGTCGGCAAAATCAATGATATTTTCTGTGGAGAGGGCATTACAGAGGCATTGCGCTCAAAAAGCTCGGTTCATGGAATGGAGCAGACCGTTGATATTTGTGAGAAGGATTTTAAAGGGCTGTGCTTTGTGAATCTGGTCGATTTCGATGCACTGTGGGGACACCGCAGAAATGTGACAGGCTACGGAGAGGAAATTGAGAAATTCGAACAAAAACCTGGGCATTTTAATGGAAAAGCTAAGGATGATGATCTGCTCATACTGACCGCAGACCATGGAAACGACCCTACCTACAAGGGAACGGACCACACACGCGAGTATGTGCCGTTTATCGCGTATTCTAAGAGCATGAAGGGTGGCGGCGCAATTGAGGAGGAAACCACCTTTGCGGTGATTGGAGCCACAATTACTGACAACTTCGGCGTAAAAATGCCGGAGGGTACCATCGGACATTCTATTCTTGAAGAACTTTAAGGGGTAATATCTCAGGAATTTTTTAAACTTAAACAGAAAATATATGGAGAAAAAAATGAACAGTATATATGAAAAACTCACCACATGCCTTGCGAGTGTGCGTGAAAAAACAGATTTTGTACCCGAGACAGCCATAGTTTTGGCTCGGGACTTGGAGACTATGCAGAGCAGATTAAGATAGAGACAACCATAGATTACAAGGATATCAAGGGCTTTCCGACATCCACAGTTCCCGGACACAAAGGTAGGTTTGTATTTGGATATGTGGATAGTGTGCCTGTTGTCATCATGCAGGGCAGAGTACATTATTATGAGGATATCCGATAACAGACGTTGTGCTACCGACACGCCTCATGGGAATGATGGGCGCAAAAAAGCTGATACTCACAAATGCGGCAGGCGGCCTCAATACTGATTTTAATCCGGGAGACTTTATGCTGATTTCGGATCATATCGCGACAGCCATACCAAGTCCACTGATCGGAGCCAATATTGATGAGCTGGGCGAGCGTTTTCCGGATATGAGCGAGGTATACAGCCGAAGAATGAGGAAAATCGTAAAAGAAAAGGCAGATAAGCTGGGCATAAAGCTTAGAGAAGGAGTCTACGTACAGCTGACAGGCCCGCAGTATGAGACCCCGGCCGAGGTCAGGATGTGTAAAATCCTCGGAGGAGATGCCGTCGGAATGAGTACAGCCTGTGAGGCACTTGCAGCGCGTCATATGGGACTTGAGGTTTGCGGAATCTCATGTATCACAAACCTTGCAGCAGGACTATCCGACAAAAAGCTCAACCACAAGGAAGTGCAGGAAACCGCAGACCGCGTGGCAAAGCAGTTTACAGAACTGATCACTGCTGTGGTGAGAGCGGTGTAAATGGGCTTATTTATTAACAAGCCCATAAATATAGTGATTACACCACTGTCCATGCAGCATCAGATAATCCCTAAGCAGTCCCTCCTGCACGAAGCCAAGCCCATTAAGAAGCTTCATCGAAGGCACATTTCCCGGGTGGACAACCGCCGTTACCTTGTGCATGCGAAGCTCATTAAAGGCAAGCTTGGTGCAGAAGCCGACTGCCTCAGTGGCATACCCCATGTGGTGAAACTCACTGGAAAATTTATAGCCAATTTCACAGCTTCCGTAAAAAGCCGGAGCGATATTATGTATACACACAGTGCCGATAATCCGGCACGGATTTTCTTTCTGAAAAACATAAAATCTGAAAAGCTGTGATTTGACAGCCATATTGTATTCATATCTGAGCACCTTCTGCAGGTGCTTCACAGTATAAAAGTCCGGTACGCGGTCTATTTCATACATTTCGAAAAGCTCTTTATCCCTATTGTAAAAATCCAAAACCTGCGGGGCACAATCAGCGCGCAATACCTTAAGAAGCAGGCGTGGGGTTTCATATTGAAAAAACATATTTTCCTTCTTTCACATTTGGTGTATCATGTAATTATTCAAAACCACCTCACGCACATTCGCAAAAGCGCACGATACTCCAGTGGTTCTGAATAGTTATTGTATTATAATAGATTATAACACATGGAGCAGACAAATATGACACAAGATGAAAAATATATGAAACAGGCAATAAAACAGGCAAAAAAAGCATATGCACTTGATGAAGTGCCGATAGGCTGCGTAATTGTAGCCGGTGACAAAATCATCGCACGTGGCTACAACCGCAGAAATACCGACAAAAATCCACTCGCCCATGCTGAGCTCTCTGCCATCCGTAAAGCCAGCAAAAAGACCGGAGATTGGCGTCTCGAGGAATGCACCATGTACGTCACCCTCGAGCCCTGCCAGATGTGCGCCGGAGCAATAGTACAGGCACGTATTCCCAGGGTGGTAATAGGTGCCATGAATCCGAAAGCAGGCTGTGCAGGCTCAATCATCAATCTACTGCAGATGCAGCAGTTTAATCATCAGGTGCAGACAGATATAGGCATCTGCGGTGACGAATGCAGCACTATGCTCTCTACCTTCTTCAAGGAGCTGCGAAAGAAGCGAAAGCTTCAAGGGGAGTAAATAAATTGTGGTTAAAACCACAACGTAAGGCACGTAAGCCCCAGGTACTACTGACTCACACATACTCTCCCGAAGCGCGAATAGCGAAGAGTTTAGATACTGTAGAAATTATGCCCATGAGACACAGAAACGCCCCGGCATGGACGCAGGGGCGAGGAGAATCGCGCCATGGACGGCGCGTTTCGACGGTTTCGTCAAGTATAGAAAAAACTAAAGCATAATTTCGTACAGTATCTTAGCCACGTAGCGTAGCGATGGCGAGAGAGTACGTGTGAGTCAGTAGTACCCGGGGCTTGCGTGCCGTACTCATCCCACAAGAAGTTGCAATAAATCTTGACAAAACCCTGCATTATAGCGTATACTTAAGACTCCGAGCAGCCGGGGTGGTAGCGGTACCTTGAACCAACAATCCGCTATAGTTGGGGTGATGCTTCGTAGAGGCTTAAGCGGTGGAGCTGCCCTCCATAAGTGGCGTTGACGTCTGGGTCTTGCGCAATGGAAATCTATGAACCGTGTCAGGGTGGGAACACAGCAGCACTAAGTAGAAGCTTTCATGTGACGCGAGGCAGCCTGGAGGGAGTTAACTGTGGAGGTAACGTCTGTTGTGATGGTTCGAAGCGAGGCGCTCGGATTTTTAGCGTATAAACATCGTATGATAATACAGGTAATCAGCGGAAATTCTATTTCCAGGCTGATTACCTGTATTATCAGACGGTGCAACGGAAATCGAAAATTGTAGCCACGCAGTGGCTAAGAAGCCTCGCAAGAGGCGAATTTTCGGTTGTAGTGGCACGGGTTTATACGCACGAAATAAGGAAAATCGAGGCATACAATGATTCAGGACATTGCACCACATACGTGGGACATAACATACAAAAACATACAGCCGGACCCGGACAGCAGGGTCCTTTTTTTTAGCAGGGGACAGCTTCTTGTGCAGCAGGCATCGGACAAGCCTGCTGACGAATCAAATCAGGATATTCATCAGATAAGCTTTCCAAGATATGAGGATATAAAAACAGAATGCCCCGACGCTAAATATCAGTATCTGTTTACACTTGACGATACCGCATTTTTCAGGGTGGCACTGTCACATGCTGACAAATTGCATATACTGGAAGTAACAGGTGGCAAATTCATAAACCGGCACTATATGCGCAGCGCGGCACCGAAGGAGTACGTGCTTGCCGCGATAACTGGATTTCATCTGGATGGCTGGTATGATAAGAACCATTTCTGCGGCAGATGCGCAAACAGGCTGGTAGAGGACGACGTGGAGCGCATGCTCAGATGTCCGGTCTGTGGCAACATGGTTTACCCGCGCATCAATCCGGCTGTGATAGTGGGAGTTACCAATGGAGATAAGCTGCTTTTGACAAAATACAATGGCAGAGAGTATAAAAAGTACGCACTTGTGGCAGGCTTTAACGAGATAGGTGAGTCGCTTGAGGAGACCGTGCGCCGTGAGGTCATGGAGGAAACAGGACTGCGTGTGAAAAACATCAGATACTACAAATCGCAGCCGTGGGGCTTTACCGACAATATACTAGCGGGATATTTCTGTGAAGTTGACGGAACAGATGAGATTGAGGTTGACATGCAGGAACTTTCGATGGCAAAATGGGTGTCAAGAGAAGAAATACCTACATCCCTAGAGGAATTAAGCCTGACAAATGAAATGATTTCTGTTTTTCGGCTTGACAAAGGCGATTTCTGAATGTATAGTAAAACAGTAGGAAATGAAACAGAGGTGCTATAAATGAAAATTTCAACAAAAGGACGTTATGCTCTTCGCCTCATGATGGATCTTGCAGAGAACAACACTGGTTCACCCATCAGCTGAAGGATGTAGCGAAGAGACAGGATATTTCAGATAAATATCTTGAACAGATTATATCCATTTTAAACAAGGCGGGCTACGTCAGAAGTGTCAGAGGCGCCCAGGGCGGCTACATGCTGAAGATGGAACCGCAGAACTACACAGTCGGCATGATTCTCAGACAGACAGAGGGCAGCCTTGCGCCGGTAGCATGTATAGAGGATGACGAGATAGTCTGCGACAGACAGCAGCAGTGCGTCACATCTATTGTGTACAAGAAGATCAATGATGCAATCTCAGGTGTGGTTGACAATATCACCTTGCAGGATCTGGTAGACTGGCAGAACGAGAAGAATGGAAATTATGTCATATAAAGAAAGAAGGTTATCATAGATGAGTAGATTAATTTATTTGGATAATGCGGCAACCACACAGGTATATCCGGAGGTTGTGGATGCAATGCTTCCTTACTTTACAGAGCATTACGGCAATCCATCAGCTATATACAGCTTTGCAGATGAGGCAGAAAGAGCAGTGATCATGCCAGAGGAGAGGTCGCAGACTTATCGGAGCTAAGAAGGATGAAATATATTTCACAGGCGGCGGCAGCGAGTCCGACAACTGGGCATTAAAGGCCACAGCAGAGGCATATGCCGCAAAAGGAAAGCACATCATCACATCAGCCATTGAGCATCATGCAATTCTTCACACAGCACAGTGGCTTGAGAAGCATGGCTTTGAGGTGACATATGTGGGTGTTGATGAGAACGGAAAAATCAAGCTTGATGAGCTGAAGGCAGCAATCAGACCTGACACAATCCTTATCTCAGTGATGGCGGCAAACAACGAGATTGGAACTATCCAGCCGCTTAAGGAGATCGGAGAGATAGCAAAGGAGCATGGCATTTTGTTCCACACAGATGCAGTTCAGGCATTCGGACATATTCCGATTAATGTAGATGATATGCATATCGACATGCTCAGTGCCAGCGGTCACAAGCTCAACGGACCAAAGGGCATAGGCGTGATGTATATCAGAAAGGGCGTAAAAATCCGCTCATTTATCCACGGCGGAGCACAGGAGCGCCAGAGACGTGCGGGAACACACAATGTGCCGGGTATCGTAGGACTCGGCAAGGCAGTAGAGCTTGCAAAGGCCAACATGCAGAGCGCAGCGCATATGAGACAAAGCTCAGAGACCACCTCATCGAGAGAGTGACAAGTGAGATTCCATATACACGCTTAAATGGACACAGAACAGACAGACTGCCAAACAATGCAAACTTCTGCTTCAGATTTATCGAGGGAGAGTCAATGCTTATCCTGCTTGATCAGGCAGGTGTATGCGGCAGCTCAGGTTCAGCCTGTACATCAGGCTCACTCGACCCATCGCATGTGCTCCTTGCAATAGGACTGCCACATGAGATAGCACACGGTTCACTGCGTCTTACATTATCAGAGAAGACCACTCTTGAGGATATCGACTATACAGTGGACAAGTTAAAGGAAATCATAGCAAGGCTCAGAAGCATGTCACCGTTATACGAGGATTTCGTAAAGAAAAACGGCAAATCTGAGGCATAAATGATCAGGTTAGAAATTATAGTGACTATCACAACATTAATATATACATGAAAATTAGGAGGAACTAAGGACATGGCATACAGTGAAAAGGTAATGGACCATTTTAACCATCCAAGAAACGTAGGAGAGATGGAGAATCCAAGTGGTGTCGGCACAGTAGGAAACGCAAAGTGCGGAGACATCATGAGAATGTATCTGGATATAGATGACAACGGCATTATTCAGGAGGCCAAATTCAAGACCTTCGGATGCGGCGCAGCAGTTGCAACAAGCAGTATGGCAACAGAGCTCGTAAAGGGCAAGACAATCCAGGAGGCGCTTGAGGTTACAAACAAGGCAGTTATGGAGGCACTTGACGGACTTCCACCTGTAAAGGTACACTGCTCACTTCTCGCAGAGGAGGCAATCCATGCAGCACTCTGGGATTACGCAGAGAAAAACGGTATCAAGATCGAGGGACTTGAGAAGCCTGTAAACGATATCAGCGAGAAGGAAGAGGCGCCTGAGGAAGACTATTAATGAAAAAGAAGGTTGTAGTAGGAATGTCGGGCGGAGTGGATTCGTCAGTAGCGGCATATTTATTAAAGGAACAGGGATACGATGTCATCGGAGTCACAATGCAGATATGGCAGGACGAGGACGTATTTAAACAGTCACAGGAGGGCGGTTGTTGTGGCTATCCGCAGTTGAGGACGCCAGACGAGTGGCAGCAGTGCTTGATATTCCGTATTATGTGATGAACTTCAAGGCTGATTTCAAGAAATACGTCATAGACTATTTCGTGTCCGAATATGAGCGCGCATACACGCCAAATCCGTGTATCGCCTGCAACCGTTATGTGAAATGGGAGTCGCTGCTTCACCGCTCGCTCGAGATAGGAGCAGACTATATAGCAACAGGCCATTATGCTCGCATAGCACAGCTTCCAAACGGCAGATACACCATAGCCAACTCAGTCACAGCGGAAAAGGATCAGACATATGCGCTTTACAATCTGACACAGGAGCAGCTTCGCCGCACGCTGATGCCTGTGGGAGAGTATGAAAAGCCACAAATCCGCCGTATCGCAGAGGAAGCAGGTCTGCCGGTAGCGCACAAGAGCGACAGCCAGGACATATGCTTCGTGCCGGATCACGACTATGCCTCATTCATCGAAAATGAGACAGGCAAAACCTATGAGCCGGGAAATTTCGTGGATGAATCGGGCAATATTCTCGGCCGTCATAAGGGCCTCATCCACTATACTATCGGACAGCGCAAGGGGCTTGGAATTACAGCCGCAACACCTTTATTCGTGAAGGAGCTGCGTCCGGCAACAAATGAGGTCGTAATCAGCACAAATGAGTCACTTTTCTCAGACACCTGTTATATCAGCGATATAAACTATATGGCACAGGAGCACATCACACCGGGCACCCGCAGCATAGGAAAGGTACGCTACTCTCACAGGGGAGCTGACTGTACACTTACCCCTATGGAAAACGGCATGATAAAATGCGTATTTGACGAGCCGCAGCGCGCTATGACACCGGGGCAGGCAGCGGTATTCTATCAGGATGGGCATGTACTGTGCGGTGGAACAATTGAAAAGATGATGGTAAATTAGCAGGACTTTTGAACAGTCGCGAATATATCATAATAGAGCGGACAGCATAACTAAAATGCCGTCTGCTCTATTAAGTTATTGATTTTAGTATAGAAAGCGTGGATAGAGTTAATCGTATCATATATTTGAAGGATGGGAAAATATGTCATATGTCTGTCAGACTCGGGAAGAAAAACTGGTGAATTTAATGGGGAGATTTACCAATATGCTTTAGACCATTTGGAATCATGAGCTTAATGTGTTATTACAAATAAATATTAAAATGAAACAACGTATACTCTTCTTAATCTGTTATTTTTAACGAGATTAAGAAGAATATATTGCGTTTTGACTTGTTTTTTGTCAAAAATACCGTTATACTTTACTTAAAGTGCATAAAAAACAGAGATTAAGAAGAGTATAGCAATATAATATATTTTGGGTGGAGGTGCAGGATGCTTGTAGGTAGAGAAAAAGAATTACATTTATTGCATGATATACAAAATGATGATAGCTCGCATTTTGTGGCAGTATACGGGCGAAGGAGAGTGGGAAAGACCTTTCTGATACGTGAGGCCTTTGGCTATAGATTTGCATTTCAGCATGCCGGTCTGTCAGAGGGAGGAATGAAGGAACAGATATATGCGTTTACGTCATCTCTCAAAGATGCAGGGTATGATGTGAAAAAGCAGCCCAAAAACTGGCTTGAGGCATTTGAAGCATTAAAGGATGTCATAAGATTGTCGAGTGAAAAGAAGAAAATAATATTTATTGATGAGCTGTCGTGGATGGACACTCAAAAGAGTGATCTTATGGTTGCTTTGGAGAATTTCTGGAATGGATTTGCTTCTGCAAGGAAAGATATAGTCCTTATAGTGTGCGCGTCAGCCACATCATGGATGCTCTCAAAGGTCGTACACAACAAAGGTGGATTGTATAACAGATTGACAGAGCAGATACATCTGCGCACATTCTGCCTCAGGGAGTGTGAAGCGTATGTAAAAGCTGCCGGGCTGGCATTAAATAGAAATCAGATATTGCAGTATTATATGATTTTTGGCGGAGTACCTTACTATTGGGGATTTTTGAAAAAGGGTTTAAGCCTTTCGCAGAATATTGATAGTATATTGTTTGAAAAGGATGCGCCTCTGCGCGATGAATTTAAGTATTTATATGCTTCTGTATTCAAAAAACCGGAGAACTATGTAAAAATAATAGAAGCCCTTGGGACTAAAAAGGTTGGAATGACAAGGGAAGAAATCATTACAGCGACCAAAATCCCTAATTCGGGAGATCTGACAACGAAGCTTGAAGAGCTTGAAAGCTGTGGATTTATCCGCAAGTACAATGCATTTGGGATGAAAAAGAAAAATGCGATATACCAGTTGATGGATTGCTTTACATTGTTTTATTTCAAATTTTTGAAATCAGAACCGACAGATGAGCATTTTTGGACGAACCAGATTAATACGCCCGCAGTGAATACGTGGCTGGGGCTGGCGTTTGAAAGAGTGTGCATGGAGCATGTGGATCAGATTAAGTTTAAATTGGGTATTTCTGGCGTGCTGACAGAGGTAAATTCGTGGTACTGCAAATCAGATCCTGATAATGGCATTTTCGGCTCACAGATTGATATGCTGATTGCCAGAAAAGATCAGGTGATTAATTTGTGCGAGATGAAATATTCGCAGTCAGAGTATACCATAACGGAGAAAGTGGACAGGAGCATTAGAAATAAAATAAGTGATCTGAGAGTGGTTTCCGGTACAAAGTATGCGATATACCCAACACTTATTACAACCTATGGTGTGGTGGAAAACTCGTATTCGCAGGAGATGCAGTCGGTTGTTACGATGGATGATCTGTTTGCCTGAGATAAAATATTAAAAACCCCATAAATTCCTGTTGACAGATAGGGATTCATGGGGTATATTTATATCAACAATTAATTCATACAAATACAGTATGAATATAGGAGATTAAAACAAAACATTAACATTACAATGACATCAAGGAGGACACAAACATGTCAAACATTTATCAGGGAACATTAGGACTTATTGGAAATACACCGCTCGTAGAGCTTACACACGTAGAGAAGGCATACGGACTTGAGGCAAGACTTCTTGCAAAGCTTGAGTACTTCAACCCGGCAGGATCAGTAAAGGATAGAATCGCAAAAGAGATGATCGAGCAGGCAGAGAGAGACGGAAAGCTCAAGCCGGGCTCAACAATCATCGAGCCAACATCAGGAAACACAGGAATCGGACTTGCAGCAATCGCAGCAGCAAAGGGATATAAGATTATCATCGTTCTTCCTGAGACAATGTCCATCGAGAGAAGAAACATCATCAAGGCATATGGCGCAGAGCTCGTGCTTTCAGACGGAACAAAGGGTATGAAGGGAGCCATCGCCAAGGCAGAGGAGCTTCATGAGCAGATTCCTGACAGCTTCATTCCGGAGCAGTTTGAGAACCCTGCAAACCCGGAGGCACACAGAAAGACAACAGGTCCTGAAATCTGGAACGATACAGACGGACAGGTAGACGCATTCGTAGCAGGAGTCGGAACAGGCGGAACAATCACAGGAACAGGTGAGTACTTAAAGAGCAAGAACCTGATGTAAAGATTGTCGCTGTAGAGCCTGAGACATCAGCAGTGCTTTCAACAGGAAAAGCCGGAGCACACAAGATTCAGGGAATCGGAGCAGGCTTCGTGCCAAACACATTAAATACAGAGGTATATGATGAGATTATCCCTGTATCAAATGAAGGCATCATTTGAGTACGGAAAGATTATCGCAAAAGAGGAGGGCGTACTTGTAGGTATTTCTTCAGGAGCAGCTCTCTATGCAGCAATTGAGGTACAGCTACGTACGTCTGAGCATCGATCGATGTACAGCTACGTACGTCTGAGCATCGATCGATGTACAGCTACGTACGTCTGAGCATCATCGATGTACACTACGTACGTCTAGCATCGATCGATGTACAGCTACG
>ENA-OQEB01000478-OQEB01000478.1-human-gut-metagenome-genome-assembly--contig:-NODE-478-length-16630-cov-2.717688_pt1 | contig 16630 bp, 22 predicted proteins | sample MGYA00242787_ERZ504619 | MGnify/ENA primary metagenome ERZ504619 (study PRJEB26092, sample SAMD00036317) | human gut metagenome | host: Homo sapiens | study: EMG produced TPA metagenomics assembly of... | reverse complement strand
GCGAACAACCTCTACCTCCCCCCAACCCTCGATGCCATACCCCGTTTTTCCCCTCGAACGGATGTATACCATCAGGTCGTTTGAGCAACATATCGAGCATCTTTATAGCTATTGCTGATATGTCTGCCATATTCCTCTCGCTCCTTGTCGGCAAGCATACCTTGCGGCAAACTCAGCAACTGGGCAAACCCATAGATGGAATTGATGGTGGTACGAATCTCGTGGCTCATATTGCGGAGGAATCGCTCCTTGCTGCTCTGGAGCATGTCCCTATCCCATGTGGTGACAAAGACATACAGCGTAAGACTCGACAATACGGCGCCCAGACTGAAGAAAGGGGCATCTGGAGTGGTGAGTTGGAACACCCCCATGAAGACAGAGACTACCGAAGAGCAGCACACCGCCTTACACTTAAACCCCAGCCCTGACTTTCTGAGTTCCATATTGCATAATGGAATGACCGCGGCGATGCCCGTAAGCAGATAGATGAGAAACTGAAAAGAAAAGCTCTCCATGCGATATTCCCCCATCACATATTCACCATCTTGTATGCTAAAGAGAACTGGCTTAAAACAGTTTGTCACACATAATCCGGCTTCTGACAGAACCAACAATCCACATACCGACAGAGCAATATTATTATAAGGTTGCTTAACCTTCAAGAAGACGAGGACAAAGAAGAACCACCAAAATGCCGTGAAGACATAGGCGAAATGAAAGAGTTCGGAGAACAAAAAATACATCCCGTCACTCCGTATCACTCCACTAAAGCAAAATCCCCAGAACATATCCTGCGAGCACAGGAATGTAGTCCAGTAAAGCAACATGCGGAATGCGATACTAGACTTCACCGATTCTGGTCGATTTCGTCGCTCCATCAGCAAGATAATGAGCATTACGAGTGCGAAAACCAATGCCAATATCCAATATAGATTTTTCGTCATAAATACAGTTTTAAAGGATAAATCAAGAAACGCATTTAAAGGATGAACAAGAAACGCGCTCCTGCATCGTAGGATTCGTCCAACTTGATTTCTCCACCCAGTTTGCTAGAGATGATATTACAGATGTGCAATCCTATACCCGAACCTTGCACGCCAGCATTAGCCTTCTTGTAACGCAAGAAGATGTCCTTGCGCATATCCTTAGGTATTCCCTCTCCTGTATCTGTCACCGAGAACGTGAGATGTCCTGGGTTCTCCGAGACGGAGACATGCAGGTGGATTTCACCTTGGCGTGTATGCTTGCAGGCATTGGTGAGATAATTGAGAAGCAACTGCTGAATGCGGCGGGCATCCGATTCGATGGTATAGCTGTCATCGAGGTCGGAAGTGAAATACATCTTTACCCCGGCTGGCAGACGCATCTCTGCCATCTGCAAGGCATTGCGGCAAACTCCATTCACCTGGAACTCACTCTTCACGATGCGGTAGTTGCCATGCTCGGCATCCGAAATATCGAGCACATCGTCGATGAGCATCGTGAGCATGTTGAAGCTATTGAATATGTAATTGAAATATTCCGTCTTTTGCTCTGTAGAGAGGCAACCTTCTGGCATACTGAGCAACTGGGCGAAGCCAAACATCGCATTGAGCGGCGTACGAATCTCATGGGTCATGTTCTGTATCATCATCGTCTTCGAACGATTCGCATTGATGTTCCGCTTCAACTCCTCCAGTCTCTCCATTTCATTTTTCATACGCAGGGTGATGTCCTTGATGGTAGCCACAATATGGCGCACGGTGCCATCCTCATTACGATCGCTCACGATGAAAGTTACCTGCACCCAGTCGATGAGTATACCCTGAAACTTCGCCGATATGGAGTTTTTATCGTTGAGGCGTTCATCTAGCGTAGAAAGCTCGAAAAACTCTTTTGCCTTTTCCTTTTCGGATGGGTGACAAAGGCTATTGACCAAAACCCGAAGAGCTTTCGAAGCCTTTCCTGTCTTCGGAATATACTGGGTGGCATTAGGGAAGTTGTTGTGATAAGAAGTATACCAATCTCTCCTCACATCGATATAAAAGAGGCAAACGAATACATTGGCAAGAGAATTGACAACCAAGTTCTTCTCCATCTGCTCCAGCATCTGGTCGGTCACGTCATAGTGATAGCCATCTATCACCGTCGTACCATCTCCTGCTTGCTGGCCACTCCCCCACATCTCACGTATCTAACGCCAAGCGTAGGATGATTCCAAGCGTAAGTGTTTTCGTCGCGCTCTCCACGCAACATCACGCTAATAGATGCTTCAACAGAAGCCAACGCCTCTGGACAGATGCGAGAATGCCACGTGTCATAGATTTCCTCTGCTGATGTCAGGATGTCTCTATCCATCCCCAACAGTTCGAGCATCTTGCCCGAAGCATTCATTCTAGGATGCTGCCCCTCACTCAAGGTGATACTCCATATACCCATAGCCGCAGACTCGAGCACTTGCTTGATGCTGAACTTAGACATCAAGAATTGCTCTGGCTTGGTCTCTATATGTCTGATTACTTCTGTCATTACTATCGTCTTTTGCTTGTTTTGATATATTGATAAGTGCGGAATACTGTTCCACAGGTGCAAAAGTATGGATAATCAATGACAAAAGGGGTTTCATTTCTAAAAAAAATAGTTTCATTTCTACCACTTTGCTGTTTCATTGGTAGAAATGAAACTATTTTCTTAACTTTCATTAAGGCTTCGAGGCTAACACGAAGCTGCGCCAGATCCTTGACCCGACAATCTCCACTGCCAGGAGTCATGCCCATCTTTGCCTTGAACATCTTATAAAGGTGGGCATGCGACGAGAAACCACACTCCGCCGAAATGGTATCAATGTTGAAATAAGGGTTTTCCAGCAACATGCGTTGAGCCTCCTGAAACCGCACATCACTGAGCCATGTACGGAACGTACCGTCGGGATAGCTCTCGAAATAACGGATCAACCGCTTCTTGGAAATATCCAACTTTCTAGACAGGATAATCATATTGACCGTACTGTCCCTAAAACCTCCCTTGGCACACCAATCGTTCAAGGCCTGCTCTATCGCTGTGAAATCTCCCGACTGTTCTTTATCCGAAGCACCTTCGGTTTCTGCTTTCTCCTGCAATTCTGTTTTTTCCTCTTCACTTTCAGACACATCATCCTGCACCGTGTCAGACGGCATGATGTTGAAACCGTATGCTATAAAACTCATAGTAAATATAAAGATGGAAAGCATCATCAACGGACCTAAAATATACAACATTGGACGATAGAAGATGGCAAACATTAATATCATTACCGAGACACCCATCATGATATAACTAGCCTGGCTATATCTATCGTATGGCAGCAAATCGGCTCCCGTATCTTCCTCCATTAACTTACGATACCTACGCATTTCCACGATATTGACACAGAAAGAATACAAGACTCCCACGATAAACAAAGCCATCATGAGGGGAAGCAACGTACCTAAGAGCAGCTCTTTTTCCCCCCTTGCCAGAGTCCCCACCAAGAGCAATGCCAAGATGCAAGAATATACCAGCGTACCAATATATATGTAACGCTTGCGACGCAATGGGTTGTTGCAAATCAAATGATAGGTGGCATAAGAAACTACAAGAGAAATCGGTGAATAAAAAAGAATGTTAAACAAGGCTCCCATCTCATCGCTCTTCGCCCTAATGTCATACTCAATCTGCAACACATAGTGAAGAGACAACATGAACATGGAAAAGGCAAGAAGCCAGCGAGAAGTCTCATAACGCTTGTTGACCCATCGCACCTGAAAGCGAGAGATAACAAGCATCAAGGCAAACATTGCGGTGAGAATGCAGCAAACAAACTGCAATAAGTATAATTGATTCATATTTGTTGTTTTATTTCGTATACAAAATTTCTATTATCGTTCTTTTTCTTAGAATGACGCTGCAAAGTACAAAACCTCAAATCCGCAACCGCCCTCATAAGATGACACAGAGGTCAAAAAGGTAGCGGCACAGCGGCAAAAGAGGGCGCAACGCAGCAAAAATCGCCACAAAGACGCATAAAATCCCCTTACCCCACCACGCGACTTGAGGCAATACGCAAAATCACGACCATAAGTTGTCGGTGTCATCCAAAGTCATTCTGGAACACATCAGCATAAGCGTTGTTGCATGAATAGATATTCAGCACATACTGCCTTGATGTCCTGACCCATTTGGCTGGCACAGAGATGAACTTGAAGACAAACGCCTTGATGCGGCTTGTTGCTTTGAGTCCGAACCTCTTCACGTCAAGCCTCGCCATGATGAATTTATAGAAGTTGCGTATGAGTGCCGTAAGCAGAAGAAACACCGTGTTTTCTCCCATGAAGGATTTTGGAAGCCTGTTCCAGCCGAATCCGTTATTCATGTCATCGAAGATGCGTTCCTTCCCTCCACGGAGGTTATAGAATTCGACAATCTCTTTCTCGGAAGACTCGTAGTCATTTGTAAGGATGCAGCGGTAGGTGTATTCTCCTTCCCACAGGTCGAGTTCGCCGTCTATCCGCTTCTGTCTTTGAATCACAAGACGGTATGCCTTCCCTTTCCATTTCTCGATGAGAATGGAGGCCAGATCAAACTCAATGCCGCCCAATTCCACTTTCTTCCAACCTCTGAGGGCAAAGATGTCATTGTAGAGCGAACTGCATCGGTTGGCACGGATATAGAAGGTCTTGCAGTGTTTAGCAATCTCTTCCACTATCTCTTCAGAACACGAGCCGCAATCAGCTCTGAAACGGTTGATAATAAGCTTGTTCTGTTCAAACCTTTCAAAGAACCTCTTCAGCGTGTCCTTCTGGTGGAAACGGACATTTGTGTTGCCGTCGCTGTTCTCAATGCCGACAATCAAGTCGCCAATAACCGCCACGCCAGGGCGATAACCAAGGAACTTCTTGTATGTAGGCTTCGCATCATACTTCTCAGCCTCTATGAACTGGTGGTCGAAGTCAACGTCATACCCCTCGCCCTCTTTCAGCTGCCGTGTGGACAATAGGCAATTGAGGAGCAGTGTATTCAGCTTGTCTGCCGTGTTGAAGTCGTAGGTCTTGCCAGTGTCGGATGTGTAGGAAATGTTATCCTGGGTCAGTTCCTTTATGGCTCTGAGAATCGTGTCGGCACTGCATGTGCGAAGTGTCGGATGAAGCGAGAGGTGGTACATCAGATGAGTGGTGACATCCTCTATGCATGAGCCGCCACAGAAATAAACGCTCATAAGCGAACGGATGATTTCGCTGTATTGATAACCATACAGCCTGCATCTCATACCGAGGTTGAGTCGATTACAGATGAGAGATTGGAGTCAAATTGCTCCATTATTGAAAAAAATCCTCCAAAAGGAGAGAGTTTCTCAGATTTTATTGCTACCTTTGCCATGTCTGTCGGGTTTGATACATATTTTGATTTGCAACACTAAGATAGGTGAAAAATCTGACATGGCAAAATCCTGAGCAACTTTTTGTTGCTCAGGTACTTATAAATAAAGTTAAATCAAAGTGTTGCGGAATTAAGGCAAAAATAAAATCGAAAACGAAAAAAAATATGGTGCTTTTTGCTTATAAATGGCTATAAACAAAGAAATAGCCCCATACCGATGTCTCTCGACATGGGTATGGGGCTAGATATCAAAGTAATAATCCATTATGGTTGTTCATCAAAATGGTTGCTTTCCTCAGGATAGAAGGCCGAAGTCACCTGGCCGTATGTATGGGTACAGATATCTGTCGCCACTGGCCACTGTGAAGTCTTGGTTCCTGGAAGGGTTATGGTCTTGAGCCACTCCCAAACCTGGCATCCGTTGCGGTAGGCACCACATAGCTGTTAATTTCGAATGTAATGCCATCGTCATATACGCCACGAGCCAACTTCAGAGCTTCCTTGGCCTCATCGGTGGTACAATCTATGAGTATCTCAATGCCTGTCAAGTTGTGGTTGATTTGCACTGGGAAGGTAAACTCCTTGCCCGCAAAACTAAACTTGGCTTCCAGGTTCTCGATGTACGCATAGTCGGCGCCTGTACGAATGTCAAAGTCATCGGCTACAGCCTGATACTCGTATGGAACAGGATGAATACACGCACAGCAGCTGTATCACGTACATGAACCGAGGTCTTGATTTCCTTCCAATCCTTGTGCTCCTGCTGATGAATGTCAAACTCTACCTCACCTTTCAAAGGCTCAGAAGGAATCGGAGGAGTTGGGGGAGTCGGAGGAGTTGGGGGCACGCCCTTTCCAGGGATAATCTTGACAATCCAATCATCATAGATTCCATCTGCAGCGATACTTCCATCGTCCTTGGACATCTCATAATCGAAAGCAAGATAGTAATTGCCTTCATAATAGTAGATACACCAGTTCTCGATGTCTGTGTTTCCGTAAGAATCATGCACACGAGCACCCATAAAGCCGTCGGTCATCAATGCCGCATTATGGGTAGCAGCATTGTCGCATCTTTGCCGGCATTGAAATTGTTGACATGCAGGAATGTTGTTATTGTTCTCCTTGATTTCAAGTCGATCCAAGTGGGAGGTACCATCAATGCCATCGTGCTTGGCATTGTTCCAGTCAGTATAGCTATACTGATTGTGGGCACCAATGACATCTTGCACGTAATAATAAGTATAACCTGGCCAAGACACCTCGCGGTCGGGTTATTACGAACATATTCTAGGATGCCTCTCTTTTCTGCATCCGTAGGATACTCTGGCATATATGACCACATATTGCCATTCACGTCAACACCACGAGTTTGAGGCACTTTAACATTGCTAGATACATGTTGATTTCTGTAGAACGAGTGCCAAAGGCTTTCACATTCTGCTGTGCCATCTCTAATGGGCTACTTGTAACATCGTCTCCACTGCTGCAAGATGCCATGCCCAAAGCAAGGGCAAAGAGAGAAGACATCGTAAATAAGTTTTTGTTCATAACGATTGATATTTTTATAAATAGTCAATATTGATTTAACGGCTGCAAATTTACATTATTTTTTAGAAAAGGGATGTTTCATTTCTTCAAAAAATAGTTTCATTTCTTGATTTTGATGTTTCATTTGTAGGAATGAAACCATTTTTCTAACGTTTATTAAAGAATAATGTTGATAAATTTGCTATTTAAGCAAAAACAGTAACTTTGCAACAAATTAATCTCTTCAACGAGAAATCCGGTATGTGGGAGAAAGAATAAATAATAACAACTAAACAACATGATTAAAGCAATGATTTTGGCTGCGGCTGCTCTCACCATGAGCGCCACTGCAGCTGATGCACAAACTATGATTCAGAAGAACAACATCAAGGTGGAAAACCACCTGATGACCCTGAGGCTCTCTGGGCCATGGGAAGAATCGGCGGTACAGCGGCTTCGCCTAACGGCAAGCAGATCGTGTACCAGGTAGGTTACTACAGCGTAAAGGAAAACAAGAGCCACCAGATGCTCTTCATCATGGACGCCAATGGCAAGAACAAGAAGGCGCTCACCACTGACGCCAAGAGCGAGAGTGACGCAGCATGGATCAATGGCGGACAGAAGATTGCCTTCCTGCGTGAGGGACAGCTCTGGAGCATGAACCCAGACGGCACTGACCGCAAGCAGCTGACCCAGGACGATAAAGGTATCGAGGGCTTCAAGTTCTCACCTGATGGCAAGAAGGTGATCCTCATCAAGGAGTTGCCTTACAACGGTACCATCCAGAAGAATCCTTCAGACCTGCCACTGGCTACCGGCAGACTGGTAACCGACATGAACTATCGCCACTGGGACCACTACGTGGAGAGCATCCTGCATCCATTTGTAGCCGACGTGGCAGAAGATGGCAGCATCAATGAGGGCGAGGACATCCTGAAGGGTGAGCCATTCGAGTGTCCAATGGCACCATTTGGTGGCATCGAGCAGTTGGCTTGGAGCCCAGACAGCAAGACCATCGCCTATACTTGCAGAAAGAAGGAGGGTGTGCAGTATGCCATCTCTACCGACTCTGACATCTACCTATATAATATAGGTACGCGCGAGACCAAGAACATCTGCAAGGAAGAGGGCTATGTGGAGCCTAAGATAGACGCTACCAAGAGCATGAGAAATCAGGCTGTCAATGCACCTGAGAACTTGAAGAACAATCCGGGCTATGACACCAATCCTCAGTTCTCTGCTGATGGCAAGTACATCGCTTGGCAGAGCATGGCTCGTGATGGATATGAGAGCGACCGCAACCGCCTCTGCGTCTATGACCTAGCCACTGGCAAGAAGAACTACGTGACCGAGAAGTTTGACTCTAACGTAGAGTGCTTCACTTGGAACAAGGACTCCAAGAGCTTTACTTTCATCGGTGTATGGCACGGCACGCTGAACCTCTACCAGACCAACCTGAAGGGTGAGGTAAAGCAGATTACCAACGAATGGGCTGACTATGGCAGCGTATCTCTCGCCAACCAGGGCAACAAGATTCTAGCTACCGTGCCAGCATGTCCCACCCTACCGACATCTATATGGTAACGCCTGGCAAGGACGCCAAGAGCACCAAGGTGGAGCAGTTAACACGTGAGAACGACCATATCCTGAGCCAGTTGAACCTGGGCAAGTGCGAGCAGCGATGGGTGAAGACTACAGACGGCAAGCAGATGCTGGTATGGATTATGTTGCCATCCAACTTTGATGCCAACAAGAAGTACCCTACCCTCCTCTTCTGCGAAGGTGGACCACAGAGCCTGTGAGCCAGTTCTGGAGCTACCGTTGGAACATCCAGATTATGGCAGCCAATGGTTATGTGGTAGTATTGCCTAACCGTCGTGGTCTGCCTGGTTTCGGCAGCGAATGGAACGAGGAAGTAAGTGGCGACTGGACGGGTCAGTGCATGAACGACTATCTCTCAGCCATCGACGATGCAGCCCTGAATCTCCCATACGTGGACAAGGACCGCTTGAGCTGTGTAGGTGCAAGCTTTGGTGGTTTCTCTGTATACTATCTTGCAGGTCATCACAACAAGCGTTTCAAGGCATTCCTCTCTCACGATGGTGCTTTCAATCTGGAGAGCATGTACACCGACACCGAGGAGGCATGGTTCTCTAACTGGGAGTACGACGATGCTTACTGGAACAAGGACCAGACAGCCAACGCCAAGAAGACCTACGAGAACAGTCCTCACAAGTTTGTAGATCAGTGGGATACCCCTATCCTCTGCATCCACGGCGAGAAAGACTATCGCATCAATGCCAACCAGGGTATGGGTGCCTTCAATGCCGCTCGTATGCGTGGCATCCCAGCCGAGCTCCTCATCTTCCCTGATGAGAACCACTGGGTATTGAAGCCACAGAATGGCATTCTCTGGCAGAGAACCTTCTTCGGCTGGTTGGACAAGTGGTTGAAGAAGTAATGAATAATGTATAATTGATAATGTACAATTCATAAATAACCAAAAAGCCTTCCCGATAAAAGTTTCGGGAAAGCTTTTTTAAATTTTATAATCTATTCATTGTACATTATACATTGTACATTAACATGATTCTTAGCTTACGCGATTTCAACTTCTTGATAATAGAGAAGATGAAGAGGGCAGCGAGAAGGCAGATAACCATCAAGGTACCCCATACTACTGGCAATGGCATATCCCACATGTGACCTGGGATGGAAACCAACTTATTACCAAGAGCAGTGGCTACAAACCATCCACCCATGATCATACCCTTGTACTTAGGAGGTGCTACCTTAGACACAAATGAAATGCCAATTGGTGAGAGGAGCAACTCGGCGAAAGTCAAGATGAGGTATGTGCTAACGAGCAAGTTAGGAGTAACATTTGCCACATGGTTAGGGTGATCAGTAGCAGGCAAACCGATACTTGATACCGTCATCAAGAGATAAGCACAGGCTGCCACCAACATACCGAGACCAATCTTAACAGGAGCCTTAGGTTCCTTGCCAATTCTGCCCAACCAACCAAAGAGCGCAATGCTCACTGGAGTCAATGCCACAACGAAGCAAGGATTGAACTGCTGGAAGATAGGAGCGTCGATGGCAACAGTGTCACTGCCATGCTGCATATAAGTATAAACCAAGATGGCGGCTGGAATCACGATGAGTGCCAAGTTGGTAAGCTTAGACTTACCTGTAGCCTCCTTGCCAGAAGTGAGCAATCCACAGATACCAAACACCATGAAGATGCACCATACCAAGTTCAATACATTGAACTCCATACCCGTAACGCCAGTAGCCTCACGAGCAGTAAACTCATCAGCAAACCAAGTCAAGGTCAGACCATTCTGGTGGAAAGCCATCCAGAAGAAGATAACCACAGCAAATACCAAGTCAGGCAAACGATGCGCTCCTTGGTCTCAGCTGGGCTCATCTCCTCTACCTCCTCAGCCTGAGCGCCATCAGCCTTCTTGCCCTTAGCAAGTACCTGCTGATATGTCTTCTTGCCCAAGAAGTAGATCAAGATGGAAATGATGACAGAAACACAAGCCACGGCAAATGCAAAGTGATAAGAATCAGCCTTGGAATAGCCCAGGTCGTTCTGTGCCCATGCCATGATAGATGTAGCGGCTGTAGGTGCGAAGAGGCACCAATATTGATAGCCATATAGAACAAAGAGAAGCCGGAGTCACGATGCTGCGCATACTTAGGGTCATTGTAGAGGTCGCCCACCATCACCTGGAGGTTACCCTTGAAGAAACCCGTACCCAAGCTGACCAGCAGCAATGCCGCACCCATGCAGCCACAGCCACAGCGCCACCACCCAGAGGGATGGAAAGGAAGAAATAGCCCAGGAACATGATGAGGATACCGATGATGACCATCTTGTTGTAACCCCACTTGTCGGCAGCCATACCACCAAACAAAGGCAAGAAATACACAGCAGTGAGGAACCAAGTATAAATCTCTGATGCCGTACCAGCATCAAAGCCGAAGTTCTCACCAAGGAACAATGCAAACACGGCAAGCATGGTATAATAACCAAAGCGCTCGCCCGTATTAGCCAAAGCTAAGGTCCACAGACCTTTTGGTTGATTCTCAAACATAATTTTTTTTAATTGTTTTATTCTTATTATTTAGTCATTCTTTTCTCGTTTATTCGTTGCAAAGGTACACAATTTATTCGATATTACAAACATTCTGCACCAAAAAGACACCAAGAAAAAGCAGTTTTCTATTAAAAAAGCGTCTAAATCACTAAAAAACATATAAATAGGAGAAAGATTTTCGCTTTTTATTACATCTTGTTTGCAATTTTTTTTGTAACTTTGCACCCCGAAATCAGAGACAGGTTTCAAATAATAAAGAAATTCTACATAAAATAAATAGAAAGGTAAAAGGGTATTTATGAGACAACTTAAGATTAGTAAGAGTATAACCAACCGTTCCAGTGAAGCACTTGATAAGTACTTGGTGGAGATTGGTCGTGAACCTATGGTCTCCATTGATGAGGAGATTGAACTCGCCCAGAAGATTCGTAAGGGCGGACGCGAAGGTGAGCGTGCCAAGGATAAATTGGTCAAGGCAAACCTCCGTTTCGTTGTGTCTGTTGCCAAGCAGTATCAGCATCAGGGGCTTTCTCTTACCGACTCATCGACGAGGGTAACATCGGCTTGGTAAAGGCAGCCGAGAAGTTTGACGAGACTCGTGGTTTTAAGTTCATCTCATACGCTGTATGGTGGATTCGCCAGAGCATCCTTCAGGCTATCGCTGAGCAGAGCCGTATCGTACGCTTGCCTCTGAACCAGGTGGGTGCATTGAGCAAGATCAGTGCTGAGATCAGCAAGTTTGAGCAGGAGCACCAGCGCAAGCCTTCTGTTGGCGAGCTGGCTCAGATCACCAAGATGGATGAGAGCAAGATAGATCAGACCATCAAGGCTGATAACCACCACATGAGTATCGATGCGCCATTTGGTAGCGACGATGATGACAATGCGATGGTCGACGTGATGGCTTCAGGTGACGACAGCCGTACAGATAAGGGCGTTGACTTCGAGTCTATGAGCAGCGAGTTGCAGCGTGTGCTTGCTTCTGTATTGAAGGAGCGTGAGCGCAAGATTCTATGCTACTGCTATGGCATCGGTTGCCATGAGAAGGGTTTGGAGGAAATCGGTAGCGAGTTTAACTTGACTCGTGAGCGTGTACGCCAGATTCGTGAGAAGAGTATCATCAAGCTCCGTGACAGCGGTAAGATCAAGATCTTGATGAAGTATTTGGGATAATATTCTTAGTGAAGAATTCCAAGACATTGTAAAAGAAGACGAGAGAAAATTAGATAAGAAAGTCGATAGCAATATCGCTAAAAAAGGGCAATCAGATGGTATAAATTCCAATCTGATTGCCCTTTATCTTTTTAGTTGATAAAATTACCAAACTTATCGATATGTCCAGTAATGCCGTCACGGGTGGCCTCGAAGTAAGGATACTCATCTCTCAGGCAGATTTCATCATATAGAAAATCGGCTACGATGGTATCATTACCATCTGGGAGCACCAAACCCATCTTGCCATTCTTCTCTGCAATAACAGGAACAGCGGTCAGGTCATCATTGTAAACATAACATGTGCGAAGGAAATCATAAGTTGCGAAAGCATCAAGTTGCCCTGATGGTCTTTCATGCCAAACTTGCCATCCTGCTCAAACACCTCATGATACTGCACATACTTCTCCTTCAGGCGTTGATAATAGAATATCATCTTGCGCTTGTCGTTGATGAAGTCCAGCATATACTGGAACGTATCGCAATAGTTGGCAACCGAACGAACCAGGATCATCTTCAGGTCCAATCCTTTCAATACCTTGCGGTTCAAGTCAATATACTTGGCAATGGCCTTTTCCTTCTCTGGCACAGAGAGGCTAGCCAATCGCTCCTCAAACTTGAGCATAGCTTGCTTGGTACCCGACATACCCTTGATATATCGGTGTATCTGTCGGCTCATTTCTGAGCACACAAACTTGTCTATCTCCTGCTGCTCTATCGGGTCAGCATACTCTTTAATCAATGATTCAGGCGTAGCATTCATGGTTATTTCCTTTCTTTAATTCTTAATTATTAATTCTTAATTACTTCTTCACGTTTGGTTTCTGCAAGCCATACCCCTTGCGCTTGTCCTCCATCAAGAGGAGCAGAGAGATGACGATGGCTATCACACCAAAGCCGGCAAAGATGGTCATCGTCTGGGTATAGTCGATGATGCCATCGGCAGCCGTGTTAGCCTGGTTTACCTTACCGATCCATACTGGAACAAGAGCCAAGCCGATGTTCTGGATATAGAAGATGAGGCGTATGCAGTACCCAGAAGTTTCATTGGAATAATCTTTGGCACGGATGGCCACATGGCAGATGGTACCAGTCCGAAGGCAACACCCAGGATAAGCATCATGCGATGGCGATAACCCAAGAGTTGATTGGCAAGGCGAATACCACATGTACCAAGGTCAAGAGGCAACTACCGATAATCATCAGGGTAGCACCCTTGCCCACCTTGTCGTACAAGGCACCAAAGAGTGGAGTCAAGATGATGGTACCGAATGGCAACATAGCTGGTATCAGTCCCGCTACATCGGCATCCACACCGTACTTGAACACCATCAACTTGGTGGCAAACTTCAAGAATGGGAACACACCGGCATAGAACATCAGGCAGAGGAAAGCCACATACCAGAAACCTGTGGTCTTCACCAGTCCGATCAAGTCGGCAAACTTGAATCCCTCTTCTGGCTCAGAAGCCACGGCAGCAGCCGAAGCATCCTCCTTCTTATCCATCACGCAGTAAACGAGGTAAACGAGCACACCCGCACAAAGCAAGGCTGCACCCAGACCTACAGAGGCTGACACACCACCCATCATCTTGGCGAATGGAAGGGATGCACCCAGGGCTGCGGCAGTACCCAGACGAGCCAAAGCCACCTGCACACCCATGGCAAGTGCCAACTCATGGCCCGTAAACCACTTCACGATGACCTTGCTCACGGTGATACCGCAAATCTCGCAGCCCACACCATAGATGGCAAAACCAAGAGCGGCAAGCACCACCTGTGTATGATAAGTACCAAAGAATGGCACATCAATGGTTCCCTCAAAGCTATGACCTACGGCATACCACTTCACCATAGCTCCAGCAAACATCAAGATGGTAGAGAGCACACCCGTGAAACGGATGCCAAACTTATCCAAGATGATACCGCCGAAGAAAAGGAGCAAGAGGAACACATTGAAGTATCCGTAGGAACCCGAGAAGAATCCATATTCATCCGAACTCCAGCCGAGTCCCAGTCCTCCATCTTCCTTAGCCGCAGTCAAGAGCGGCTCCAATGGAGACATCACGTCTGTAAAAAAGTAGCCAAACATCATCGTGAAGCTCACGATGAGAAGGGCGGTCCATCGAGCCGACGCTGAGTCGCTCAATTTCTGTTGAATCTTTTCTGTTGTTGTCATTTATCTATTATAATTTATTTTCTCTTCACGTTCTTGGTTCTGGTGATATCAAAGAGATAGGATGCTTTGATCACTATCTGCCCATAGTTGCTCTTGCCGAAGTAATCCCTCTTAGAAGAGCCATAGATATTGCCCAGACCATAATAGTAGCGAGCCTCTACCAGGAAGTGACCCACCTTAGGGATGCTATATTCCGCACCCAGTCCGAGGGCGATACCATAGTCTAGCTTGTTCTTCACCGCCATCGTATCTTGCGCCACCACGGGGCTTACTCGGTCATTATCGGTAGCCGGCATCTTCCTTACATCGAAGTTGGTATCCGTCTTGTCGCTCATGTAGAAGCCAAACTGCGGACCGGCATTCACGAAGATGTTGAGTCCTCTCACTTCCCTACCCCAAGCAAGGTGAGCAAACACAGGCACCTGTATATAGTTGATGGTGCGACTGTAAGCCATCGGCTGCTGGGTCTCGGTGATAATCACCGGATTGTTGTCGATGTCCAAGATGTCTTCCTTCCATCCCACCTTGGCGTAGTTGACCTCGGCATAGATGGAGCAGATGGTCTTGAAATACTTCTCGCAGGTATATTTCATAGAAAAACCTGCCGTGATTCCACCATGCTGCTTCTGCTGTACATCGGGCTGGAAGCCAACCTTGCTCAGCACATATCCGCCGTTGAATCCCACGCAAAGTCATTGCGATGCTCTCCTATCTGAGCCGAGGCAGCAAGACTACCGCCAAGCAGCAGCGCCACCAACAGCCCCTTTATCTTATTATTCATTATTAATTATTTGCTATTAACCATAAACTAAACGGCGAAGCGCTATCAACTATCCTTAATAGTTCACCGCCTCTATCTGATGATTGAAGGTATAGTGAATCAGTTGGAAACTCTTGTTTTTATATCCACCCTTCACAGTCTTGGCAAAACGCAATGGGGTCTGCGCTGGCTGATAGCCCACCTGCTGCTCGCCCGTAAAGTTCTTGCCAAACTTCTTGATGCCCTGGATAAAATACATACCATGGTCATAACCCGTGATGGCAAAGCGAGGCTGCGCTATCATCATAGGCTGATGAAACCACTGATTGTATCTCTGCTCCAAGTTCTTCGTCTTCTGCGCATTGGCATTGTAATAGAAGGTGGAAGGGATATATGTATCATACTTATAGAAACGCTCCAGATTGTACTTGGCATACATCAGCCACTCGGTATAGCCGAAGAGGGAGATGGAGGCACCTGGGTATTTCTCATCAAACTCATCCAACTTATTGAGCACGGCTGTCAATTGTGGCGATCTGCCTGTATTCAGGATCACCACATTCTGCTTGCTAGGCAAGAATGCCTTGGCAAACTGATCAATGCTAGAGTTCACATTGGTGATGCTATAGTTGATGTTGCGCTTTTCCAGTTCCTTGCGGAGTCCGAAGGTGAAAGCACCCTTACGAGATGTAGAGTCATTGCAGTCTACGAAGATGGGATGCACATTGATGAATTGCTTCAAGAAAGCCTTGATGGTAGCATCATTGAGCGACTCAGGGCTCTGGTATACCTGAAAGATTTCCTTGTTGCGCTCCACGTCATCACCACTGATAGAGAAAGGTATGACGAGCTTGATGCCATAACTCTTGCAGAAATTGGTGAGAGGAGCCACCTGCTTGGTATAGAGCGGACCAAAGATGATGTCACACTGGCTGGCACCTTCCTGCAACAAGGTGGTGCGGATGTCTGCGTCGATTGGCACATTCCAGGCATACACATCAGTAGAGATGCCTTGCTGCTTCAAGGTTTCGCAAGCCATCAGCAGTCCACGGTAATACTCCACCATACGCTTGCCGTCTCCGTCCACATCATGCAGTGGCAACATCACGCCTATCTTCACGGCATTGCTAGCCACAGCTGGCTGACCTGTTACCACAGGTTTGCCCCCGATGGCAGGCAGCGTGGTAATCGCCTTGTCGCCATCCTTAGGTGCATTCGGATCCTTCTCACCCTTGCCGTATGGGATAAAGAGAGTAGCCCCCTTCTGCAGCATATAGCCCTCCTGCTTCATCTCTGGATTGGCTTCCATCAACTCTGGCAACGACAAGCCATACTTTGGCAATACCAAAAACGGTATCCTTCTTCTTCACCCGTATAGATGTCGCGCCACTTAATGGTCTGGGCTGTGATACTCATACAGAGCAAAAGCCCGATGAACATCATAAAAATATCTCAATTTTCGTTCCTCA
>ENA-OQEB01000477-OQEB01000477.1-human-gut-metagenome-genome-assembly--contig:-NODE-477-length-16643-cov-4.219363_pt1 | contig 16643 bp, 15 predicted proteins | sample MGYA00242787_ERZ504619 | MGnify/ENA primary metagenome ERZ504619 (study PRJEB26092, sample SAMD00036317) | human gut metagenome | host: Homo sapiens | study: EMG produced TPA metagenomics assembly of... | reverse complement strand
TGAACATCATCGTTTTCAGCCGCTTCCTCATCATAATTCACAATTATTAATTATATAATTATGTATATATTCTTCTCTTTCACATTCAGTGCCATAAGGAACACTTTGGAAATAGTATCAACTGCAGTATTAAACTCTTTTTTTGCAGTAACAAGTTTATCACCGCTCATAGTATATGTAAGCCAAATTCCTGTTTCATAATCATAATTTTCGTATTCATAGTAACTTTTAAGCCAGAACACTTCAGGGTGGTCATTTTTATACGCTTCCACAGCCTGTGTCATTTGATATTCACTAAGATTCCCTTCAGCGTAAAATGACGGTTCATATTCAGAATCAATATTATCACTTATTTGATTGTACAGCTTTTTCACATAATCATCAGTAAGTGTGCTATAGGCATAATCTGTTTTTGGTTCATTATACACACACGGCTCTGTCGGTTTAGGTTTAGATGTTGTTTTTACACTTGTACTGCTTTTTTCGGAAGTAGTTACAGGTACACTCGATTCGTTGCTATCATCCTCAAGCAATGAACACGAACAGCCGAAAAATGCAACCGCACAAGTCATTAAACAAACTAAGGCAGTTTTATATATTTTCAAAAAATCATCTCAATTTTTGTTTTGGGTTATTTATTTCATATACAGAATACGGCAGCAGTCAAAACTGACTGTCGCCGTATGGATTTGTCATGTTCTATTTTACTTTATTTTCGCCTTGCAGTCAATGCAAATTTGAGCATTAAACTACTTTCCCGTAACATGGGTATCACCGAAAGCTCGGCATAAACATTGTTGTCGAGAATCATTCTTGAAACGGTAAAGAGGTTGTTGCATCTGTTATTGAGTTCGTCAATATCATCCTTGCCCTTTGCACCCTTGAAAGCGGTGTATTCGCCTGTTGACGCATTATATTTTCCGTTCTGGGAAATCCAGCTTCTGTCGGCAAACACAACGAACGGTTCTTTGTTTCCGAAAACATCCGTACCTGCCAACATTCTGCTGTCATATTCAAGACTGAGCATATTTGAAAGCGTGGGCAGAATATCAAGGCTTGAACAGTATGTGTTAACCTTGACGGGCTTTTTCATTGAACCGCTCCACAACAGCCATGCATTTTTGTACTGTTCAAAGGTTGTGTCAACCTTGTGTCCCGCAAGTTCGGACACACCGTCAAATTCATCAAGCGAATACGGATAATGGTCGTCCGTAAGGCAAATAAGGGTGTTGTCAAGCTTGCCTGCTTTTTCAAGTCTTGCAAGAAGATATTCCATTGCCTTGTCAAGCTCAATGCTTGCGGCAAGATAGCCCTTGACCTCATCGCTGTATTTCAGGTCTTTTACAAGGTCTGCGTTGCGTTCGCTCATGGTGTTGTATGAATATCCGCCGTGACCGCTGACCGTCATATAATAAACGCTGAAGCTGTCGGAATTTATGTAATCGTCAACAGTTTTCTGCATCATCTTGAGGTCGGAATTCGGCCACACATTTTCACCGAGGTCAAGACCTTTTCCGATTGCAGAGTAGTCATAGCCGATATTTGTAAGGTACTTGTCCCTGTCGTAGTAATCATAGGTGTGATTGTGGTAAGCGTTAACTGTTTTGTAACCGAGTTTTCTGCTCTGCTCACCTAGAGTGAACGGGAAACTTACATTATTTTCGGCTGACTTTGAAAAGCTCCACACACCGGATTTTGGAATCAAGCCTGTAAGATTTGCATATTCACCGTCAGTTGTGCTTACACCCCACGCAGGCGAATAGTAATTTTCAAATTGGAATCCCTCGTTATACATTTTGCAGAGCGTCGGAGTCAGATCCTTGTCAATTGCATACTGCGAAAGCTTTCAGCTGTAATGAAAATTATGTTGTAGCCCTTGAACATACCCGTGTATTCGTTGGTATAGCTCGGTTCTTCGCTGTCAAAATATTCATAAAGCGACTTTAACTCATCATTATTTGTATTCTTTGCAAGCTTTGAAAAATCAGCACTCATAATCTGAGCTTTCTGCTCTGTTTTGTTAATTTTCATCGGCAGTCGATTCTTTATTTTTCGGCTTGCTGTTTGTGCGTATATTTGCTTTGTAACCGAACATAAGGCGGCTGATGTCAAGCCTTTGCATTGTGTAAAGTCCGTAGCGTTCACACACGGCAACCTGTTGCAATTCACCGTAATAAAGATTGTAGTTGCTCTTTGTGTCGGAAGAATCACGGTCAATGCCTACCGCAAGGACAGTTCCAATCTGAAAAACCACCGCAATCAAAAGCACAATCAGCTTACCCTTTAACTTTACTTTTGAAAAGTCAAACAGCTTTCCGCCGAAAATTATAAAGAAAGCAAGCGGAACAAAAAGTAAAACAACAAACACAATTCTGCTTGTTATCGCAGTCATAATCATATCAATTGAATTGAATGCCTGCCCTGCACCGCCGTTTGTAACGCTGCTTACAACAACCATTGTGCCAAAAACATTATAGTATATCATCTGCACACCGTACCATATCGTCAGCACAGCCGTGAGTACGGTTGCAATCCCTCTGTTTACCCCTCTGCGTTTTGAAAAAGAACACAACAAAACAAGTACCGCCGAAAGCACAATTGTAAACAGGAATGTGAAAGCAAAACCGCCGAGCACATCAAACCCCGACGCAATTTTAAGGTCGGTTTCAAGCCATAGAATCAAAAGCGGAAAGTACGCAAAAAATGCGACTCTCTTCGCAAAACCATGACTTTTTTCAGGCTTTCTGTAGTAGTCAAAATTTGAACTTCCGACTTTTACGGCAGGCTGTCCCACATAGTGATTTCTTCTTGAAAATCCGCTGTTTGTACCGTCTGAATATGTCATTTAATTCTCCTTTCTTTTTCAATGCAGTTATTAAGTAGATTATAAAACGAAAACGCCGCCATTGCAATGACAAATTTCACCAAAATTCGCCATATATGACACATTCGGACTTTTTATATATTGAAACAGTTGACCTTTTGTAGTATAATTATAATTTAATGAGAGGCTTGTGTGAAAAGCTATGCAAATTGCGGTTTTGAACAAGGCTTCTTAATTTATGTATTATTATGAAAAGGAAGATTTTTATGGCAAAGAAACAGTTTAAATCAGAGTCAAAAAGACTTCTCGACCTTATGATTAACTCAATTTATACTCACAAAGAAATTTTTCTTCGTGAGATTATTTCAAATGCAAGCGACGCTATCGACAAGCTTTGCTTCATTTCTCTTACCGATGACAAGGTCGGTCTTGACAGAGGCGATTTCAAAATCGTTTTAAAGCCCGACAAAGAAAGCCGTACTCTTACAATCACGGATAACGGTATCGGCATGAACAAGGATGACCTTGAAAACAACCTCGGCACAATCGCATCCTCAGGCTCACTCAAATTCAAGCAGAGCATGGAAGAAAAGCAAGACGACATTGACATTATCGGTCAGTTCGGTGTTGGTTTCTACTCGGCATTTATGGTTGCAAAGAAGATTACCGTAAACACAAAGAAGTACGGCGAGGATACGGCATATTGCTGGCAGTCAAGCGGTGCAGACGGCTACACAATCAGCGAGATTGAAAAGGAAAATGCCGGCACAGAGATTATTCTTGAAATCAAGGATAACACAGACGATGAAAACTATGACGAATTCCTTGAGCAGTACAGAATACAGGGACTTGTCAAGAAGTATTCCGACTACATCCGCTACCCGATTGTTATGGATATGACAAAGAGCAGAGTTAAGGAAGAAACCAAGGACAGCGACAAGCCCGAATATGAGGATTACACGGAAACCGTAACACTCAACAGCATGATTCCTCTTTGGCAGAGAAGAAAGAAAGATGTTACTCAGGAAGAATACGACAAGTTCTACAGCGAAAAATTTATGGCTATGGACAAGCCTCTTAAAACTATCGTAACTTCTGTTGAGGGTGTTGTAACCTACAAGGCATTGCTCTTTATTCCGTCTGTTGCTCCTTATGACTACTACACAAAGGAATATAAAAAGGGACTTCAGCTTTATTCAAGCGGTGTGCTTATTATGGATAACTGCGAAGAGCTTTTGCCTGAGCACTTCCGTTTTGTAAAGGGTATTGTTGACAGCGCAGACCTTTCGCTCAACATTTCAAGAGAAATGCTCCAGCATGACCGTCACCTCATTACAATTGCTCAGAACATTGAAAAGAAGATTAAAAACGAGCTTACTTCAATGCTTCAGAATGACCGTGAGAATTACGAAAAATTCTTCAACGCATTCGGCAGACAGCTAAAATACGGTGTTGTTTCGGACTACGGCATGCACAAGGAAGAACTTCAGGACCTTATTATGTTCTATTCTTCAAGCGAGAAAAAGCTTGTTACGCTTTCGGAATATGTTGACAGAATGAAAGAAGATCAGAAGTTCATCTACTTTGCAACAGGTGAAAATGCCGCTGCAATCGACACACTTCCGCAGACAGAGCTTATCCGCTCAAAGGGTTACGAAATTCTTTATTGTACAGAGGAGATTGACGAGTTTACTCTACAGTCACTCATGACATATAAGGAAAAGAAGTTCTGTTCGGCAATGAACGATGACCTCGGCATTGAAACCGAGGAAAATAAAGAGGATGAAGAAAACAAGGACGCACTTCTTACATTTGTTAAGGAAACACTCGGTGACAAGGTTGCAGAGGTTACCGCATCAAAGAAACTTGTTTCACATCCTGTTTGCCTTACGGCAAAGGGCGGTATTTCATTTGAAATGGAAAAGTATTTCAACTCAGTTCAGCCTGACGCAAATATGAAGGCTCAGCGTGTGCTTGAGCTTAACCTTTCACATCCTGCCGTTAAGAAGATGGAAGAATTTATCAAGAGCGATGTTGACAGAGCAAAGAAGTATGCCGAGGTTCTCTACAGTCAGGCGCTTCTAATCGCAGGACTTCCGCTTGAAAATCCGTCCGAATACACAGACCTTGTCTGCTCAATTATGTAAATTTACCGATTTCCGCAATTCGGTAGAGGAGCTCATTGGGCGCCCGCAGGAGCATTGTACGCTCCTTTACATAAATCACACATACATTCTCACATTTCATGCCCGATTTCCGACCAAAACGGAAATCGGGTGTTTTGTTTTTGCAGAAAATTCCGCAAAATCTTTTGCAATAATATTGATATAATTTTTGCGTTGTGATACACTGATTTCAGTAAAAGTTTTTTCGGAGGCGGACTTGATGAAACATTACGATGAAAAGCAAATGCAGGAAAATATTCTCTATCTTGAGGCACTTTCGGAGCAGTATCCTAACATTCAGTCGGCGGCGGCAGAGATGATTAATCTTCACGCAATCCTTGATTTGCCGAAAGGTACCGAACATTTTCTTTCCGATATTCACGGTGAGCATGAAGCATTCAGACATATTCTCAACAACGCATCGGGGTCAATCAGAGAAAAGATTGACGACCTTTTTTCAAATACTCTCACATCCGAACAGCGTGCCGAGCTTGCAACGCTGATTTATTATCCAAAGGAAAAACTCAGTGTTTACAAAAGCGAAATAACCGACATTGAAGAATGGTACAGATTAACACTCATAAGATTGCTTGCAATCTGCCGACACATTTCTTCAAAATACACACGAAGCAAGGTTCGTAAAACTCTGCCAAAGCATTATGCCTACATCATTGAGGAGCTTATGTTCGGTGATTCAGGCAAAAAAGACCGTGAAACCTACCACGAAAATATTCTGCACACAATTATTGAGGCAGGACAAGCCGATGTTTTCATACTCTCGCTTTGTGACACAATAAAAAGACTTATTGTTGACAAGCTCCACATTGTCGGCGACATTTTCGACAGAGGTGCAAGACCTGACATTGTGCTTGACGACCTTATGATGCACCACGGTGTTGACATTCAGTGGGGCAATCACGATATTCTTTGGATGGGTGCGGCATCGGGCAGTATAGCTTGCATTGCCGCTGCACTTAACAACGCATTTTCATACGGCAATCTTGACACAATCGAGGTCGGCTACGGAATAAGTCTGCGTGACCTCTCGCTTTTTGCAAAGGATGTTTACGGCGGCGGAAATGTTGAACGCTTTATGCCGAAAGGTCCTTTTGCGGATTCGCCCTACACCTCAAACGATCCGTTGCTTGTTGCCGATATGCACAAGGCGATTGCCGTTATTCTCTTTAAGCTTGAAGGTCAGCTTGTCAGCCGCAATCCTAACTTTAATATGAGCGACAGGCGATTGCTTGACAAGATTGATTTTGAAAATGCGACCGTAACTGTCGGCGAAAAGAAGTATCCGATTTCCGACACCTTCTTCCCCACAGTTGACCATGACTATCCATATGAACTGACAAAGACGGAAAAACGGGTTATGGAACAGCTTAAAAATGCCTTTATGGCAAGTGAAAAGCTGAAAAGACACATTGATTTTCTGTTTGCCAAGGGCGGAATGTACAAGTGTTGCAACAACAATCTTTTGCTCCACGGCTGTATTCCAATGAACAAGGACGGCAGTTTTATGGAATTTGACACGGGCAACTGTGTGCTTTCGGGAAAAGCATTGCTTGATGAGCTTGAAAAGATTGTTCGTCAGGGACACTCTGCCCCCGAAAATTCTCCCGAAAGGCAAAAAGGCAACGACTATATGTGGTATCTTTGGTGCGGAAAACATTCACCGCTTTTCGGCAGAGAAAAGATGTGTTCGTTTGAGCGTTTCTTTATTGACGATTCCGAAACCCACACGGAAACACGCAACCATTACTACACGCTCTATCACGATGAAGACGCCTGCGTAAGGATTTTGAAAGAATTCGGTCTTTCGGAAAATCACGGTCACATAATCAACGGTCATGTTCCCGTTATCCGCAAAAAGGGCGAAAGTCCGATAAAGGCTAACGGCAAGCTGATTGTGATTGACGGCGGATTTTGCAGAGCATATCAGGACAAAACAGGCACGGCGGGCTACACGCTTGTCTATAATTCCTACGGTATGCGAATTGTCACCCACGAACCCTTTGCGGGAATTGACAACGCAATCAAATCAAACAAGGACATTCTTTCAACAACAAAAGTTTTTGACACCTCGGAAAACCGAATCCGTGTTGCACAAACCGATGACGGTCAGACAATCCGTAACCGCATTGAAGGACTTTCAATGCTCCTCTGCGCCTACCGCAACGGTGTTCTGAAAGAACAGTAATTTAAATATTTTGATATGAAACACGCTTGTTCGGAAAATGAACAAGCCGTGTTTTTCTGTATCAATTCTGTAGGGGCGTTCATTGGACGCCCGCCTTGATGAAATTTTATGTTTTGCAAAATGTTTTGATATTATGGAAATTATGTATTCATTTGTAGCGGCGAACCGTGTTCGCCAATCGTCACAAGCGTAAGCTTGGGGCAAAATGATCATTTAACAACAAATTCAATACAGATATTTATTGTTTTGTGTTTACACACAAAACAAATGGCGAACAAGGTTCGCCGCTACTGTATGACAATATCTTTGCGACTTTTATATAATTTGATTTATTATAAAATTCCACTCGAAAATTTTTACCTTCCCCCTTGACTATGCTTTAAAAATGTATTATTCTATATACATAGAGAATCTATGTATATAGAACTGCGAGGTATTATAGAAATGGGAGGGATAATATGAAGAATAAATTTCTTGAAAAAGTAGCCGAGCAAATTGAAGATGAACGCTCCCGAAAGCTAATCACAGCCGAGCTTGAATCGCACTTGCTTGATAAAATCGACTACTATGTTGACATTGGCTATTCAAAAGAAGAAGCCGAAAAGCGTGCTACCGAAGAAATGGGCAATCCCGATGACACCGCCGTGCCGTTGAATGCTCTGCACAACAATAACTTTCGTGACCTGCTGTCATTTATCTGTTGCGGTGTTATAATACTGATGTTCTTCTGCACAATATGGTTTCGTGACGCTTTTATATACAGCTACGATAACCAATCATACAGACACAGCATACTATGCGATTTTGTTTCGCTCGCTTTTCTAATTACATATGTTGTAATGTTAATATTGGCAAGAAAAAAGCACATTAAAATCATTCCGTTATTTGTGGCGATTTCTTTTATCCTGCAATTTTTCTCCGTTATTATTTACGATTACAACGAGGCTGCACTCACATCAACAGCACCGCCAAATATGTTTTATTTTTACCAGCCTGCAATGTACGCAATTGTAAGAACAGTTACAGAGGGATTTGTTGCGTATTCAAAATGTATTTTCATTGAAGTTCCTGCCGAAACCGATTCTTTCTGTTTTAATGTTTTGCCCTATATTTTAGGGTTATTATTTATAATATGGTCAATCATACTTTTCATTAAAATATTGAAATCAGAAAGAGTTGACAATCGTAAAAAATACAACATACCTATCCGCCTTATAGAAATATGTGCAAGCGTATTTTTGTCCGTAAATCTTATTATAACGGTCACCGCCACAGCATACAGAACTGTCAATGATTTTGCAACAGGCAACAGCTATTCTGCAAGCCGTGAAAAAATGTCAGAATATGTACTTAATGCAGATTTAACACGAGATAAGTCTGAAATTATAGATAAACTGACGCTTGAGGGATACTATGCGGATACAGAAATCCCTGCCGAATTTTACGGCAAAGGCGGCACAATATCAGTTGGAACTGGTATGGATAACAACGGAAGATACACCTCCATTGCATACAATTTGGGTGATGGATTATTTATTACATACGATGAAAGCTAGGTGCTTTCATTAATGAGAGGGATATATACGATAAAACTCCCGAAATTTTGTCCGATGTAGATGCAATCAAAAAGATTGACAAGGGAGATGACTTTGAAAGTATAAAAGAATCGTGACTTTTAAAATGGGCTAATGGAATATGCAAAACATATTATCGAGATAAGAAGAAAACTGTATATGAAATAAACTTTACAATTTATTTTAAAGGATACGATGATACTTCTGATGACGGCTCAAACTTTTTCTTTAAAAGTCTGACTATAGAGGACGGTAAAGTTACTGATTATTGTGATTAAACGAAAACTCTGAAAGGAGGGATAGTATGACTAACGGTTTTATAGAAAAGGTTGCCGAACAAATTAGTGACAAACACTCCCGAAAGCTAATCACAACCGAACTTGAATCGCATTTGCTTGACAAAATCGACTATTATGTTGACATTGGCTATTCAAAAGAAGAAGCCGAAAAGCGTGCCACCGAGGAAATGGGCAATCCAGATGACACCGCCGTGCCGTTGAATGCTCTTCACCAAAATAAATATCGTGGAGTATTCACATTCATTTGTCTTGTGGCAGTTATCGCACTTTTTATGGCAACTGTAAACGCATCACCGCTATTCTGTTATGTTGCAGAATATTCAAACTTGACGCATTACGCAATGTTTGATTTTTGGTCGCTGATAATTCTTGCCACATACACGGTGATGATAATTTACAGTCAAAAGAAAAATCACAAATCGGTTGCAATCTTCATCATAATATCGCTTGGCTTTCAGGTTTTAATGTCTGCAATCTCAATAACATTGCAAGGCTCATTTCTTCTTATAATCAAATTTTCGTCAATCTTCCAACCTGCGGTTTATGCGATTATGACTACCATCACAAAAGGTCCGATTGCGTATATTGACAGTCTGTTTGCATATGAAAATATTGAGTATTCGGCAGTCAATGAGTGGTGCTACACGGCAATTCCTTTTATAATTATGGCACTGTTGTTGCTGTGGGCAATTGCGGTTCTGATTAAAATCAGAGGAAACGAGCGGATGAAAGGCAGAAAAATTTATCTGAAAATAACTAAAGTATTTAAAAATATTTTCATTGTATTTCTCTCTGTCAATTTTCTCATCATGGGAATTTGTGCGGTTATTTCAAGAGTAGAGATAAATTCAAAATCTACCGAAATTCTTGCCGAAAGAGAAAAAATAATTGATTTTGTGATGAATGCCAATCTAAAAACCACAAGCAATGAATTTTTGGACAATGCAAAAGCAAACGGACTTGACTTTCAACTGAATTTCAAATACGGCAAACATCCGACATTTGATTCTTCAGACAAAGAGTATGTATATCGGCATAACGGCAATATGATTTCAGTCAAAGACATCAATTGCAATATGTATCTATCTTTAGATTATAACGCTTTAAACACATCAATTTTCTATGACGATTTGTTATTAACCACGAAAGAGGTTGACGCAATAAATAATCTCAAGGTTGGAGATTCAATCAGTAAATTATACGAAAAATCTCTTATCTATAAGGCTTCGGCAATCTCAAAAATATACTATGCTAATGATAATCTCGGAAACCCGAAATACAGTCTGTACCCCTGTATGACATTTGTTATCGACAAAAAAGGTCAAACATACAAAACAATTGACATAAGTGTTTCGGACGGTAAAATATCCAAGATATGCGAACCTATTGAGCATAAAAAAGAATACGAAACCGGATTTAATTTTTTCATTCGGAGCTAATCGGAAAGGAGCAAATAAAATGAAAATCAGTAAAGAACTTATCAAAGGCAGTACAGCAATGCTTGTTATGAGCGTTTTAAAGAAAAACGATATGTACGGATACAAAATTATTAAAGAGCTTGAGTTGCAAAGTGAAAGCGTGTTTGAGCTTAAAGAGGGTACTCTCTACCCCATTCTTCACGCACTTGAAGAAGAAAATCTGCTTGAAAGCTACTGGGAAGAATTTGACGGCAGAAAGCGTAAATACTACCACCTCACCCGCAAAGGCACAAAACGCCTTAAAGAAAAGCAGGAGGAATGGAAAGTGTATTCAAAATCAGTCGAAAAAGTTCTCAGCTTTTCAGGTGTGTAAAACACTTATCACAGACAGACCGTTTTCCGTTAATCTTGAATTTATAGCCCTGTAATGGTAAAATTATCCTATAAACTCAGAAACGGAGATATTATGATGCACAAATTAAAAGTCAGAGCAAATCATACGGTATATATCATATTTGCCGTTTTGTCATTGTTTTCCCTGACACTTATATTTAATGACAATATATGGTTTGACGAGGCGTACACGCTGTCGCTGATTCAGCACAATTATTCAGACATAATCAATATTCTGAAATCCGATATGCACCCACCGCTGTATTTTTTGTCGCTGAAAACATTTTGTTGCATCTTTGGATACTCAATAACAGCAACAAAAATATTTTCGGCAATCGGTTACATTGCAACGCTGTTTTTGGGATGCACAATCATAAAAAAACACTACGGCAGTAAAACATCAATAATTTATATGCTGACTGTCGGAGCTGTGCCAATGATGCTCTATTTCAGCGTTCAGCAAAGGTCATACTCATGGAGCATATTTTTTGTTACATTATGCTTTATTGAGTCCCTGCTTTTTATAGCAAACAAAAAGTTTCATCACTGCATTTTATTTGCTATAGCAGGACTTGGGGCTGCATACAATCACATCTACGCACTTCTTGCAGTTGCAATTATCTTTGCTTTTGCAAATATATATCTGCTCATTAAAGGCAGAAATTTGTTCAAGCGTGTTATTATTGCAGACCTTATTATGGTGGCAGGATATTCATTTTGGATAATTCCTCTTTTAAATCAAACAAAATCAGCCTCAAGTAATTTTTGGCTCAGCGGAGTTGAACCGTTGTCTGTAATTGTATTCATATCGGGCATAGCAGTATCTGCACTTGTTCTTATGAAAAAGAGCAACCGAAAATTGTGTATAATTTTCGCAGATGTCTGCGTTATGGGGATTCAAATAATCGGGTTGTTCGTAACCGTTTTTATACGCCCGTTTTACATTGCAAGATACAGCGTTGTAATTCTCGGTATCTTTGCAATTCTCGTTGCTTTCGGCGTAAAAGATATAAAACCAAAGCCGAGCAAAGTAATATGCACCCTGCTTTGCGTTGTAAATATCGGCTGTCTTGTTGCAACAGGATTGTTTGAATATAATCCGTCAATGACAAATTTTCGTGAAAGATTCAGTTCTCAACAGTCAGAATCAGACACTTTTGTTTACTGCGACAGTGCATTCGGAATTATGTCATATTATTATCCGAACAACACCCACCTTTGCACCTACAAAGAAAACTGGTTTGAGGCATTTGAAAATGTTGAATGTATAAACAAAAATGATATTGCAGACAAAGTTGACCCAAATCATAAAATTTGGTTTGTAAAAAATGAACTCACAAAAATGCCAAAATGCATTAAAAGTAATTTCAAGTATAAAAAGATTGATTCTTTCCAATGTGACTTCAATAAATTTGACCTATATTTACTTATTCTAAAGTAAATATAGGTCTTTTGTTTATGGTATAAATGCAGAAATTAAAACTAATTTGCCTCTTATTTTCTGCTTTCGTAGTCCTTGTCTATCTCATCGCTCCAAGACGATGAAAGCGGTCTGCTTTTTCTGAAATTGCACACGGTTTTCGATACTGCGTCAAAAACAACAGCCGTACCCTGACCGTCAGCGTGATAATTAACGGAGCGGTCGGAATTGATTCCGAAATGCTTAGCGGTTTCAACGGAATCAATGTTTGCACCGATGAAAAGAAATTCCCAGCCGTAGCGATTTTTCTGACGCTCAATCATTTTCTTGACCTTATTGCTTGAATAGATACGGCTTGCGTTCTCCATTCCGTCGGTCATAATCACAAACAAGGTGTGTTCGGGAACATCTTCTTCTCTTGCATACTTATGAATGTTGCCAATGTGATGAATTGCACCGCCGATAGCGTCAATGAGTGCAGTTGAGCCACGAACCGTATAATCGTTTTCAGTCATTTTTGAAATTTCAGACAATTCAACCCTGTCGTGAAGAACCTCGGTTTCGTGATCAAACAATACGGTTGAAACATAGCACTTGCCGTTCTGTCTGCGTTGCTTTTCAATGAGCGAATTAAATCCGCCGATTGTGTCCTGTTCAAGTCCTGACATTGAACCGCTTCTGTCAAGAATGAATACCAATTCTGTAATGTTGTTTTTCATAGTTGTTACCTCCAAAAGTAATTAAGTTTTTTATCGTGACTTAATCATATAACTTTCGGGATAACATATGGTCGCCTGAAATGCGACATTTACTGACCCAACAAAACCTGGTCAAATTCAAATAAAGCCTCGTTTACAGTAAAAATATCATATTCGCCCTTTTGAATAAAATATTCAATGATAACATCAAACTTGTTCGAGTGCGAAAGTGCATAGCCGGCCTTTTGGAGCATTTCCTTAGTTTCATCAAGCGACAGTTCAAGTGCAACGGCAAAGGCAATTGCGGTAGTTTTCTTAGGTTTATAGTTGACATTGTTTCTTATTTTAGAAAACAGCTTGCGGTCAACATTCGCCTTTTTATAACACTGAGAATCCGTAAGACCTTTTTTCGTCAATTTTACGCAAAAGCATCTGAGAAAAGCTTTCATCAAGCTGATTTACAACATCAGCTAAATTCAAAGCTGCGGTTTGCATTGGATAAGTCTCCGGCTGTCTTAAAAGACGGGATAATCCACGACTGCGGTTTTCGGAATAGTGCGTTTCAACATAGTGTTCGTCAATGTATTCGGCAATATCACGAACAAGCTTTTTGCTGATACGGAATCCGTCTTTGTCAAACACAACAATATAAACGAGCATATCGTTGTCTGCAAGAAATTTACAGATTTCGTTGATTGCCACCTGTAATGCCTGTTCTTTCGGATAGCCGTAAACCCCCGATGAAATCAAAGGAAAGGCAACCGATTCGCATTCATAAGCCTTTGCAAGCTGCAACGAGTTACGATAACATGACGAAAGCAGTTCTTCCTCATGATAATTTCCGCCTTGCCACACAGGGCCGACCGTGTGAATAACATACTTGCAAGGCAGTTTGTACGCACCCGTAATTTTCGCCTCACCCGTTCTGCAACCACCAAGTTTTCTGCATTCATTAAGCAATTCATTCCCCGCCGCACGGTGAATCGCACCGTCAACACCGCCTCCGCCAAGCAACGAACTGTTCGCCGCATTAACAATTGCGTCACATTTCATCTTAGTTATATCATTCCGAACAATCTGCAACGGCATAATAATCACCCTTTAAATTCAGAATTTTAATGTTTTATTACTCTGATATTAATTATATAGCACCTCTCAATTAAATTCAATGCAAAATTAAATAGTATGGTTTGTATTTTAACAGCCAAACAAGCGACAGCATAATTTCTGTCGCTTGTGATTCTCATATATTCTATTTTTTCGGGTTACCCCAACTATTGACATTGATCAATCATAAACTTGTATCATTCATATCGGTTAATTTCTTTTTTCTATTATCAAATATTCTGTCGATGATGAGTTTTATAAAGAAAATCATCAATAGGCTTAAACCCCAAAGACCTATGAGAAGATAAATAATATCATCATTTAATTTTCCTTGTTCTAAGAAAATCATATCAGCTTGATCATTCTTCATAATTCCATAAATACTACAAATTACAGACATACCGCCTGTAGATACCAAGTGAAGATTTCCGTGTTTATTGGGAAATATAAAAGTATTTTTGAATACGCAAATACCTATTAAAATAATAGAAGTTAAAAGCAGTCCTATCATTATTTGTATTTTAAATGATGCTATTTGAATATTTAACACATTTAAGATAAATAAGAGAATGTTATAAAAAAAGAAAAAATAAATGCTATTTTGTAAGCCAAATTTTGAGCTTTTATTTGCACCTCATTTAGCTTGTGTTTCTTTTTAGTAATAAGAATCGCAAAAAAACAAGTCAAAAATATCACAAAGATAAAAATTACAATGATAATTTGATTTATTGACATGATATCATCTCCTACAATAATAATTAAGGTTAAAGGCACGGTAGCCAGCCGCGTCTTTTTCCATTTCAATGCTGAAGCTGTTAGAATGAGAAAGAATGGTCTGACTTATATCACCTTGGACTAACACGTCCGTAAAGGAGTCAGTCAGCCGCCTTTCTCATTCGCAGCATTCGATTTGCGCAGGTTGTTCCGTCGGTATTTCGATGCGTGCGTGTCACTCAGGAGATTGAACAGGCGTTGAGTAAAAAGCGGTAGCCATTATAAAAATCTCAGGAGGTACTTTAAGAACTCGGTCGGAATTGATGTTTCAAAAGGAAAATCTACGGTTGTAGCCTTGCGCCCTATGGGTGAAGTAGTTTTGCCTCCCACTGAATATCTCCACACAGAAATTGAGCTTAAAAAGCTGGCTTACACTATTCTTGCTCTCGGTGAAGACACAAGAGTCGTTATGGAGGCTACAGGTCGTTATCACGAGCCTGTTGCCACAGCACTTCACGAATATGGAATTTTCGTATGTGTTCTGAATCCCATTTTAATCCACCAGAGCGGTGGAGGTTCAATTAGAAAGGTCAAGTCCGATAAAAAGGACGCCATTAAAATCGCTAAATACGGACTTGACAATTGGGTTAACCTGAGAGAATACACACCTGTGGATGCTCTCAGACAACAGTTAAAGCTATTCAGCAGACAATACAATCTTTATATGAAGAACTCTGTTGCCTTGTCGAATAACCTTATATCTTTAACCGACAAGGTTTTTCCGGGTGTTAACGAGCTGTTCTCAAGTCACGAAAAAGCTGACGAACACCGGAAATGGGTTGATTTTATCGAAACTTTCTGGCATTGCGACTGCATTTCTCTTGTCAGCGAAAAAGCATTTATTGAGCGTTACCGTAAATGGTGTAAGCGTAAGGGGTATAATTTCAGTGTTGCGAAAGCCGTTGATTTGTACGTATCAAGTTGCGGTAATACCGTAACACTTTCAAATTCATAGTAACGCATAAAGTTAATTTTGTCAACTAATGTTTTTACACCTTAATATGATTAAAAAATAAGCGATAGAATAATTCTCTGCCGCTTGTAATTATCATATATTCTATTTTTCGGGTTACCCCAACTATTGAAATTGAGCTACTTTTATTATAGAGCCGATAAAAAAACAGAGTAGTCTTTTGACTACTCTGTTGTGGCTCCCCCAACTGGGCTCGAACCAGTGACATCATGATTAACAGTCATGCGCTCTACCGACTGAGCTATGGAGGAATATAGAGCAAAACACCCTTTTGTGTATGCTTTGTGTTGGCATCTCCCTATCTTCCCGGGCCGTCACCAGCCAAGTATTTTCGGCACCACTGAGCTTAACTTCTGTGTTCGGTATGGGAACAGGTGGACCCTCAGCGTCATCAACACCAACTATTCTTTTGTATTTATAAGCCTTCCAGCTTTTTTACCTCTTGGTGACTCGTGCGGGAATCGAACCCGCGTTGCCGGCGTGAGAGGCCGGAGTCTTAACCGCTTGACCAACGAGCCTTGTCTTTCGTCACAAAGGCTAATGGTCTTTGCTCTCATTAGCCCCTGCAACTTCTCTTGGTGCACCATCAGGGGCTCGAACCCGGGACACCCTGATTAAGAGTCAGGTGCTCTACCAACTGAGCTAATGGTGCATCTCTGTGTTCTTTCAAACACCCTGAAAACTGAATAAAGGAAAGAAGATTAAGAAGAAAGATTAGTTAAATTCATATTGGAATGACCAATCGGGTTAAAGTATATACTACACAGCTGACCAAAGAAATCTTGTGGTCAAGCC
>ENA-OQEB01000476-OQEB01000476.1-human-gut-metagenome-genome-assembly--contig:-NODE-476-length-16654-cov-1.769287_pt1 | contig 16654 bp, 19 predicted proteins | sample MGYA00242787_ERZ504619 | MGnify/ENA primary metagenome ERZ504619 (study PRJEB26092, sample SAMD00036317) | human gut metagenome | host: Homo sapiens | study: EMG produced TPA metagenomics assembly of... | reverse complement strand
AAACGGTAAGGAAGTAATAATTGATGGACCGGAGGCTCAGGCAGCTGTCAAAAGCAAGACCGGCATGGACATCGATAAACAGACAGCTAAGCAGGAGACAATTGCTTACGGTATTTTAAAGGAGCACAATACATCCGGCAATATGGACAAGCTTCAGATTAAGTTTGATAAGCTTACATCGCATGATATCACATTTGTAGGTATCATCCAGACAGCACGAGCTTCAGGACTTGAGAAATTCCCTATCCCGTATGTACTTACAAACTGTCACAACAGCCTTTGTGCAGTTGGTGGAACAATCAATGAGGATGACCACATGTTTGGTCTCACATGTGCAAAGAAGTACGGCGGAATCTATGTACCACCTCATCAGGCAGTTATCCATCAGTTTGCACGAGAGATGCTTGCCGGCGGCGGAAAAATGATACTTGGTTCTGATTCACATACACGTTATGGTGCACTTGGTACTATGCAGTCGGCGAGGGTGGACCTGAGCTTGTTAAGCAGCTTCTTGAACAGACATATGATATTGATATGCCTGAGGTAGTAGCATTTACCTGACAGGAGAGCCAATCAAGGGCGTTGGACCACAGGATGTCGCACTTGCAATTATCGGAGAGGTATTCGGAAACGGCTTCGTAAAGAACAAAGTTATGGAGTTTGTAGGACCGGGTGTGTCTAATCTGAGCGTTGACTTCCGTATAGGTGTCGATGTTATGACAACAGAGACTACATGTCTTTCTTCTATCTGGAGAACAGATGACCAGGTTAAGGAATTCTTTGAGATTCACGGTAGGCTGAGGACCACAAGGAGCTTAATCCGGGTGAGGTGGCTTACTACGACAGATTTATTGAGATTGATTTAAGCCAGATCCGCCCAATGATAGCTATGCCATTCCACCCAAGCAATACCTATACTATCGATGAGCTCAATGCAAACCTCATGGATATTCTCGATGACTGTGAGAAGAGAGCTGAGGTAAGCTTTGACGGCAAGGTGAAGCTTGATTTAAAGAGTAAGGTAAGAGACGGAAAACTGTATGTAGACCAGGGAATCATCGCAGGCTGTGCAGGCGGTGGATTTGAGAATATCTGCGATGCGGCTGACATATTAAACGGACATTCAATCGGAGCAGACGAGTTTACACTGAGTGTTTACCCGGCATCTACTCCAATATACATGGAGCTTGTGAAAAACGGAGCTGTAGCAAAGCTTCTTGAGACAGGTGCAATCGTAAAGACTGCTTTCTGCGGACCTTGCTTTGGTGCAGGAGATACACCTGCCAACAACGCATTCTCTATCCGTCATTCAACAAGAAACTTCCCTAACAGAGAGGGTTCTAAGGTACAGAACGGACAGATCAGCTCAGTGGCACTCATGGATGCACGTTCAATCGCTGCAACAGCAGCAAACAAGGGCTTCCTTACATCAGCAGCGGATATTGATGTCAACTTTACAAAGCCAAAATATTTCTTTGACAAGACTATATATGAGAACCGTGTATTTGACAGCCATGGAGTGGCAGATCCTTCAGTTGAAATCCAGTTCGGACCAAACATTAAGGACTGGCCGGCAATGAGCGCGCTTCCTGAGAATATGCTCCTTAAGGTGGTTTCAGAGATTCATGATCCTGTTACTACAACAGATGAGCTCATTCCTTCAGGAGAGACATCATCATATCGTTCAAACCCTCTTGGACTTGCAGAGTTCGCACTTTCAAGAAAGGATCCTGAGTATGTAGGCAGAGCAAAGGAAATCCAGAAGGCCCAGAAGGCTATAGAGAGTGGTGAGTGCGCAGGAAAGGCTGTTCCTGAGGTTGCTGAAATCATGGGAGTAGTAAAGAAAAAAATTCCCTGAGGCAAGCCATGAGAATATGGGCTTCGGAAGCACAATTTTTGCTGTTAAGCCGGGTGACGGCTCAGCAAGAGAGCAGGCTGCCAGCTGCCAGAAGGTACTCGGAGGCTGGGCAAATATCGCAAACGAGTATGCCACAAAGAGATACCGTTCAAACCTTATCAACTGGGGAATGCTTCCATTCATCATCGATGAGGGAGAGCTTCCGTTCCACAACCTCGACTATATCTTCCTTCCGGGAATCAAGAAGGAAATCGAGGATGCAAAGACGGAGTTTGAGGCATATGTTGTCAAGGATGGTGAATTAAAGCCAATTACACTGAAGATGGGTGAGCTCACAGATGATGAAAGAGAGATAATATTAAAGGGATGTCTCATCAACTATAATCGTAAATAAGGAGAGTTTAATCCGATGGAAGAAACCGGAAAAGCTGGTAAAAAATCAAACATTGAGATAAATGCAGATAAGGGTGCGAAGCAGAATTCGCACCCGGGGCGTGAGGAATGGCCACATCTGATCAGAATAGGTGTCATGGTATTTGTCACGTTTGCAGTCAGTATACTGTTTTTCTTTGCACTGTACAGATTTGAGGGCTTTGCAGGCATATGGAGCAAGCTGCTTGCGGCAGCAATGCCTATTATAATGGGACTTGTGCTTGCATACCTGATGAATCCTGTCATGCTGTGGCTGGAAAGATGCTTTAAAAAGCTTCTTTCCAAAAAGATGAAAAGCGAAAGCAAGCTGCGAAAGGTTTCAAGAGCTCTTGCAATCACAGGCTCGGTTATTATTCTTGTAGCAATTATTTCGCTCCTCATTGCGGCTATTGTGCCTTCTGTCATAGCAAGTATATCGGGACTTATGAAGACACTGCCAAATGATGTTGCGGCATTCATTAACATGATAAAGAACGGCAATTTCGGGGACAGCAAAATTGCTGAGCTCGCGAGCACAGGTTTACAGAATGCAACCGACTACATTGAGGATTATGCCACAGAAAAGCTGATTCCTGAGGCACAGAAGTATGTTGCACAGATTACAACCGGTGTGATTTCGGTAGTCAGAGGCTTATTTAATTTTATTATCGGAATAATTGTGATGGTCTATGTGATGAGTATTCAGGAGACTCTCGCAGGACAGAGCAAAAGATAATATATGCTGTCTGCAAGCCAAAGACAGGCAATATCATCATTGAGACGATCAGAAATGAACAAATGAGATTTTTGGAGGCTTCATAAGCGGTAAGATTATAGATTCACTGATTATAGGTGTGATTGCATATTTCGGATGTCTGATTTTAAGGATCCATCATCGGTGCTCGTTGCAGTGATTATCGGCGTCACAAATGTGATTCCGGTATTCGGACCGTTTATCGGTGCAATTCCATCGTTACTCATAGTAGTAATTCAGAGTCCGTGGCATGCGCTTTATCTTCTGATATTTATTGTCGTGCTGCAGCAGGTGGATGGCAATATAATAGGACCTAAGATACTTGGCTCATCTACCGGTCTTTCGACCTTCTGGGGTTATGTTTGCCATACTAATCGGCGGAGGAATGTTTGGTTTTCTTGGAATGTTACTTGGTGTTCCAACCTTTGCTGTGATATACTATATTGTGAAAAGAGTTGTTAATTATGCTCTCAGGAAAAAGAAGCTTCCTGAGGACACAAGGGATTATACAAAGACAACAGGCGTAGATACCAAAAATAATAAGCTTAAATACGAGTAGGTGAAATAAGTGGATAAATACGAATACAATCTCAAGCTGGATCAGATAAAAGCCCTAAGCGCCGAGGAGGGCTATATGAGCGCAGCAGAGATTGCGGATAGCATAAATTGGAACAAAATTAAAAATGTAAATACACTCGTTAAAATCGGCGAAATCTACGAGAAGGCCGAAAGATACCAGGATGCAAGGGACATACTTTTAATGGCCTATGACCGTTCACCAATCGGCAGGATGATTATATACAGACTGGCTGAGGTCGCATCAAGATGGGGGATTATGATGCTGCTACAGAGTATTATGATGAGTTTGTTGAGATAGCGCCTCATGATGATATGAAGTATGTATTAAGATATGCCATCAAAAAAGGGCAGGGAGCTTCATTTGATGAGCTTATCACTATTCTTGAAGAGTACAAGGATGAAGAATACACTGAGGAGTGGCATATGAGCTTGCATATCTATACCACAAGGCCGGAAAAGCCGATAAGTGTATAGATGCCTGCGATGAGCTCATTCTGTGGTTCGGAGACGGACCATATGTGGAGCGTGCGCTGGAGCTTAAGATGCTTTATCAGCACTTACCAAGGCTCAGGAGGAAAAGTACAGACGATTCAAGGCAGAGAAGGAAAAGCCGGCTAAGATAAAGGATGAGGCTGAGTCACTGAGATAGGTGCCATGGAGATGGTAAAGGGCGGAGAGATAGTGCATGATGACGTAACTATTCCGCAGATTACTGTAAATCAGGAGAAGTTCAATACTGTAAATTTACAGCAGGAGATTGCAAGGGTATGCAGCAGATCATGGAGGCCAAGGGCAAGAATGAAGTTGCTGATACGATGGATACCATCAAAAAGATAGTTGAGGATATTCCTTATCTCAAGCTCGAAAAGGAGCAGGAAGAGTATGTACAGCAGCCGGAAGAGACAGAGCATATCGCTACAGATGAAGAGATAGATGGTTCACTTAAGTTGAATTTCAAAGAGCTTTTGGGTGAAGACGCTGACGGACAGATGTCTATGGTCATGAGTGAAAAGACTCAGCTTGAGCATCAGATTACAGGACAGATGTCTATACAGGATGTGCTTGAAGAATGGGAAAAGACCAGACATGCGGCTGAAATTGCACTTAAAGAGGCTGAGCAGCAGAAACTTGAGTCAGCTAAGGCAAGAGCACTTCAGGAGGCAGGAGACATCATGGAGAGACTAAATGATGTCATTCCAAAGCTGGATGCAGGTGTCACTCCGAAGGAACTTCTTGAGGAGGAGTATTTGAAGGTCCCGGTTGATATTATAGAGCAGAAAGCTGCCGTGAAGGAGCCTGAAGAAGAGCAGAAACCGGATATGCAGGAGCTTTATGCAGATGAGACTGTGGATGAAGTACAGGAGCCGCAGGAAACACCGGAAGAAGCTATAGACGAAGTGCAGGAGCCACAGGAAGCACCGGAAGAAGCTATAGAAGAAGCTATAGAAGAAGTGCAGGAGTCACGGGAAGTACCTGAAGAGGCTGCAGATGAAGCCAGGGAACCGGTTGGAGAGCCGGAGGATATAATTATGGCAGAGGAGTCTGAGAAAGAGAGATACTCATGCAGCCGACTACCATGATGCCTGAAATAACAGATGATATGTTAAATGTCGATGATGATACATCAGATGATGAGACTTCACAGGAGAAAGAAAACGTTTCTGAGAAGAGAGATTTTGATCATGTGACATCATTTATCGAGCAGGAAATAGCCAAGATGACAGCAAAAAATCCGGGACTGGAGAAGAAGCTGGATATGGCTAAGACAAGAAAAATGCCGGATATTTCATTGCCGGAGGATTTAGACAGCGAAGAAGATGACTCGAAATTGAAAGAAACAAAACATATAAAAGAGCTTACAAGCGAACAGAAAGCTATATTTTCATATTTCATACCGGTAAAGGGTATGGAGGATCAGATCTGCAAGGCATATAATGCAGTGCTTGATCATTTCAACAGGAAAGAAAACGCATCCACAGGCAACCTCATTATACAGGGAGAGCAGGGTTGCGGAAAGACAATGCTTGCTACAAGCTTTATAAAGGTATTACAAAAAGATGGTGAACAGCTTACAGGAAAGATGGGCAAGATTGATGCTGCCGCACTCAATAAAAAGGATGTGCAGCAGGTAGTCAGAAAGATAACAGGAGGCTGTCTCATCATAGAAAGAGCCGGTGATATCGACCGCAGCATAGCTGCCCAGCTATCATTTTTGATGGAGCATGATATTACAGGAACACTCTATATACTTGAGGATACATCAAAGGGTATAAAGAAGGCTCTCTCAATGGATGAGGCTTTGCATCCAAGTTCACGGAAAAGATAATCGGTTCCTATTTTTACAAATTGATGAATCTCGTATTGTTTGCCAATCCATACTCTGCAGAGCTTGGGTACAAGATAGATGAGATGGCTATTCTGGCATTGCATAACAGAATCAGCAATATTGAGAGGATAGACCAGGCTACCACTCTGACAGAGGTCAAGGATATAATTGACGAGGCCATAGACAGGGAGGCTCACAGCGGACTTAAGAAGCTATAAGTATTCTGACAGCCAGGCGATATACAGATGATGACCGAATTGTACTCAAAGAGGATCATTTCAGGGAAAAATAAATACTTATGGGGGGTATATATATGTGTAATTTTACAGCAATGGATTGTTACCTGTTTGGTCAGGCAACACACTATGATATCTACAAGAAGATGGGTGCTCACTTAGCTGAGCGCAAAGGAAAAAAGGAGTGTGCTTTGACGTCTGGGCGCCACATGCGAGGGAAGTATACGTGTTTGGTGAGTTTAACGACTGGAATGAGACCAGTCATGAGATGAAGCGTGTAGAGCCGGAAACCATGGGAGTGTATGAGCTTTTTGTACCGGGAGCGCAAAAGGGTCAGATGTATAAGTTTATTATAGTCACTGAACAGGGTGATAAGCTGTACAAGGCGGATCCATACGCAAACTACGCAGAGCTTCGTCCGGGAACAGCGTCAATCATCACAGATATCGAGCACTTCACATGGACTGACAAAGAGTGGATGGATAAGAGAGCAGCAAAGTCAGATGCTGATGTATATTCTTCACCTATGGCTATATATGAGTGCCATCCGGCTCATGGATGAGACATCCGGGCAGATGATGAGGGCTTTTATACATACAGGGAGCTTGCAAAATCACTCGTATCCTATGTGAAAACTATGGGATATACACATATTGAGCTTATGGGTATTTCAGAGTATCCGTTTGATGGCTCATGGGGATATCAGGTGACAGGCTACTATGCACCTACATCGAGGTATGGAAAGCCTGAGGATTTTGCATACTTTGTTGATCAGTGCCATAAAAATAATATCGGAGTAATCCTCGACTGGGTACCTGCACATTTCCCAAAGGATGCGCATGGACTTGCCAATTTCGACGGAACAGCCACATATGAGTATGCAGACCCAAGAAAGGGAGAGCATCCCGACTGGGGCACAAAGATATTTGACTACGGTAAGAATGAAGTAAAGAACTTCCTTATCGGAAGTGCATTGATGTGGATAGAAAATTACCACGTAGACGGACTCCGTGTGGATGCAGTTGCGTCAATGCTTTATCTTGACTATGGAAAGAGCGACGGACAGTGGGTGCAAACAAGTTTGGAGGCAATAAGAACCTCGAGGCAGTAGAGTTTTTCAAGCATATCAATACACTCATACTTGGAAGAAATCACGGAACTGTAATGATAGCCGAAGAGTCTACCGCATGGCCAAAGGTAACAGGCAAGGTAGAGGAAGACGGACTGAACTTCAGCTACAAGTGAACATGGGATGGATGCATGACTTCCTTGATTATATGAAGCTGGATCCATATTTCCGTAAAAATAACCACAACAAGATGACATTTGCGATGAGCTATAATGAGAGTGAGAAATATATTCTGGTACTGTCACATGATGAGGTGGTACATCTGAAGTGTTCTATGCTCAACAAAATGCCGGGCTTAGAAGGGGATAAATTCAAGAACCTCATGGCAGGATATGCATTTATGATGGGACACTGTGGAAAGAAGCTTCTTTTCATGGGACAGGAGTTTGCACAGAAGCAGGAGTGGAGTGAGGAAAGAGAACTCGACTGGTATCTGCTTGAGAATCCGGAGCATAAAAAGATCCAGAACTGGGTAAAGGAGCTGCTTCACCTCTATAGGAGAAACCGCTGTCTGTATGAGCTGGATTCAAGCTGGGAAGGCTTTGAATGGATAAATGCAAACGATGCAGACAGAAGCATCTTCAGCTTTATCAGAAAGAGCAAGGATGGCAAGAATAATATGCTCTTTGTTATCAATTTCACACCGGTAGAGAGACCTGATTACAGAGTCGGAGTGCCAAAGCGCAAGACATATCAGCTCGTTTAGATAGTGAGGATCCTAAGTTTACCGGCAAAACGGTACAAGAGCCTGTAAAGAAGGCTGCAAAGGGCAGAGGCAAGGCAGCAAAACAGTCATATAAGAAGCTGGACTATAAGGCAGTCAAATCAGAGTGTGACGGCAGACCATTTTCATTTGCTTATCCACTTGCGCCTTACGGAGTTGCTGTATTTAAATACTAATATACCGGTAAATAGCAGGGTAAAGGACCGCGCCAATTTAAGGCGCGGTCTTTATTTTTGAGTATTATATGTCGATATATAATAAAAAGATAACTATTCAGAACCACCCCCCTCACATATGAGAAAAAAATATCCATAAATAAAGGCTGCAGAGATGGTATATATGCAGGTCACGGAGCAGGAAATATGCAGATAGAGAATTTGATTAATAAAAGCACAGATACGAAAAATACGGACACAAAAACCATAAATGACATGACAGCGGGTATGCGTGTGTCAGACTACATAAAGACAGACAGCAGTGACAATATGTCAAAAAAGGCGGCTGTTGTCGGTTCGTCAAACTCTGTTGATATGTCGGATACGATATATGCAAGACCACAGGCTAAAAACGAAGCCGGGAACAACGATGGCACAGATATGGCAGAAAATCTGCTAAATGATATGAATCAGACCTCAGAAAACAGGCGAAATGATATGATTGTCACTGCAAGCACCACCACGAGTGATGATTACAAAGCTGCAAAGGATGACGGATACGATGTCATTGTCACTGAGACCGATAAGATAAAAGCAGTGCTGGCAAAGGCAGGTGTAGATATATCCATATATGGAGATGATCTGAGCAGGGAGCAGCTTACAGACATCACGGGAAGCCAGACTGAAGCGGCCATGCTTGTCAATCAGATGAAAGCATATGATATTCCTGCTACAGATGACAATATAAAGGCAGGTACAGATGCCATAGACCGGGCAAAGAGCCTTACAAATATATCCAATGAGACAAAGGCATATTTGGTCAGAAATAACATGAATCCGACGGTTTCCAATGTATACAAGGCTACGTACAGCAGCAGTCAGGTACAAGATTACAGGCAGAAAACCAAAATGACGGAGATATCAGATGAGCTGTTTGATGAGCTTAAGCCACAGCTTAAACAGATATTAGAGGAAGCTCATATAGACAGTAGTGATGAGAATCTGAATCAGTGCAGATGGCTGATAGATGAAGATATACCGTTACACCTGACAATGTGCTGCTTGCGAATCAGATAGACGGCATTACCGCAGCAGGAGAAAATGTGAGCAGTGATTTTTATGCAAGGGCAGTGACAGAAGCACTGGCAATGGGAAAAAAGGCTACAGATGCCACTATGTCACAAGATGGTCTGACATTTGACATGGCAAAGAAAGCCTGTGATGTATTAGGTGAGGCGACTGCAGATGACATTGTCACATTAGAGTCAGATAACATACCTGTCACGATAGAGAATCTGTCAAAGCTTATAGCTGCAAGGGGCAAGGATAGTGCAGCATCGCAAGCCTCAGCGAATAAAGCTGCGGATAATCAGATTACAGACAGCCGGGAAGCAAGGCTTGTGACAGCTCAAAGAAAGCTTGAGGAAGCGAGACTTTCCATGACAGCAGAAGCCAACCTTTCACTCATAAAAAAAGGAGTTTCAATAGACACAGAGCCTATTGAACGTGTAGTGGAGCTGCTTAAGCAGCAGGAAAATAAATACTACGGAGCGCTGTTTGGTGAGAGCAGTGTAGAGGCATCTGATGATAGGGTACGTATGTACAATAATGTATGTGATATTTTCAATCAGCTGAAGCAGCAGCCGGCTTATGTACTGACCCTGGAATCCGCTGATGACACTGTGTATGAGCTGTATACAGCAGGCAAAGCAATGAAGCAGTCATTAGAAGCAGCAGCCTCAGGATATGAGACTCTTATGACATCACCGCGGGCAGATATGGGAGACAGTATATCAAAAGCATTTCAGAATGTGGATGATATACTTAAAGAGCTTCAGATAGATACATCTGAAAGCAATCGCAGGGCTGTGCGGATACTTGCGTACAACAGTACCGAGATCACAGAGGACAATATAAAGCAAATAAAGTCTGTAGATGAGCAGGTGCAGAGAGCATTCAGCGATATGACACCGGCGGTGACGATTGAGATGATAAAAAGAGGCATATCACCGCTTGATATGAGCATGAGTGACATAAGTGACACTGCCAGACGGATAAAATCAGAAAATCCTGACGAAAGGGATGAGAAATTCAGCGAGTTTCTCTGGAAGCTTGAAAAGAAAAATGAAATCTCAAGAGGAGGAAAGAGACTCGTATATAGGCATATACAGGCTTATTTCACAGGTGGAGCAGTCAGATGGTGCTGTGATAGGCTCACTTGTTAATCAGGGAGCAGATATTACAATGAAAAATCTGCTTACAGCGGTCCGGGTACGAGGAAAGAGTGCCATGGACTATAAGGTGGACGATACCTTTGCCGGAGTGGACAGTGTAAGCAGGGGCATTAAAATTGACTCACAGATAGAAAGCGCATATCATACAAACTGCCTAAGGGATGTGCTTGATACACTTTCACCTGAGAAAATGGAGTTTGTGCAGTATGACAGCTGGCTTGATATGACTCCGGAGCAGTTAAGGCAGGCTGTATATGAGGCCAACGAGGATAACGCACTGTCAGAGCAATATGCCACAGAACAGCTAAGACAGTTCAATCAGGCAGTTTCGGTGCCTGAGAACGTATATGCTTTTCTAGAAAAATATGATGTAAAAACAACCGCGGTAAACCTCATGGCTGCGTCACGGCTAATGAAAAATCCGTCAGAGGCAGTAAGAAATCTCTGGGAGCGTGGAGACAGTGCTACGGCAAGGGCTCTTTTGGATGAGACTCTCAGACGATTTTCTGAGTCGGTCAAAAATCCAAAGGAGCTTGCGCAGGCGCAGGAACGCTGGCTGATACAGCAGAGCATGTTATGGATCGATGATTATAGAGGATAGGCACACAGGCTCAATAGACCTCAGACAGATGAAGCTATTATGCAGTCAGCTAAGGATAGCTTCAAATATGTCGAGACAGGAAAACTATATTGTACCAATAGAGACTGCAGACGGGGTCACAGGTATGAAGCTTCGCATAGTAAGAGGTGAGGATAAAAAGGGACTGGTTGACATATTCCTTGAGGATAAAAAAATGCGGCAGGGTAGCTGCATATTTTGAGGCAAAGGAAAACTCAGTATCTGCTATGATAGTCACAGACGATGAGCAGACTAAAAAGCTGTTTGAAGACAATATCACTATGTTTGAGGCAGGAATAAGTGATGGTGAACAGCGTGTGCGCATAGATGTGGCACTGGAGCATGATATATCTGCAAAAGAGTCTAAGATGTCAGATAATGAGACTAAAAAGCAGCTTGATGGTAGTGAAAGTGTCCAGACAACCAGACTATATCATATCGCAGAGCAGTTTATTGTAAATGTTCAAAGGATGCTTGCGCAAGATAGTCTGTAACACCGATATATATAGCATGCGCCAGGTCATCCTGATAGTTTTTGTCAGTAAGAAGAAGTGTCTCAGCAGGATTACTCAAGAATCCACATTCTACGATTACGGTCGGGGATGTGGATTTTTTAGTATAAAGTATTCTTTATTGGGCTTAATGCTTCGTGGCTTTGCGACACAAAGAGAAGTGTTTAAAGCTCCAAGAACAGAGGATGCGAGCTCTTTTCCTGCATCAGAGGCTTCATAATAGAATACCTGTGGACCGCTGCTTGAATTGTCCTCAAAGCTGTTTTGATGGATACTGATGCTGACTGCCACATTGCTTTTAGACATCAGGCAGTTCTCTTTGTCAGATCATCTGTCTTTGGATGCTTGGAATTATCCGGGGCGAGGTCGCAGTCGGTGGTTCTTGTCATGACAACAGTAAAGCCTCTGTTTTCAAACAGCTGTTTAAGAGCCATTGCAATACTCAGGTTGACATCCTTTTCCATGACGCCGGAGGTGGAAATCTTACCGGGATCACTTCCACCATGGCCCGGGTCTATTACAATAACAGTTGAATTAGTGTTTTTGCCGGTGTTTTTTGCAAGAGCGCAGACACCTCTTCCGAGGTAGAAGGACAGAATAAAGAGAGCTAAAATAAGACAGTATTTGTTTTTCTTGATAATGTACATATATTTTTTCATATAAGATACCTATAAAAAACCCGATGCACATAGAAGCATCGGGTGTGTTTGTATATTATATGATTGGCTGATATCATTTATAACCTATAAAAGGTACTGAGTTAGACTGTAGCTGTAAAGGTACGGCCTCTTTCAGTAAGCCTTAAGCAATCAGTTCAGATATTTGATAACAGTATCCCAGACAGATGAATTCTCAAAGCCAAGCTTCCAGAATGCTGCACCGGCGAGCTTATTGTCGTCGACGAGCTTGAGCCTGTTCTCTAAAGATGTATTGTCCTCGAGCCATACCTTGTACAGCTTGTTGGATACAGACCACTCAGCGTAGTTCTGACCGGATTCTTCATCAAGAGCAGCAGTGGCATTGTTTGTGGCAAGCTGTGCTGCAGCTGCGTCCATACTATATACCTGTGAGGCAACAGTGTACTTTGACTGATCCTCGGTATCGGTTACGGCATCATCGTCCTCCTTTGGAGTGAGCTCCCATATTCTGGTATAAAAAGCATGCCGAGAATAATCTGGTCAGCGGGAACCTCCTTCAGAGTGGATTCAACACCCTCAGTTACCCACGGAATGGAAGAAACTGAGCCGGCATCAGAGCCCTTATAGTGTTCATCGTATCCCATAATCACAATATAATCGGCAAAGTTTGCCATATCAGAGCGATTGAAGAACTTGTTGAAGCTGGCAGGTACTGTGACATCAACTGAAAGTGATATACCGTTATTGTGACACTTTATGGCGAGCTCTCTGATAAACTCGATGTAAGAGTCTCCATATGCTGCTTCTGTGATATTTTCAAAGTCAATATTTACACCATCAAGCTCATAGTTAAATGCAGCCGACATAATCTGATTGATCAGGGTAGTTCTCGTGGATGTATGTGTGAGCACATATGCTGCATCTACATCAGTATTTTCAAAGTTGCTGAACAGTCCCCATACTTCGATGCCCTGGGAATGGCAGTAGCTGACATAATCCTTGCTTGCTATATCTGCCAGATTACCATTGTTGTCATTTAAATAAAACCAAGTTGGTGACATTACATTTATGCCCTTGGTTGATGAAATTACCTGGGGCACTTTACTGTTTGCTGACTGGCTTGTTACCTGATTCCAGGCAAGACAGATATCCTTATCCTTCTTGATATGCGTAAAGGTCTCTTCCTCATAGTCAGGATTCGTAAGCTTAGTTTTTTTGCTCTCGGACAGAGCCTTGCGCTTTATATATCCAATAACACCATCCTCAGTGGCAACCTTATCCCATTTGTCACCGGAATCAAGAATAGTAATCTTGTCATCCTTTTTCACCTCTTTTAGAATAGGGCTCTTTATGCCGCCCTTCACGCGGACCTGGGTAGACTTGTTTACAGTGGCACTGTCTATTTCATCCCATTTGCTTGTGATGACGATGCGTGCCGGGTCATCATATGACTTAAAGGTGATATTGGAGTACTGTTTTACATAGTCTAAAGCGATAAGCGCAGAGTCAGAGGTGGCTTTCACAATCGGATAGCCAAAGTCATTGGTCTGCTTGGTGACACTGTAGCTATTGCTGTCAGCCGCCGCTGAGATGATATCAGATGTGGTTGTGTAAAGAAGCACATTCTCATTTGCATCCCAGTAAAATCTGGAATTTAATGAGTCGTGAACAAATTTGTAATCAACGTATATTTTTTTATCTATTATTTTAGCCTTGTAATCGGATAGCTCATTATTTACAATGAGAGCAGCCTCATCATCAGAAGAGATATTGAAATACTCTTTAAGATCCTCTGTCTTTTTCGTAGGGGTGTATTTATTGATAAGAGCAGTTATACCCATTATTATTACAACGAGGATAATAAGTCCGGTTACTATAAGTGCAGGCAATAATTTCTTTTTCATGTGTAAAAATCCTTTCCTATTATTTGGTGTCGAAATTGCTTAAGCTAATTATACCATTGTGAAATAGCATATTCAAATAATATGAAATAAATTTGTAATAAATTAAGAAATTTGTTTATGCATTTTCGCGCGGAAGGAGCAAAAGCTTCCCCCGCGCAAATAGCTTTTCTTTTTAAAATATGTCTTTTGGTTGTCTTTTTGCATTTAAATGGGGTAAAGGACCAAAATATGCTGACATCGATTTCTTGTATAATTGAGAAAAATGATATTAATCATTAATTATTGATAGTTTATAGAAATTGATATTTCCGGAGCTTTCCACACCCAATTTAATTGCTGATTTTTTAGTTTCGTTTAATTTGATAAAATATCTGTAAAAATTCCAATATATAAATATAGTTTATTCTTCTATAAAAATACCTCCGTCTATATATACTGATTATGAGTAAAAACTGACAAGTAACAAATGGCCCTATGTCATGAAGCGCTCTGTGGCATTAAAAGTATAAGCCCTCCGAAGGCTTCGGACATAAAATTGATAAACAACTGGTTAAAGATGTCATTTTGCATCGTGATATTAATTCCTTTCTGATATCTTATCCAGAGTGCCAAACAGGCTGGTATTGATGAGGAACGGTCCTCTAAGTAAGGAAAGCCTACCACCGGATACTTAAAATGTTTATGGTTAATTGTCTTTTTCTTTTCCACGAGATTAAACAATATTTTTACGCTTTCTGAATCAGTTATTTTGTTTGAATTGAATAGCTCGATAATTCTGTTCAAAGCGCCCCGGTTCCATTTACTTATTGTACACACAGCGATTCTTACGTCACACCTCATAAATTCCTTTAAGGTGTTTGGATTAAGTATGCCGAAATCAATAATCACACGCTCGTATCTCATGTTTAAAATCTCAGTTAGTGTGGACATGACTGCGTGAGGAAAGAAATCTACATTCTTATAAGTAAAAACCTTTTCGTCTGCTGTCTTTGACAGTGAAAGAATTTCGTGTGTACCATTCAGCTCAACATAGGCGGTTCTATACATGCATTTATTGCTCATATAATTACAAAGAGCAAGGCTTATATGTGTTGTGCCTACATTGTGAACGCTGCCACAGACCCCAACTAACTGTGGTGCAGAATGGACTTTCTTAAATATCCTTTTAAAGTGTCTGATAGTGATGCTCCTCCCTTTAGTTCTAACAGCTTTTGAATCAGCGTTTCCTTTTGAACTGAGCTCTTAAACATATCGCTGTCATAAGGAAAGTGATAAACACTGCAATTAAGTAGTGCCGCAATCGCGGAGGCATCCTGTCTGCTGCACATATTACATATAACACTCAGGGAAGCTGTCATTTTTTTGAGAATAGAATGATTCCTGTAGATATCATTCAGATGCCAAAAGCCGCCGTTACATACATATAATACGAGATCCATGTCATATATTTTCTCGTTGCACACATCAGTGCCAAGGTCGTATATCTGTATAGCATCTTTTGGAATATTAAACTGTATACCGTCACTGTAGTCGGGTATGCCCTGAAAGCTTTTGTAATAATAATATCCGTTTTTCTGCTTAAAAATCTGCAGTCCGTCGTGATTACCATGGCAAAGTACGCTTTTTGCTGAGTCTATGTAGATACCATGATATCCAAGGATATTGAGTTCGCAGGTGAGTGAAACGGCCATGTGGGTGGAGCCGCAGCCTCTGTGACTGCCTAAAACTGCTATTTTGTGTATGAGATGTGGCTGACCGGTTAATTTTCGAATTTCCTGTATTTCCTGATATAGCTCTGCGACAGTCACGTAACGCAGTGATGCATCAGATGTTGTTGCTTTTTGGATAATATGCTGAAACTTATGGGAAAAGCTGTCTGGGGTAAAGGTCAGTATATACTGCAGAAGCTGACCTAAGCTGTAAATGTCTGCCGCCGGTGTAATTGTATCCTCGGTAAAGCATTCGGGGGCAGAGAATTCTATATTCCCATAGTGATTGAAGTTATTTCCCTTTCGGGTAACATATGTCGATACACCAAAATCGATAAGCTTAAGCTTATTGTGGCATACTATAATATGCTCCGGTTTAAGGTCCCTGTAAATAATAGGAGTAGATATCTGTGTATGCAGATAGATAAAAACATTGCATAATTGTTCACAAATATTAAAAAATAAACCTGGGGAAATTAACTGTTGATGAAGCAAAAATGAATCTAATGTCTCGCCGTCGATATATTCCTCGACGATATAGTAAAAAGCATTGTCCTCTTCGAAGTCAAATATACGTGGTATAGACGGATGCTCAAGAGACTTGAGTAGTCTTGCTTCTGATAATGCGGATTCGGCGAAAGCAGAAGCTTTAGGAACTTTCTTTAGAGCTCTCTCCTGATCCATAGATATGTGTCTGACAAGCGTAACTCTACCGGAGCTGCCGGTTCCGAGATCTTTAATCATCTCATATTTGTCAAACAAAGAATGATTTGTATTTTTCATACGCTCCTTTTGGGTCGAGCGCACATCTCATGGATAACTTATAACATACCTGTAAAATAATTGCAACACTTTTTTTATTTTTT
>ENA-OQEB01000475-OQEB01000475.1-human-gut-metagenome-genome-assembly--contig:-NODE-475-length-16679-cov-2.093826_pt1 | contig 16679 bp, 27 predicted proteins | sample MGYA00242787_ERZ504619 | MGnify/ENA primary metagenome ERZ504619 (study PRJEB26092, sample SAMD00036317) | human gut metagenome | host: Homo sapiens | study: EMG produced TPA metagenomics assembly of... | reverse complement strand
CCTTTGCGGCATCGCTCCCATTTCTGGGCGCGCGCCTGCGGGATGCTGTTCCCGCTGCTTTTGCTGGCGCAGCTGCTGGACCTCTGGCACAGTCCACAACACTGTGGCAGCAGCAGCTCCTGCTGCTGGTGCTTTACATCTCCTTTTTTGCGCTGCTGGGCGGGATGATCTATCTGTGTACGGATATCAATAAAAAAGGTGCCCTGTACTGCGCAGTATGGAGCCTGCTCATCGCGCAGTGCGCCTACGAGAGCTGGTGCTTTCTGGAGCTGCAGTTTACCCGGTATGGACACCCGCTGAACATGGCTTCCCCTTGGGCGGTTCTGGTACAGCTGCTGTCCGGGGCGGTATTCTTTGCGGCGGTGTACATCCTGCTGGCACGGCAGCTTCCTTATAAAGGAGAATACAACATCGGGCCCCGGCAGCTGTTCAGCGCGTTCTTCATTGGCATCCTGTTCATGGTGCAGGCCGCCGTGCTGGACAATGCCCGCACCGAACATACTCCGCTGAGCCTTACCGTTACCATTCTGATCGGGCAGTTCTATTTTATCACCCTGCTGTATTTTCAGAGTGAGCTGTTCAAGAAGTCTGCCATGGAAAAAGAGATGAATGAACTGAACCTGCTGTACGAGCGTCAGCGTCAGCAGTATCAGGTGGCCCGGCAGAACGTGCAGATCATTAACAAGCGCTGCCATGAGCTGAAAGTGCAGATTGCCAATCTCCGCAAGCTGTCGCCCGAAGCGGTACCACAGGAGCGCATTGATGAGGCCGAGCGCGCGGCCCGCCTGTATGACGCGAACCGCAACACCGGCAATGAGGTGCTGGATGTGGTGCTGACCGAGAAGAGCCTGCTGTGCGAGTCCCGGGGCATCCAGCTGAACGCCGTGGCAAACGGCAGCTGTCTGGGCTTTTTTGAAGCGGGGGATCTGTACGCATTGTTTGCCAATGCGCTGGATCACGCCGTGGAAAGCGCCGTGCAGATCTCCGGCCAGAGTGCAGGGTCATCGATCTGCTGGTCTGTGTGCGGCAGGGTTTTGTGGTGGTGAACATCATCAGCCCGCTGCGCCCGCCGGAACAGCAGGCAAGCCGCTCTGCACAATACGAGCTGAAGGTGATCCGGCGCATCGTGCAGAAGTACAAAGGCACTTTGACTCTGGAAGAGCAGGGCGAGTTTTTTGCGGAAAAGATCATCTTTCCGCTGCAAAAATAAGTTAAGAAAACGGCAGCCGCCGCAGAAGTTCCGGAAACGGAAGGACTGCGGCGGTTTTCTTTTTGCGGCTTGTTGGATACATCTGCTTGTGAAAAACTTACAAATATATCAGTTTACATTTGGCAGTCCAAAACCGAATGCGCACGCAAAACGACCGATTTTCGCACGCATCTTGCGAAATACGGCCACTCTGATAAAATAATGACAAAGAGCGAAAAACGAAAAAAATCACTGTACCACAGCAAAAACAGGAGGAATCGGATGCGTAGTATTGCAAAGCTCATGAAGGACTGGCAGTTCACCGGCCCGAACGGCGTTACCACCGCCGTAGAGCTGCCCCATACATGGAACGCCAAGGACGGTCAGGACGGCGGCAACGATTACTGGCGGGGCTGCTGCACCTACTGCACCCGCTTTGCAGCACCGGTGTACGACCCGGCACAGCAGCAGGTGTGGCTGCAGTTCGAGGGTGTCAACGCCAGCGCCGCCGTGCTGCTGAACGGTCAGCAGCTCTGCACCCATGACGGCGGCTACTCCACCTTCCGGGCAGAGGTCACGGAACTGCTGCAGGCAGAGAACCAGCTCACGGTGCGGGTGGACAACAGCGTCAACGACCGCGTTTACCCCCAGAAAGCAGACTTCACCTTCTACGGCGGCATCTACCGGGATGTGAGCTGCTGGTGGTGAACAAAAACCACATTGCGCTGGGACACTTTGGCGATACCGGCGTGAAGATCACCCCCACCCTGAAAGAGGGCAGCGCCGACATCCGGGTGGAAACGCTGGTGGAAGGCAGCGGCACCGTGACGGTGGAGCTGCTGGATGCCGAGGGCCGCACCGCTGCAAAGGGCGAGGGCGAAAATACTTTCCTCCATCTGGATGCTCCCCACCTGTGGAACGGCGTGAAGGACCCATACCTGTACACCTGTGTCGTCCGCTTGCTGCAGGACGGCAAGCCGGTGGATGAAGTGACCACCAAGGTGGGCCTGCGCAGCTTCTCTGTAGATGCAAAGAAGGGCTTTTTCCTCAACGGCAGGCCCTATCCCCTTCACGGTGTGTCCCGCCATCAGGACCGCAAGGGTCTGGGCAACGCCATCACCCGGGAGATGCACGATGAGGACATGGCGCTGATCCGGGAACTGGGTGCAAACACCGTCCGGCTGGCGCACTACCAGCACGACCAGTATTTCTACGACCTGTGCGACCAGTACGGCATGGTGGTCTGGGCAGAGATCCCCTACATTTCCGAGCATCTGCCCAATGGCCGGGAAAATACCATCAGCCAGATGAAGGAGCTCATCCACCAGAACTACAACCACCCCTCCATCGTCTGCTGGGGTGTGTCCAACGAGATCACTATTTCCACCAAGGACAAGGCGGATATGCTGGACAACCACCGGGTGCTCAACGAACTGTGCCACAAGATGGACCCCACCCGCCTGACCACGCTGGCCTGCTACGCCATGTGCGGCCCCTTCAACCCGGTGGCGCACATCACCGATCTGGTCAGCTGGAACCTGTATCTGGCTGGTATGTGCCGGGCCTGTTCCTGAACGACCTGTGGATGAACTTTTTCCATCTGGTGTACCCCAACCGTCCACTGGGCTTTTCCGAGTACGGTGCCGAGGCATGCCCAACCTCCACAGTGCCCACCCCCGCCGGGGCGACCACACCGAGGAATATCAGCCAAGTACCACGAGTATATGCTGAAGTGCTTTGACCGCCACCCGTGGCTGTGGGCAACCCATGTGTGGAACATGTTCGATTTTGCAGCCGATGCCCGGGATCAGGGCGGCGAGCCGGGCATGAACCACAAGGGCCTTGTCACCTTTGACCGAAAGACCAAAAAGGACAGTTTCTACCTTTATAAAGCATGGTGGAGCGAGGAAAACTTCGTCCACATCTGCTCCAAGCGGTTCACCGACCGCACCGAGAAGGAGATCGAGGTCAAGGTCTACTCCAACCAGCACACCGTCGCCCTGTATGCGGACGGCAAAAAGCTGGCAGAGCAGACCGGCGAGCACATCTTCAGGTTCCGCGTGCCGCTGCATGGCAAGGTGGAGCTGAAGGCCGTTGCAGGCGACTGCATCGACACCGCATCCTTCTGCAATGTGGCAGAGCCGAACCCCAGCTACAAGCTGGTGAAGACCAAGTCCAAGAGTGCAAACTGGGTATAAACAAGGACATTCCGCTGTCTGGCGGTTGTTATAAATGAAAAGGAGGAGAACCAATGAATACCAAGAAACCCAAAGTACGTTTGTGGTCGGTGCTCACTGCGCTGACGGCGATTTTGACCATCGCCGCCATCGTGGGCAACATGATCGCAAATCAGTACGCCACCACCCTGAACGTTGCTTTGAATGCATCGACCTATAAGATCATCAAGGGCAACACTACGGAAGATACCGAATACTTCAAAGCGGGCTTTGCTTCCGACGAAGAGCGCGAGGCTTACGAAGCAGAGCTGTGCGCCACCGTTGAGGCCGAGGCGCTGCCCTGCTGAAGAACGACAACGCTGCTCTGCCGCTGGCAGACAGCGCCAAGGTCAGCCTGTTCGGCCATGGCTCTGTGGACCTGATGTACGGCGGCACCGGCTCCGGTTCCGTGGATACCAGCAAGGCCCCCAACCTGAAGGAAGCACTGGAAGCTCAGGGCATTCAGGTCAACCAGACGCTGTGGGATCTGTACAAGTCCGACAGCATGATGAAGAACTACAGCCGCATTACCCCGGCCTCCATCTCGGATACGCTGGAAGCAAACACCCAGTACGCTGTCAATGAAGCTCCGTGGAGCGCACTGTCCAGCGCCGAGAGCAGCTTTGCCGAGTACGGCGATGCTGCCATCGTGGTGTTCTCCCGCTCCGGCGGTGAGGGCGCAGACCTGCCCAGCGGCACCAACGGCACCAACGACAGCTGGATCTCCGGTTCCGAGGGCAGCGGCAACTATCTGGAGCTGTCTGCAGAAGAGATCGAGCTGCTGAAGAACCTGAAGGCACTGAAGGACAACGGCACCTTCAAATCCATCGTCGTCCTGATCAACAGCTCCAACGCACTGGAAATGGACTTCCTCAACCCTGCCATCTGCGGCGAGGACTACGGCATCGATGCGCCATGTGGATCGGCGATGTGGGCCAGACCGGTATCAACGGTGTGGGCCAGCTGCTCGCCGGCACTGTGACCCCCTCCGGCTCTCTGGTGGACACCTACCTGTACGACAATCTGGCAAACCCCGCCATGTACAACTTCTACACCCAGGCCTACCCCAACGCAGCAGAGTACAACCTGCTGACCGAGGTGCAGACGTGCAGGGCATGTACAGCGTCTATCAGGAAGGCATCTATCTGGCTACCGCTACTTCGAGACCCGTTACGAGGATGTGGTCATGGGCACTGCCAAGGCAGGCGACTATGACTGGGCCACTACCGTTGCCTATCCCTTCGGCTACGGCGACAGCTACACCACCTTCGCTTACAGCAACTTCAATGTGACCGAGTCTGACGATGCCTTCACCGTCACCCTGAAGGTCACCAACACCGGCAAGACCTATTCCGGCAAGGAGACCGTGCAGGTCTACTTCCAGTCTCCCTACACCGACTACGACAAGGCAAACGGCATCGAGAAAGCCGCTGCAGAGCTGTGCGGCTTTGCCAAGACCGATGTGCTGGCTCCCGGCGCTTCCGAGGATGTGACCATCACCGTGAAGAAGAGCGAGCTGCGCACCTACGACGCAAACAACGCCAAGACCTACATTCTGGATGCCGGTGACTACTACTTCACCGCTGCTACCGATTCTCACAACGCTGTCAACAACATCCTTGCTGCCAAGGGCTACACCGTGCCGGCACCAATGGCCGCATGACCGAGGACGGCGATACTTCTCTGGTCTGGAAGTGGACCAACGAGCACTGGATGCCACCACCTATGCAGCCAGCGCCAACGGCACTGCCATCACCAACCTGTTCGATGAGTCCGACCCCAACAAGAGCAGCGATGCTCCCGGCAGCGTGACCTGGATGAGCCGCTCCGACTGGACCGGCACGGTTCCCACCCAGCCTGCCGCCCTGACCGCCAACGAAACGCTGGCTGCAGATCTGGCCTTTACCCAGTACGACGGCACCGAGGCCGACAGCGTCGAGATGCCCACTCTGGGTGCCAAGAACGGCCTGACCCTCGCTTCCATGATCGGCAAGGACTTCGATGATCCTCAGTGGGAGACCCTGCTGGATCAGCTGACCTTCGATGAGATGGTCAACACCATCACTCTGGCTTCCACAACACTGCAGCGGCTCCTCCGATGGCAAGACCGCCTACCAAGGACGAGAACGGCCCGCAGGGCCTGACCGCTGCCCTGACCGGCGGTGCATCCGCCATGTGCTACACCTCCGAGGATGTCATGGCTGCCACCTTCAATGTGGACCTGATCAACGAAGTGGGCAAGTGCATCGGTGAGGACTGCCTTGCCATGGGTTACTCCGGCCTGTACGGCCCCGGCATCAACATGCACCGTACCGCCTACTCCGGCCGTAACTTCGAGTACTACGCCGAGGATCCCTTTGTGGCCGGCACCATCTGCGCTGCCGAGGTGCAGGGCATCCAGTCCAAGGGCGTGTATGTCTACCTGAAGCACGTTGCCCTGAACGACTCCGAGACCAGCCGCCGCGGTGTCAACACCTGGCTGAACGAGCAGACCGCCCGCGAGATCTATCTGGAAGTGGCCGATAAGCCATCACGGATGGCGGCGCATGGTGCGTGATGACCGGCTTCAACCGCTGGGGCGCAACCTGGTGCGGTGCCAACGCCAACCTGCTGAACGGCTTCCTGCGCGAGGAGCTGGGCATGCGCGGCATGTGCATCACCGACTTCTCCGGCTCCAGCCAGTACATGGATCTGGTGGACGGCCTGATCGCCGGTTCCGACATCTGGGACAGCCCGATGCCCAAGATCCACACCACCAAGGCTGCCAACTACGAGAACGATGCCTACATCGTGACCCAGATGCGCAATGCAATGCATCACATCCTGTACACCGTGGTCAACTCCAACGCCATGAACGGCTGGTCTGCAAGCGATACCCTGAAGACCGTGCTGCCCTGGTGGCAGACTGCGATCTACGCACTGATCGCCGTGCTGGCTGTGCTGACCGTGCTGTGCGCATGGCAGCTGAGCAAGGGCCCTCAAGCGCAAGAAAGGAGCTGGCAGACACCGCTCCTGCTGTTGACCAGAAGTAATTCCGGTCTGTACGATCCCTGACCCCATGTTACGGCAGCCTGCCCCGAAGGCGGGGCGGGCTGCCGCTTTTTATCAAAGACAAAAGGAGAGACCGCAATGGGCGAACAAAAAACAACGGCGTCGAGTGTGAACCGCGCCAAAACCTACCAGCTGGTGCTGTTTCCGCTGAACAACGGCGCGACCAACGTGTACTATGTGCTGGTGCTTTCCTACATCGCGACCTTCGGCAGCAAGGTGCTGGCCCTGAGCATGCTGTTTGCTTCGGTGATGGTCACCGGCATGCGCTGTTCGATGCCGTCACCGACCCATCATTGGTGCCTCATGGACCGCACCAACGGCAGGTTCGGCAAGTTCCGGCCCTTCATGGTCATCGGCAACCTCATCATGGCAGCAAGCATTCTGGTGCTGTACTGCCTCACCCCGCTCATCCCCGCCAGTGCCATGGGGCTGCGCTACGCTGCGTTCGTTGCCTGTATGCCGTGTGGGTCATCGGCTACACCTTCCAGACCAGCTGCACCCGCTCCGGCCAGACCGTGCTGACCAATGACCCCAAGCAGCGCCCGCTGTTCACCATCTTCAACACGGTGGGCAGCCTGCTGGCATGGGTGCCATGCAGTTCTTTGCCCCCATCCTTGCCAAGAACTATGAGGGCGGCTACGCTTCCGCCGGGTTCTTCCGCACGCTGGCTCCGGTGGGCATCGTCATCTCCATCCTGCTCACCCTGCTGGCTGTCATCGGCATCTGGGAGAAGGACCAGCCCAAGTACTTTGGCATCGGCGGCGAAAAGACCGAGAAGATCAAAGTGAGCGAGTACATCCAGATCATCAAGAACAACGATCCCATGCAGCGGCTGATGGTGCTGGTGCGGGCTGCAAGCTGGCACTTTCCATCGCCACCAACACCACCGTGCTGTGCATGCTGTACGGCTGCATGATGGGCAACTACGACGGCCTGTACCTGCCATGATGGTGCTGGGCTATGTGTTCAGCGTGCCCTTCTTCCTGCTCACCGTCCGCACCAGCCAGAAGGAGGGCCAGAAGGCCAGCCTGATGAAGTACGTCAGCGTGGCGCTGGTGTGCTATGTGGGCGTGCTGGTGCTGCTGCTGCTCTGGGGCCGCGGCGATGCCTTCACACTGTCCATTCTGGGCGAGAACGGCCTTTCCATCAACCTGTACACCATCCTGTTCATCGCTTTCTTCGGCATCGGCTACGGTGCTTACTACGCCACCGCCGATATGCCCATCCCCATGGTGGCCGACTGCTCCGACTACGAGACCTACCGCAGCGGCAAGTATATCCCCGGCATCATGGGCACCCTGTTCAGTCTGGTGGACAAGCTGGTGTCCAGCCTGTCCGCTACCGTTGTGGGCATCGCGGTCAGCTTTGTGGGCCTGCAGAGCCTGCCCACCCAGTATGACCCCTACACCCCGGGCATGAACTGGGTGGTCATCGTGCTGTTCTGCATCATCCCCATGGTGGCATGGGCGGCTACCCTCATCGCCATGAAGGGCTACACCCTGACCGGTGTCAAGATGAAGGAGATCCAGGCTGTCAACGCCTGCCGCCGCGATGCAGTGGCTAAGGGCATGAAGCTGGAAGAAGCCATGGACAAGTGGCAGACCATGGATCAGCTGCCGGCGGAATACCGGAGCTGAGACGCTGTATGGAACTGAATACTGATCTCACCGGCGCAAGCGGCACGCTGCTGCCCACGCAGGGGGGGCTGTTCCTAATTCTCCCGCCACAAAAATCCTCAGACATTCGTCTGGGGATTTTTTTGTTTGGTGGTGGTACAGAACTCGAACAATTTCTCCCCGGATACAGGCAGAAAACGAACAAAGGCAGGGTACCACCATGAGGGTGGTATCCTGCCTTTTGAATCTTTGTGTGGAAAACCTGCTTACAGCAGCGGGATGCCTGCCTTGGCGCAGCTTCGCGGGTGGCTGCGTCCCAGACGCTGGCCTGCACTTCGCCAATGTGGGCGCTGCCCAGCAGCAGCATGCACAGGCGCTCTGGCCGATGCCGCCGCCGATGGAGTAAGGCAGCTCACCGTTCAGTACGGCCTTGTGGAAGGGCAGGGCGCGGCGGTCGTCGCAGCCAGCCATGGTCAGCTGCTTGTCCATGCTTTCAGGGCTGACGCGGATGCCCATGCTGCTCAGCTCATAGCTGCACTGCAGCGGGTCGTTCCAGAACAGCAGATCGCCGTTCAGATCCCAGTCGTCATAGTCGGGGGCACGGCCGTCATGGGGCTTACCGCTCTTCAGCGGAGCGCCGATCTTCATCAGGAAGGTGGTGCCGTGCTCCTTCACAAAGGCGTTCTCACGCTCCTTCGGGGTCAGGTCCGGGTACTGGTCCTCCAGCTCCTGCGTGGTGATGAAGGTGACGTTGGGGCTGTGCAGCGGCAGCTCCTGCAGCTGGGGGAACATGGCGTGCAGGTTCATCTCGGTGGCGCAGACAGCGGACACGATGGAGCGCACCACGCTCTTGAGGTAAGCCTCGTTGCGGTCTTCCAGACGGATTACCTTTTCCCAGTCCCACTGGTCCACATAGATGGAGTGCAGGTTATCCAGATCTTCGTCGCGGCGGATCGCGTTCATATCGCAGTACAGGCCCTTGCCCACACGGAAATCGTAGTCCTTCAGGGCCTTGCGCTTCCACTTTGCCAGTGACTGCACCACCTGTGCCTCAATGCCGCTTTCCTTGATATCAAAGGTGACCTTGCGCTCGACACCGTTCAGGTCGTCGTTCAGACCGGTGGATGCTTCCAGAAACAGCGGAGCAGACACGCGGTACAGGTTCAGTGTGGCGCACAGGGTGTCGGCAAACAGACGCTTGACCGTACCAATGGCGCGCTGCGTGTCGTACAGGTTCAGCGCGGGCGTATAGTTTGCGGGATGATGGTTTTGCTCATAACAAAATACCCCTCTTCTGTTGGATTCTGGCCTGATTTCCCAGTACAGGGCACGGCTTTTGAACCGAAAAATACTGGTTTCATTATGGCATATTTTTTTAAGAAAGTAAAGTGAGAAGGCAAAAAAAGAGACCGCCGGTAAGGCAGTCCCGTTTCCGCAGTGAGAAGGGCGGCTTTGCATCAGCCGAAAAGCCCCTTCAGCAGGATCAGCAGCACTTTTACAAACTCGCCGGTGCCCAGCAGCTTGTACAGAGAAATCAGAGTAGATAACATGAATGTTTTGCTCCTTTTTTTTTTGCAATTTCGGGCCAAAATGCCCGGCATGCATGGAATACGGCTGGGCAGAGCAGCGGATTGCAGGAAAAAATTGGGAGAAAACAAAACGGCACCCGTGCCGCTGCAAAAGCAGTACGGGTGCCGGAAGATCAATTGGTTTTCAACAGCTTCAGCGCTTTACGTTGAAAGCTGCCATGCCGGGGTAAACGGCGCTGCCGCCCAGCTGCTCCTCAATGCGCAGCAGCTGGTTGTACTTTGCAACACGCTCGGTACGGCTGGGAGCACCGGTCTTGATCTGGCAGGTGTTCAGCGCCACGGCCAGATCGGCAATGGTGGTGTCCTCGGTCTCGCCGGAGCGGTGAGAGCTGATGGCGGTGTAACCGGCCTTGTGGGCCATCTTGATGGCCTCCAGCGTCTCGGAAACAGAACCGATCTGGTTCAGCTTGATCAGAATCGCGTTGCCTGCACCCAGCCGATGCCCTTGGCCAGACGCTCGGTGTTGGTCACAAAGAGGTCGTCGCCCACCAGCTGGACCTTGCCGCCCAGCTCGCGGGTCATCTCCTGCCAGCCTTCCCAGTCCTCTTCATCCAGGCCGTCCTCGATGGAGATGATGGGGTACTTTTCCACCAGACTCTTCCAGTGTGCGATCAGCTCGCTGGAGGTGAACTCGGTGCCGGCCTTGGGCAGCTTGTAGAAGCCTTGCCCTTGGGGCTCTTCCACTCGGAGACGCGGCATCCATAGCCAGCATGAAGTCCTTGCCGGGCACGTAACCGGCCTTTTCGATGGCGGCCAGAATGGTCTCAATGGTCTCCTCGTCGCTGGACAGGTTGGGGGCAAAGCCGCCTCATCGCCCACGGAGGTAGCCAGCCCCTTGGCCTTCAGGATGGAAGCCAGGGCATGGAACACCTCAGCGCACCAGCGCAGCGCCTCTTTGAAGGAGGGTGCACCCACCGGCATGATCATGAACTCCTGCGTATCCACCGTGTTGGTGGCGTGTGCGCCGCCGTTCAGAATGTTCATCATGGGCACGGGCAGGCGGTTGCCGTTCACACCGCCCAGAAAGCGGTACAGCGGCATATCCAGAGAAGCAGCGGCTGCACGGCAGGCGGCAATGGACACGGCCAGAATGGCGTTTGCGCCAGATTGGATTTATCTTTGGTGCCGTCGGCCTTGATCATGGCAGCGTCGATGGCGTAGATGTCGGAGGCATCCATGCCCACAACAGCATCAGCAATGACGGTGTTGATGTTCTCAACAGCCTTGGTCACACCCTTGCCCAGATAGCGGCCCTTGTCGCCGTCCCGCAGCTCCAGAGCTTCAAACTCACCGGTGGATGCGCCGGAAGGTGCGCAGCCGCGTGCCACAGTGCCGTCGGCCAGAGTGATCTCCGCTTCCACGGTGGGGTTGCCGCGGGAGTCCAGAATTTCGCGGCCAACGACAGATTCAATTTCCAGATCGTTCATCTTGAAAACCTCCTGAATATCATTTCCATCCCTGTGCTGCCCGGGGCGGGCAGACGGGTGACGGCCAATTATGATAGTTATGTCTAACTAACCAATAGTATCCTACCACGCTTTCCGGCCCGGTGCAAGAGCCGATGCGCATGTTTGTGGATGTAAACTTTTTAAGGAGCAAAAAACGGCAGCTGATGGAGCAGAACATTCCGGCAAAGCAGGAAACAGCTGGTCTTTACAGTCTGCCCACTGGCAGCAGCGGGGATGCATCATACTTATCATATTAATTTCATATGGCAGATATACTAAAATTTTTCTTTACTTTTTGTCAGGGCGACTCTATACTGTTTTTGGTTCTAATATGTTTTTTATGGTAGATAGAGGAGGATTTTCTATATGAATAAGGATCTGACGGTCGGCAAGCCGTCACAGGTTTTGTGGCAGTTCTGCCTGCCATGTTCGGCAGCATCATCTTCCAGCAGCTGTACAACATTGCCGACAGCCTCGTTGCAGGCAAGTTCATCGGCGAGAATGCACTGGCTGCTGTGGGCAACAGCTACGAGATCACCCTGATCTTCATTGCATTTGCCTTTGGCTGCAACATTGGCTGCTCGGTCATCGTGTCCCGCTACTTTGGCGCAAAGGACTACGATGAGATGAAGACTTCGGTCTACACTTCCCTGATCGGCTCTGCCGTGCTGTGCGCCGTGCTGATGCTGATCGGCCTTGTGGGCTGCCACAGCCTGCTGGAGCTCATCAACACCCCGGAGGAGATCCTTGCGGATTCTTCGCTGTATCTGGATATCTACGTGCTGGGCCTGCCCTTCATGTTCTTCTACAACATCGCCACCGGCATCTTCTCCGCTCTGGGCGACAGCAAAACGCCCTTCTATTTTCTGGCAGTCTCGTCCCTGTCCAACATCGGCGTGGACATCCTGTTCGTGGCCGGTCTCAAGATGGGCGTAGCCGGTGTGGCATGGGCCACCTTCCTGTGTCAGGGTGTGAGCTGCGTGCTGGCCATGGTGGTGGTGTTCCGCCGCATCAGCGCCTTCAAGTCCACCCACAAGGTGGTGCTCTTCTCCTGGAACATGCTGGGCAAGGTAGCCATGGTCGCCATCCCCAGCATCCTGCAGCAGAGCTTCGTCTCTGTGGGCAACATCATCCTGCAGAGCGTCATCAACACCTTTGGTGCCAGCGTCATTGCAGGCTACTCTGCAGCCGTCAAGCTGAACAACATGGTCATCACTTCCTTTACCACGCTGGGCAACGGCATCTCCAACTACACCTCCCAGAACATGGGCGCGGGCAAGATGGACCGTGTGCACAAGGGCTTTGGCGCAGGCCGCAATCTGGTGTGGATCATCTGCGTGCCCATCGTGCTCCTGTACTTCTTCTTCGGCCGCTTCCTGCTGCTGCTGTTCATGAATGACCCGCAGTCCGGCCATCGACACCGGTATGCTGTTCCTGCGCATCCTGTCTCCCTTCTACTTTGTGGTGTCGCTCAAGCTGGTCACTGACGGCATCCTGCGCGGCTGCGGCATGATGGTGCGCTTTATGATCGCCACCTTCTCCGACCTGATCCTGCGCGTGGGCATCGCCATTGTGCTGAGCAGCACTGCTCTGGGCAGCACAGGCATCTGGATGGCATGGCCCGTGGCTGGTGTATCGGCACCGGCCTGTCGCTGGTGTTCTACTTCACCGCCATCCGCAAGGTCCTTGCAGAGTCTCCGGCCGAAGCGGAAGCAGAGGCAAAGCTGCCGAGCACGTGCAGAGGCCGAGTTCGCCGCAGATGCCGAAATGGAGACCCTGTAACCCTTTTGCAACTTGTGAATTGTGTTCACCTGACACACAAACAAAATGAAGCAATTGAAATAGTGCACAAAACAGACCCACTGCTTTTGGCTATTTTGGCAACAAAGTCCACAAAATGCCCCTGAAAGTATGGACGGTTTGTGAATTGCGGATTTTGGCTCACAGGTCTATAATATTGATAACGAAGCAAGGTCGCTTTGAGGGAAAGAGGGCCTTGCTTCCGTTTTTATACTGAAGCACGAATGCTCCTAAGGAGGATATTCACTATGAAAAAGATGATTTCTCGTCGTAATTTCCTGGCCGCTGCAGGTGTTGTTGCTGCAGCCGGCGTTCTGACTGCATGCGGCGGTTCTTCCAACAGCACTGCTGCTTCCGCCTCTACCGCAGCTTCTGGTGCCGCTGCTTCCGGCGACACCATCAAGGTGGGCGTTCTTGGACCTCTGACCGGTGATGTTTCCGTTTACGGTCAGGCCGTTGTCAACGCGCTACCCTGTACCTGAAGCAGGTCAACGAAAAGGGCGGCATCAACGGCAAGCAGCTGGAGATCATCACCATGGATGAGCAGGGCGATGCAACTCAGGCTGTTACCTGCTTCACCAAGATGTGCGATCAGGCATCACCGCTCTGGTGGGCGATGTTACCACCACCCCGACTCTGGCACTTGCTGCCGAGAGCGCAGACTACAACATGCCCATGGTCACCGCTTCCGCTACCGCTGAGGCTGTCACCTACGATGCCGAGACCGACACCGTGAACGAGAATGTGTTCCGCGCAACCTTCACCGACCCGTTCCAGGGCATCAAGATGGCTGACTACGCTTACCAGCGGTTGGGCTACACCAAGGCAGCCGTCATCTTCCAGAAGGGCGCTGACTATAACGAGGGTCTGGCAGAGAACTTCGTCAACGAGTTCGAGAGCTGGGCGGCACCATCGTCGATCAGGAGACCTACTCTGAGGGCGATGTGGACTACAAGACCCAGCTGACCACCATTCTGGGCAAGGCTCCCGAAGTGGTGTTCTGCCCCAACTACTATCAGGAAGTCGGTCAGATCCTGGCTCAGGCTGAGAGCATCGGTCTGGCAGTTCCCTTCCTGGGCGGCGACGGCTGGGATGGTCTGGAAGGCTACGCAACTGCCGACCAGCTGAAGGATGCCTACTTCTGCGCAAACTACGCAAAGGGCTCCAACCCCGACTTTGAGGATGCCTACAAGGCTGAGTACGGTGAGGAGTACCCCAACGGCTTCGCTCCTCTGGCTACGATGCTGCCATGACCGTTGTCTATGGCATTCAGGCTGCTGAGGATGCCGGTCTGGCTGCTGGCGATGACGACTATAAGCAGGCCGTCATCGATGCCATCGCAGGCGGCACCATCGATGGCATCACCGGCACCTTCACCTTCGATGAGCACCACAACCCCGTCAAGCAGACCGCTATCCTGTGCTTCGACGGTGCAACCCCCGTTCTGAAGGAAATGTTCTGATCTGCTTTGATCCTGCGCACCGGTGTGCGGCATAAAGGCAGCACTCAGAAATAAAAGACCCATTGCGGAGACCGCCGGAACAGGTTTTGCTCGGCCGTCTCCGCTTTTTGGTAAAAAAGTGCATTCCCCAAAAGGCGTGCAAACGCCGCAAAGAAAGGAAGTATCAGTCCATGACAGTGTTTTTTAGCCAGCTGATCAACGGCTTGTCCCTTGGCAGCATCTATGCACTGATCGCACTGGGTTACAGCATGGTGTACGGCATCATCCTGCTGCTGAACTTTGCCCATGGCGATGTCATTATGGTTGGTGCGTACATGTCCTGGTTCGTGATGAATCAGCTGGGCCTTGGCCCGGTCACTGCTGTGTGCGCCACCATCATCACCTGCACGCTGCTGGGCGTTGTGATCGAGAAGATCGCCTACACCCCGCTGCGCAACGCACCCCGTATCTCCCTGCTGATTACGGCAATCGGCGTGTCCTTCTTCCTGGAGTACACTGCAGAGCTGATCCTTGGTTCCGGTGCAAAGGTCATTCCGGCCTACTACACCAACCAGACCTTCCACATCGGCTCTGTGCCGCTGGGCCTCACCTCTGTCATCACCCTGCTGGTCACGGTGCTGTCCATGCTGGTGCTCACCTTCCTTGTGCAGAAGACCAAGCTCGGCAAGGCCATGCGTGCCGTGTCTGAGGATATGGACGCTGCCCGTCTGATGGGCATTAACGTCAACAGCACCATTTCCTTTACCTTTGCGGTGGGCTCCGCACTGGCCGGTATCGGCTCGGTGCTGTACTGCTGCTCCTACCCGCAGGCTACCCCCACCATGGGCTCCATGCTGGGCCTGAAGGCCTTCGTTGCAGCCGTTCTGGGCGGCATCGGCTCCATTCCCGGTGCCATGATCGGCGGCATCGCCATCGGCCTGTGCGAGTGCTTTGTTTCCGCCATCGGCCTTTCCGCATGGAAGGATGCCGTCACGTTTGCGATCCTGATCATCGTGCTGCTGGTCAAGCCCACCGGCTTCCTTGGCCGCAAGGTTCAGGAAAAGGTGTAAGGAGGGCATGAAGATGAATACCAAACGCAAAACGCTCAAAATGCCCGTGCGCTACCTGATGAACGCCGTGCTGGTGGCTCTGCTGTTCGTGGGCCTGTCCTTCCTCACCCAGAACGTGCTGTCCACCTACCAGAACAAGGTGCTTCTCACCGTGGGCATCAACATCATTCTGGCTGTCTCGCTGAACGTTGCCACCGGTTATCTGGGCCAGCTGCCGCTGGGCCATGCCGGTTTCATGGCCGTGGTGCTTACACCTGTGCCCTGTTCACGAAATACAGCAATCTGCCCTCCGGTGTCGCTTTTGTCGTGGGTCTGGTGCTGGCCTGCATCGTGGCGGGCCTGTTCGGCGTGCTGATCGGCATTCCTGCTCTGCGCCTGACCGGTGATTATCTGGCCATCCTGACGCTGGGCTTTGGCGAGATCATCCGCATCACCCTGAACAACATCGATGATGTGCTGGCTTCAAGCTGTTCTACGGTGCCAAGGGCCTGAAGAACATCCCCAAGTATTCCAACTTCGCCAATGTGTTCATCTGCGTGGTCATTACCTGCTTTGCCATCCACGCCATGATGAAGAGCCGCCATGGCCGTGCCGTGCTGGCCATCCGCGATAACGAGATCGCTGCCGAGAGCTGCGGCATCCAGACTACTTATTATAAGGTCATGGCCTTTGCATTCTCTGCCGCCTTTGCCGGTCTGGCCGGCGGCCTGTACGCCTGCTATCTGGGCGTTCTGGACCCCTCCACCTTCGGCTTCATGAAGTCCATCGAAATTCTGGTCATGGTGGTTCTGGGCGGCATGGGCTCCATGCTGGGTTCCATCCTGTCCGCGACCGTGCTTACCATCCTGCCCGAGGCGACCCGCAGCTTTGACAGCTACCGCATGGTGGTCTACTCGCTGGTGCTGGTCCTCATGATGATCTTCCGTCCGGGCGGCCTGCTTGGCAGCTACGACTTCTCCATGAGCCGCATTGTGGAAAAGATCATGAACGGCGAACTGTTCCAGAAGAAAGCAAAGGAGGGCAAGGACCATGAGTGAATACCAGACTAAGCTGCACAGTGTGCCCTCCGGCGGCTTTTTGACCGACCGCGACAAGGACAAAAAGCCCATTCTGGACGTGCGGGAGCTGGGCATCGACTTCGGCGGCCTGACCGCCGTGGATGGCTTCAACCTGATGATCGGCCGCAACGAGATCACCGGTCTGATCGGCCCCAACGGTGCCGGTAAGACCACCGTGTTCAACCTGCTGACCAACGTTTA
>ENA-OQEB01000474-OQEB01000474.1-human-gut-metagenome-genome-assembly--contig:-NODE-474-length-16684-cov-3.360150_pt1 | contig 16684 bp, 28 predicted proteins | sample MGYA00242787_ERZ504619 | MGnify/ENA primary metagenome ERZ504619 (study PRJEB26092, sample SAMD00036317) | human gut metagenome | host: Homo sapiens | study: EMG produced TPA metagenomics assembly of... | reverse complement strand
GTTTCAGCTTCTTTGATTGTTGGGGATTATTCAATACCCGCACTATTCGCAAAACCAAAATCATTGATATGTTGGCAGCGGAGAAAGAAAATGATCCTGAGCTAAAAAAAGAGGCCACTGGATTGCCGCTGTGGTTCTGCTGTTTGAAGGATTCACAGTGTGGATGCTTCTCACTGGCGTGCAAAAAAATAGTATTCTACTATGATGGCCGTTTTGCTATCCCTGCCAAACTCATGTTCTGGGGAAACATTCTATTTCCGGCCATTACATTACTTTGGTCTGGATTCTGGCTGATTAGAAAGAGAAAAACCGGCGTTTCTACCCTGCTTCCGGGACTGCTGGTATGCACAGTTCTGAACACGGTTATGGCCGCCAGTGTGCCGGCTTTGACCAGTCGATACTATCTGGCTTTGGGGGCCGGGGCAATCAATCAATACTTGTTATTTCTCCTGATTGATCTTCTTTTCTTCATTTGTTGTGTCATTTATCTTAGCAGCAGCTTTATTGTTGCATGGAAAGCAAAGGCCCCGGAACACAGGTACAAGGGCGAAAATCTGTTCTTTTTTGGGCAGATTACATCCAAACTGAATACTACCAGCAAGACTATGACGCTGATCTGTGTAACCTTAGTGCTTGCAATTTTTATGTTTATTGCAGCCCCCATTCTGGTGGGATGGGCTTCCGGCTATCTTGATATACGTTCTATGTACGATGTGCAGATTTCCTCTCGTTATAACGATGTATACGACGAAGAAAACCTGCCCGATGACAATTACGAACTTGTAACGGAGTTTCTATCAGAACATGGGATTGAAACTGACTATGATTGCACCTTTTCTCTTTATCTGCCGAGCAAGGACGATTTTCATAACCGAATGAAATACGACTTTCCTGTTGTGGCAATTTCTTTAAGTGATTACAACACCATTCGCAAAATGCTGGGATATGAGCCGATCACTTTATCAGAGGACGAGTTCACAACACAGTGGCAATCTATTGCAACGAACGAAGAACGGGATAGCTTTTTGAAAGAGCATAGCAGCATTCTGACAGACGCAGGGGAACTTACACTTTCTGAACATTCTTTTTACGAGGAAGCAATTGGAGAAACGGCCTATAACTCTTATACGGATGTACTCTATGTATTTCCAGATAGTATCTGCGAAAACTTACTCTCGGTGATTCGGAACCGTTATATCATGACGACGGAAAGCATTTCCTATGAAAATGCCCGCACCTTAGAACAGGCTTTTTCAGCCGAGTATCCAGAAATAACCGATACCGGCGTCAGTTATGCCATTCGCTTGAGTACCCTACAAGTCAATACCACAAAAGCAAGTAATTTTGTTTTACAGGCGTCTATGCTCTATGCAGCTGTTGTGCTGATGGTAATTTGTCTTACGGTGTTATCTTTGCAGCAACTTTTGGATGCAAGCCAATATAAATATCGCTTCTCGGTACTTCACAAATTGGGTGTGGAGGATACTCACATAGGTAAACTGGTATTGAAACAATTAGGCATCTGGTTTGGACTGCCAATCGTTGTCGCCATCATCGTGTCCACAATGGTCATAATTTATTTTATTCAAACGATCTCCGCAGAAATCTCTGCCTATATTGGTTTCGGCGCATTGATGTCACAAATCGGTACGACGGTAAGCATTCTTGCTTTGCTATTGATTTGCTACTTCATCAGCACATGGTTATTGTTTAAGAAAAGTATTAAATAAGAAGTATCTGCCGGACGACGGCAAAAGAAAAAAAGCCGTCGTATGGCGGAAAACAATATTCCCTACAAGGTGCGGGCGGCACTGCTTCTGGTGCCGCTGAATACACCAATGCCTACCGGAGCAGTGACTCAATCCTTGTGGTACATTGCAGTTCGTTCCGGGGACGTCCACCGGGTGCAGCACTATCTTCGCACACAAAGGGATACCTAAGATGGAGCAGTTATCGGCACGTCTGCTGTTAACGGCTGGCATCCTGCTGCTGATCGCAGGGGGGATTTTCGCCATTCTCCAAGGATGGCTCTATACCGGCCTTCTCTGGGCGGGTGCGTTTGGATGCCTAATGGCGGCTCTGAACTTTCGGGATTCCAAAAACGACGGCGGCTAAAGCACACGGCATCGTAGTGCACGGTCAATGCAGAAATGCGAGCTACACCCGATTTTCCATATCGAGTGATATAGATTTGGCTTTGGGGGAGGATTGTCTATTGTATGCAAAAAATTGAAGTTGTTGTTCGCATCACGAAGGATCACTGCCCACCGCAAGAGCAGACGATTTTCGAGTGGATTGAAACGAACCGTGCTGCGCCAGACACTTTGAATTATCCCGGTTTGGAAATAAACTTGGAACATCGTCGTGTTTTCAAAAACGGACAGGAAGTGTACATGAGCCGTTACGAATATGGCGTTTTAAGTTTAATGGCACGGCATCCGGGGCAATTGTTTACAAAAGAGCAGATATTTGAAGCCGTGTGGCATCAGGATAGTGAAAGCTGCCTGACTGCTGTCACCAATACAATTGGACGCATCCGGCAAAAAATCGAGGATGATAGAGCTGTACCTGTCTATATTCGAACGATTTCCAACCTCGGCTACCAATTTATGCCGAACATTTCAGTGAAAAAAGATTCCTTATAACGATAAAAATTGACATCCTTGCAATCGGAAATAATCTTTTCTAAAATATAGAAAAAAGATTTTAGGAGGCGGTAAGATGCAATCCTTCGAAGATGTTCTGAGAGAGTTTGAAGATTTTTTGCAAACGGCATCCTATTTAGAGGTTCTCCCATGTCGATGGGGGTATGTACGGCTTTTTAATGAGGGTGCTCCTATCAACTTCTACGCAGTCTTATGCCGTACCCCACAAGAACTATATGATACGCTAGAAAATGATCTTGCCATTGAAAAAGAGGTTCAAAATCCACAACGAGACTGATTACGAGAAAATTATTGTGTAATTCGTTTGCTTTTCACGTGATTTTATTGAATGACCTGTTAGAATATTGCGTATTCAGACAAAAGAACGCCAGAGAGAAGCGTAACGTCCACTCTGTCAGCTTAGGTGTTTTTGTTCTGTTCTGAAAGTTCTGTCAAATGGATTGCGAGTGACCTTGTGGCATCCAACAGCGTTTTTGCATTTCTGGCGGACAAGCAAAATAAATCGATTCTAACTCTCGACATTCGCGCTCTGCTTCTGATAAGTTCGGGTTGATAACCGAATCCAAGGAAAGTGGCAGAACATGGAGAATTGAACTTAAAATGTCAAAAGAAGGATTCTGTTTTCCATTTTCAATATTGGCGATATACTTCACCGAAACATTACTTTTCAGTGCCAGTTGCTCTTGTGTCATTTTCATCGCTTTTCGGACAGCCTTTATCTGCTTTCCTAAAGCAATCGCATCCGCATTCGGCATCATCATCACCTCAATAGTATTGTATCGTCCTTGCGGAAAGAACGGTATAACATCATCATTCCAGTGATTTTGTCCTATCATGCCGATTTTTACATTTCCCGGTCGAGTTATAAAAAACGGTAACTCGTCCGGGCGATTTCATGCGCCACAAGATCACAGTTGCCGTTTGTGGAGGTAACTGTGATTTTTTATTGGGGTAACGCATCAAAAAAAGCCTGTCTGCTGCTGTAGACCAGAATGCCAACACACCGGCACAATCGTTCCACTTCACCACCTATAATAATGCCGATATACAATATTGCGCCAGCTTCCCACTGTGGGAGGCTGGCGTTTTTGCGCTTTTGGAGCCAAAGTGCCGCAGTCCGCCGTTTCTCCCATAATACCGCAGCAAACTTTATATTTGGGAGGGAAAGTCATGCTCGATCATAAGAAGAAAGCAATTACGGAACACTGGCAGTTTTGCCCCAAGTGCAACTTAAAACTTTATCGAATGACCGCCGACTGCACTGGATTCATCCACATAAAATGCTGGCGTTGCCGGGAAATGTTATGGCTCAACCTTTCCATTCGAGCCAAGTAAGCATTGGTTTCATAAAAATCGGGTGCAACGCACTCTGAATATGGACTGTTAGCACCGAGCAACGGGCCATTGCCACATGGCAATGTATGAAACGTAGCACCAAATGGCCGGGCAGCAGCTTGACTGAAAGATCTCCAATCTTTCGGTCGGCTGTTGTCCGGCTATTTTTTATAGCTTCAGATGGCCTGCTCCCGAAAAGGAGCAGGTTTTATGTTTGCCCTCTTTTCATGGCTGCCCCAAGCGGCGAAATATCCGTAGCATCTCCAATCGACATTTCACTGTTTATTCGAAATTAGGTGAGGTTACACATGAGTTTCAATAATGGCAAAGAACGTCGCAAGCTGAACGCAAAGTGGGAGCATCTTCGTGTGCAGTACCGCGAAGCAGGAATGAGCGAAGATGCAATTCAGGCTATGTACGAGTTTGATTTGGGTGTTCTTAATAGCGAACGTGCCTACATCACAAACACAATGACGGTTTCTGGTGCTGCCGATGATTGCGCAGCCAAGGAAACCAGCGACTTCAAGCAGTATGAAAAAGCCGTTACCGTAACGGATACCTACCACGAAACCAAAAGCCGTTTTGCATGGATTGGTGAGATTGAGAACGAACAGTTGCTTACTGCACTCGAAACTTTGAAAGTCGAGGATTTGGAAATCATCACCATGTACGCTTACGAGGGATACGACATCACTGAAATATCTAAAGTCTACGGCGTATCCCGCCCCACTATTAGTATAAAAATCAAGAGAATTACTAAATTTTTGAAAAACTTCAATTTTAATGCTACGAATTGACCCTTCTCGATGGCTCGTAAGTGTAAGGGCAATTCACCAGACGGCACAAGCCGCAGAGTGAAACGTCCGAACAGCCGTTCCTTGAAAACTGAATAGTTCCTTCATCTGGTACTCCGATAATGATACTTCCGTAATTCGCGGCCCGGTCATAAAGCAGACGGGGTGGCTGAAATGCCAATGAAGCGGTACAAGTCCGCTGCCAGATGTTTATGCCCCACTCGCAGGGAGCCGAGGGCGAATATGCGAGACCTTAACTTATTAAATCAGGCGTGGCCGAATGCTGTTTTCGGTCTTCGTCCACGTCTGTTCTTTTTACTTATTCCATATATCCACATTTTCGTCCTACATAGGAGGTTTTATGAACGAAAACGACCATACCACCTTAGAGCAAGCGATCTACGAGGAAATGGAACTGACCCCGGAGATGATTCGGTCCATCCGCACGCTCTGCGGTGTCTGCCTTTGCAGTTTTGTAGAATCCAAGGCGTTCAAAATCGCCATTGTTCCCAGCGCAGACCGGAGCATGGACACTTGCACTGTCTGCCAGACCCGGCGCGGTCATGACTACGTTGTGATGAACCGCTGAACAAACACACCGCCCACTGCCAAGGAGGTGCAGCAGGCGGTGTACATATTGCAAAAGGAGGGCAGCTTTTGATTCAAAACTGGAAATTCCAACGTGGAGACATTTTCTTCACCCGTTTCGACAACGCCATCGGTTCAGAGCAAAGCGGGAATCGTCCGGCAGTCGTTCTTCAGAACGATGTGGGGAATTTTTATTCGCCCACGCTGATCGTGGCCACATTGACAAGCAAGGCGGCAAAAAAGTATACCCAGCCGACCCACTGCCTGCTGGTGAACGAGTTTCTCTCCGTACCATCCATCGTTCAGGCAGAGCAGATTTTTACCGTAGACAAGAGCCGAGTGTTGAAATTCCTCGGACACCTCACCCCGGAAGAAATGAGCCGGTGGATGATGCTGTCCGTGCCAGCCTTGCCCTGAACCCGATGGGAAGCATTCAGCGGCTTTCACCCATCATTCGCTCTACGGCGGCTTACGCACCGCCTGAGGTGGTTGACGGCAAGCCGCCCATCTATCCTTACACGCCCATTAAATCGTCCTTTGAGGACGCCGGGAGCGTTGAGGACATGATGCTGTACACCGAACTGGAAGCTGCGGTACACGCAATGATCCAGCGGCTGGAATACAGCTTCACATTTAACCCCAGCCTGCTCACCATCCCGAAGCGTAAGCAGCAGGTTGCTGAAATTCTGAAAGAAGCCGAAACGTATATCTGGAGGATCAAGGAGGAAATGCGATGCGCCTGAAAGACAACACCAATCCCTTCATCCATGTCAACCCGCCGTACCAGCTCATGGTCATCCACAGCAGCAAGCTGGTCTACCCCCGCGAACTGTATCAGCGCGGTGTGGAGCGCAAGCGTGTGGAACTGATTGCGCCCACTTCAACGAATATGTGGCAAATGAGCCGAAGGTCAGTTTCCGCAACGGTCAGTTCATCGTAACGGATGGGCAGCACACCATCGAGGGGCGCATCCTCCGCAACGGCGGCAAAGATCTGCCGATTCTCTGCAAGGTGTACACGGGCATGACCGTGGAGCAGGAAGCCCTGCTCTTTGCCGAGCAGAACGGCTTCTCTGCGCCGCTGACGGCAGGCATCAAGCTCCGTGCCAAGGTGGTGGGCGGCGATGTCATCTCCAAAGCCTTTCTCGCAGCCACCAACCGGTGGGATTGAGCCTCAATTATGACAGCCAGCAGCTGACCGATTACCGCGTCGGCTGCGTTGGTACGGCTTTCCGGCTCTACAAGCAGATGGGCGAACCGCTCTACTGTGAAACGATGCGGCTCATCGTGGCAGCATGGGAGGGCAAACCCGATTCGTTCCGGGCCTCTGTTCTGAAAGGCATGATGCACTTTGTGGAGCTGTACCACGGCGAGTTCAGTGAAGAACGGCTGCTCCGTGCGCTGCGCAACATCCACCCGGTCGATATTTACCGCATCGGGCAGGACGACCCCGCAAAGCTGCGCGGATGGAAAAAATACGTTTTTCCCATCTACACCGCCTACAACGCAAGTGCAGAAAAGACGCACTGCCGATGAAATTCTGACATTTTCAGGCATACCTCCCATATACACAAGGGCATCCGCAAACCGCAGATGCCCCTTGTTACATATCAAAGTGCAATATATAGTGTTCCTGTATTCACTTAACACAACATATAGAGAAAAGAGGTATTCTATGCGCTCTCAGTTCACTTCGTATGAGCAGCTTCCCATCACCCTGACAGCCGATCATGTCGCTGCTGCGCTGGGCATCTCCCGCGCCAACGCTTACATCCTGCTCCGTTCGGACGGCTTTCCCACGCTCCACATCGGTAAGCGGATGGTCGTACCCAAAGACCGTTTTCTTCAGTGGATCACGGACAGCGTAAATGGCTGATCTGACATCCTTGATTCAAGAGGTTTCTTTTTCTATACTATTCCCGAAACGACTTGACATCAGGAAGGAGGCAATATGCCAAGCAAACGTTCACACGGCGAGGGTACGCTTCGCCACCGCAGCGATGGTCGCTGGGAATTACGTATGATGGACGGCTACCAGAAAGATGGTTCGCCGCGCTTCAAGACCTTCTATGGCAAGACTCAGAAGGAGGTCAAGCTCAAACTGAAAGAGTATCAGGATGCGCTTATCAGCGGTGTCCAGCTGGACACGATCCTGTACTTCGAGGATTGGGCCGATACATGGTTCGAGGGTCACAGGGATAATATCGCTCCCACGACACAGGAAAGCTATAAATACTGCCTGAAAATGCTCAAAGAGGGATTTTACCATCGCCCCTTGACCGTCATACGCCCGATCGACATTGAAAACTTCCTGAAAGGGATGCGGCGCGATGGCCGCTCAGATTCTTACATCAGCAAGGCACGAGGGATGCTCTACCAGATCTTTCAAAAGGCAGAAGCCAATGACCTTGTGCGCCGTAACCCAGTTCGGCTTGCTGAAAAGATGCGGGCATCCGGCACCGCAAAACGCAAGGAAGCCTTTACCACAGCGGAAGTCGCCCACTTAATGAAGGTTCTCCCCGATGACCGCATGGGCTTGAGCATCCGGCTTTTGCTCGGCACTGGAATGAGAATGCAGGAACTTCTGGCTTTGGAGCCGCAGTTTATTGAAGAAGATGGCTCTGTCATTCACATCCGGCAGGCAGTAAAGGTCGTAAAAGGTACAGTTAGCATTGGCAGTCCGAAATCCAAAGACAGTATCCGGGATATTCCGGTGCCGCTGAATGTCCGCCCGTGTGCCATCAAGCTGCGGGATACCACCGACCAGTTCATCTGGGAAAGCCCCAAGACCGGCTTGCCCTGCAATCCCACCCATTTCCGGGATGTATTCCGCAAATCTCTGGAAGAAGCGGGCGATGTCCGCTTGCTCACGCCGCACAGCTGCCGCCACACCTATGTGTCGCAGATGCAGGCGTTAGGCGTGGATATTCAGACCATCCAGAGCATCGTAGGCCACGCCGACACCGAAATGACTGAGCATTATCTCCATGTTCAGGAATCCATTCGGCAGAGTGCGATCCAGTTGTTCAGCGAGGCGTTTTCGGCCTGAAAATTGGACGGAACGGCACTAATTAGACCAGATAAAATCTTTGGCATTGTGGTCAAAATTGTGGTCAAAACCAAATGAGGCCAGCCTATAAACAAAAAAATCCAACGATTTCTAACGTGAAATCGTTGGATTTATGGTCCGAGTGGCGAGAATCGAACTCACGGCCTCTTGAACCCCATTCAAGCGCGCTACCAAAACTGCGCTACACCCGGATATCGTCCTCTGCCTCCCTACCGAAGCATTGGCGACAAAAGATATTATACGCATCTTTCCGGGTTTTGTCAACACTTTTCTGCATCTTTTTCTGATTTTTTCAAGAAAAGTATGATTTTCGTCGTATGAGCGCCGCTTTACTTTTTTGCTTTTACGCCAGTTTCCGCATCTGCGGCCCGCAGCTGTCTGTCCTTTTCCAGCAGAGGCTTGAGGTACTGGCCGGTAAAGCTGCCGGGCACCTCGGCCACCTGCTCGGGCGTACCCTCGGCAATCACCAGCCGCCGGCGCTGCCGCCTTCAGGGCCAAGGTCAATGATGTGGTCCGCACACTTGATGAGATCCAGATTGTGCTCGATGACAATGACCGTGTTGCCCGCATCCACCAGCTTCTGCAGTACCTCGATCAGGCGATGCACGTCCGCAATGTGCAGGCCGGTGGTGGGCTCATCGAGGATATACACCGTCTTGCCGGTGCTGCGGCGGGCCAGCTCATTGGCCAGCTTGACCCGCTGGCTTCGCCGCCGGACAGGGTGGTGGCACTCTGGCCAAGGGTCACATAGCCAAGACCCACATCCAGAAGGGTCTGCAGCTTGCGGGCGATCTTGGGCTGGTTGGCAAAGAACACCACCGCCTCCTCCACGGTCATATTCAGCACGTCGGAGATGGTCTTTTCCTTATACTTTACCTCCAGCGTCTCGCGGTTATAGCGCGCGCCCTTGCATACCTCACAGGGAACATAAACATCCGGCAGAAAGTGCATCTCGATCTGCAGAATGCCATTGCCTTCGCAGGCCTCACAGCGGCCGCCCTTGACATTGAAGCTGAACCTTCCCGGGCCGTAGCCGCGCATCTTTGCATCCTGGGTCTCGGCAAAGACGGCGCGGATATCGTTGAACACGCCGGTATAGGTGGCCGGGTTGGAGCGGGGCGTGCGGCCGATGGGCTGCTGGTCGATGCCAATGACCTTATCCACAAACTCCAGACCCTCCACCCGTCGCACTTGCCCGCACGGCTGCGGGCACCGTTCAGCTCACAGGCCAGCGTCTTGTACAGGATCTCATTGATCAGGCTGGACTTGCCGGAACCGGAAATGCCGGTCACACAGACGAACTCCCCCAGCGGGAACCGGACATCAATGTTGCGCAGGTTGTTTTCCCGGCACTTTCACGGTCAGGAAGTTCCCATTGCCGGTGCGGCGGGTCTGGGGCACGGCAATGCGCTTGCGGCCGGAAAGGTAATCGCCGGTGATGCTCCGCTTGGCCTTACAGATATCCTTCACGGAACCCGCCGCCACGATCTCGCCGCCGTGAACGCCCGCGCCGGGGCCCACATCCACGATATAGTCCGCGCTGCGCATAGTATCCTCGTCGTGCTCGACCACGATGACGGTATTGCCGAGTTCCCGCAGGTTCTTCAGGGTCGCAATGAGCTTGTCGTTATCGCGCTGGTGCAGGCCGATGCTGGGCTCGTCCAACACATAGAGCACGCCGGACAGCGCACTGCCGATCTGGGTGGTCAGGCGGATGCGCTGGCTCTCGCCGCCGGACAGTGTGCCGGCCGCGCGGGCCAGGGTCAGGTAATCCAGACCCACGCTCTGCAAAAACTGCAGGCGGTTCCGGATCTCCTTCATGATCTGACCGCCGATCTGCCTCTGCTTCTCGGTCAGGTTCGGCTCATTTTCGGCAATAAATTTCAGCTCATCCCGGATGGACATTTCGCAGAACTCGCTGATGTTCTTATCCCCAACGGTCACTGCCAGCACCACCGGCTTCAGGCGCTTGCGTGGCAGTCCGGGCACTCCACGCCGGACATGAAGCTGCCGATCTCTTCCTTCATCCACTCGCTGCTCGTCTCCCGGAAGCGGCGCTCCAGGTTCTCCACGATGCCCTCAAACGTATTATAGTAGACACCGCTGCCGAACTCGTTGGTTCGGTGCATCTCGATCTTTTCGCCGTTGGTGCCGTAGAGCAGAGCGTTCACCGCCTCGGTGCTCATATCCTTGATGGGCGTGTCCAGCGTAAAGCCGTATTTTTTACCCAGACCAAGGTAGTACATTTCGCTGACAGAGCCTCAGCGTAGTACCAGCGCTGGCCTTGATGGCCCCCTGCCGGATGGACAGGTTCTTATTGGGCAGGATGCGCTCCTCGTCCACCCGCATAAACGTACCAAGGCCCGTGCACTTCTCACAGGCACCCTGGGGGTTGTTGAAGGAGAAGAGCCGGGGCGACAGATCCCCGATGGAGATGCCGTGCTCCGGGCAGGCAAAGTTCTGGCTGAAGGTCATGCACTCCCCACCGATGACATCGATCTCAGCGATGCCGCCGGTCAGAGCCAGCGCAGTTTCCAGCGAATCTGCCAGACGGCCCCGGATGCCCTTGCGCATGGCAAGGCGGTCCACCACGATCTCCACTGTGTGCTTGATGTTCTTTTCCAGCGTTATCTCTTCGTCCAGATCATACAGATTGCCGTCGATCCTCACACGGGAGTAGCCGCCCCGCCGGGCGGCATCCAGCTCCTTCTGCTGCGTGCCCTTGCGCTGGCGTACCACAGGAGCCAGCACCTGGAATTTGGTGCCGTCCTCCAGCTTGAGCACGGCATCCACCATCTCATCCACGGTCTGCTGGCTGATGACGCGGCCGCACACCGGGCAGTGGGGCACGCCCACGCGGGCATACAACAGACGCAGGTAATCGTAGATCTCGGTCACGGTGCCCACGGTAGAGCGGGGGTTGTGGCTGGTGGTCTTCTGGTCAATGGAAATGGCCGGCGACAGGCCGGTGATCTCATCCACATCGGGCTTGTCCATCCGACCCAGGAACATCCGGGCGTAGCTGGAAAGGCTCTCCACATAGCGACGCTGGCCATCGGCATAAATGGTATCGAAGGCAAGGCTCGACTTGCCGGAACCGGACAGGCCGGTCATAACAATGAATTTTTCGCGCGGGAGGGTCAGATCAATATTCTTCAGGTTGTGCTCCCGTGCGCCTTTGATGACGATCTTATCGTTTGCCAAGGTACTTTCTCCCTCTTCTCTGTGTCTGTGCATGGTTCTGCCTGCGCTCGGTCTCGGCATCCGAGTCCACGGTGGGGTTCTCGCCCCGGCGCAGGCGGTCGATCTGGTCACGCAGGAAGGCCGCATGCTCAAATTCCAGCAGCTTGGCAGCCTCCTTCATCTCCCGGGTCAGGCGCTCGATGGCAGCTTCCCGCTCCAGTTTGCCCATGCGGCGGGTATTCCGCTTTGCGTTCTCCGCCTTATCGCTGATCTCAATGCTGTCCGCAATGGCCTTGACGATGGTCTTAGGCACGATGCCGTGTTCTTCATTGTAGGCCATCTGGATGGCGCGGCGGCGCTCGGTCTCGGTGATGGCGCGTTCCATGCTGTCCGTCACCTCATCCGCGTACATAATGACCAGACCCTCGGCGTTGCGGGCCGCGCGGCCAATGGTCTGGATGAGGCTGGTCTCACTGCGCAGGAAGCCTTCCTTGTCGCATCCAGGATTGCCACAAGGCTGACCTCGGGCAGATCCAGGCCCTCACGCAGGAGGTTGATGCCCACCACACATCGATGGAGCCCAGGCGCAGATCTTTGATAATCTCCATCCGCTCAAAGGTGTCCACCTCGTGGTGCATATATTTGACCTTGATGCCCTGCTCCGTCAAAAAGTCGGTCAGGTCCTCGGCCATCTTCTTGGTCAGGGTGGTCACAAGAACACGCTCGTTCTTCGCCGTGCGGGCGTTGATCTCGCCCAGCAGGTCAGTCACCTGCCCCTCCACAGGCCGCACCGAGATCAGCGGGTCCAGCAGGCCGGTGGGCCGGATGACCTGCTGCGCGATCCGGGTGCTGTTCCGGCGCTCGTACTCGCCCGGCGTGGCCGAGACGAACACCATCTGGTTCAGTTTGCTTTCCACCTCCTCAAACTTGAGGGGGCGGTTGTCAAAGGCCGACGGCAGACGGAAGCCGTATTCCACCAGCGTCTTTTTGCGGGCGTAGTCGCCGCCGTACATGGCGCGCACCTGCGGCAGGGTGACATGGCTCTCGTCCACGAAGAGCAGAAAATCCTCCGGGAAATAATCCAGCAGGGTGGTGGGCATACTGCCCGGCGCACGGCCGGATAGCACCGCAGAATAGTTCTCGATGCCCTTGCAGATCCCCACTTCGGTCAGCATCTCGATGTCGTAATTCGTTCGCTGCTGGATGCGCTGGGCCTCGATGAGCTTGCCCTCGGCGGTAAACTTCTTCACCTGTTCGTCGCACTCGGCGCGGATCTTTTCAATGGCCGCTGCCTTTTTATCGGCACTGACGATGTAGTGGCTGGCCGGAAGATGGCCACATGCTTCACCACGTTCTGCCGGGTGCCGGTAACGGGGTTAAACTCCGTGATGCGGTCGATCTCATCCCCGAAGAACTCCACCCGGATGGCAAGGTCGCTCATGTAGGCCAGATAGATATCCACCGTGTCGCCGTGAACACGGAACTTATTGCGGATAAAATTGATGTCGTTCCGCTCATATTGCAGGGTGACCAGCTTTTTGCACAGGTCATCCCGCTCCATCTGCATCCCGGGCCGCAGGCTGATGACCATGCTGCGGTAATCGATGGGGTCACCCAGAGAGTAGATACAGGACACCGATGCCACAATGATGACATCCCGCCGCTCCGAAAGCGCCGCCGTGGCCGAATGGCGCAGGCGGTCGATCTCATCGTTGATGGCGCTGTCCTTTTCAATGTAGGTATCGGTGCTGGGGATGTAGGCTTCGGGCTGGTAATAATCGTAGTAGGAAACAAAATACTCCACCGCATTGTCCGGGAAGAACGAGCGGAACTCGGTGCAGAGCTGGGCCGCCAGCGTCTTATTATGGGCCAGCACCAGCGTGGGGCGGTTGCACCGGGCGATCACGTTGGCCATGGTAAAGGTCTTGCCGCTGCCGGTCACACCCAGCAGGGTCTGGCAGCGGTCGCCCCGCTCAACGCCCTCTACCAGCTGCTCAATGGCCTGGGGCTGGTCACCCGTGGGGGCATAGTTGGAGACGAGATGGAACTGTTCATCGGCCATGTCTCGGTTCTCCTTTCTGTTCTCAGATAGAACTACAAATAGTTGTGCTTTTCATGTTGATTATAACACAATTATTTTATAATATCAATACGGCCTGAGCATCTCCCCGGTCTGAAAATCGTAGAACGGCAGGCGGTTGGCCTCCCGCATGGAGAAATATTCGCTCTCGGTCAGGATGATGTGATCCCGCAGATGTACCTTGACCAGCCCCAGCGCCCGGACGATATTCTCGGTGGCCATCAGATCCTCCCGCGAGCAGGGCCACGCCGTTGGGGTGGTTATGGCAGAGCACCACACTGTCGGTACCGCCCTTGAGGCTGCCGCCACCACATCCTTGATCTCCAGACTCACCCGGTCGCTGGTGCCGTCCCGCAGCCAGAACAGTCCCTTGATGCGGCTGCGGCCATCCAGCGCAGCCAGCAGGGCGCGTTCCTGCACAGTCCCGGCAAACTGTGCCATCAGGTATTCGACCAGCTGGTCGGTGGTCTTCATGCATTTTTTTCCGTTGACCGCACACTGTATAGTATCTGCCGACCTGCGGCAAAAGATGCAGCATCCGGGCGGTAGAGGGGCCTACCCCCTCCACCGTCAGCAGATCCTCCTCGGAGGCATCCAGCACCCCGCAAAGTCTCCGAACCGGTCTATGAGGACATGGGCAAGGCCGTTGGTGTCCTTGCGGGTGTTGGTGATGTAAAGGACATATTCCAGCGCTTCGTGGGGTTCCAGACTTTCCAGTCCATACTGCTCTACCCGGGCGCGCATCCGCTGGCGGTGCCCCTTGTGCTGGCCGCTTTCCTTCGCCATGATCGTTCTCCTTTTGCGTTATTACTTTAATAGTACTGTTTTTTCAGCAAAACACAAGGGGGCACAGGAAATATTCTGCGTTGACTTCAAAGAAAGGGTGGTTTATTATAGAGAAACTCTCAGGCTCGCTTGCTGCCAGCGTCCCCTAATAGGGGAGCCGAAGAAACGTGTCTTTCCTCTCCTATCAGGAGAGGTGGCATTGCGAAGCAAAGACGGAGAGGGCTTGTCTTTCATCCAACAAAAGGAACGATTTTATGAAACAATTCACTGCCACCGCAAACGACGAGGGCGTGCGGCTTTCCCGCTTTGTCCAGAGCGTGACGCGCGATCTCCCCACCAGCCTGCTGTACAAGAGCTTCCGCAACAAGCGGGTCAAGGTCAACGGCAAAAAGGGCGCACCCGAGGATCGGCTCAAGGCGGGCGACCTCATTGAGCTGTACATCAACGATGAATTCTTCCCGCCCGAGGCGCAAAGCCTGCGGCCCGCAAGCCCGCCCCCAAAAAGCAGCAGAACCAGCCCAAGGTGACCGTCATCTATGAGGACGAGAACATTGCCGTGCTGTACAAGCCCACCCACCTGCTCTGCCACAGCGACCGCACCGGCGATGCCAACCTTGTGGACGCATTCACCCAGTATCTGGCCCAGAAGGGCGAGTACGATGCGGGCGGTGAGAACCGTTTCAAACCCGGCATCTGCAACCGGCTGGACCGCGGCACCGAGGCCTTGTCATCGCTGCCAAGAGCTACGCCGCCCTGCGGGACATGAACGAGATCATCCGCACCGACCTGCTCAAAAAGGAATACTACACCATCACCGTGGGCATCCCCCAGAGCGGGCGGTTCACGGCCTGGTGGGAGCACGACGAAAAGAACAACAAGGTCAGCATCCACGCCCACCAATCTCAGGATGAGCGCCGCAAGCAGATCATCACCGATGTGGACGTGCTGCGCACCGCCGGGCCCTTTGCCCTGTGCAGGATTGGCCTCGTCACGGGCCGCACCCACCAGATCCGCGCGCATCTGGCCTACCTGGGCAGGCCGGTGCTGGGAGATATCAAATACGGCAACCGCAAGATGAACGAGCGCACCGGCACCCGGACGCAAGCCTCTGCGCCGTCCGCATCAGCTTCCTGGATATCCCGGAGGAGAACACCCTGCACTACCTCACCGGCAAGGTCATCAAGCTGAAAGACCCCCAGATCCTCAAACAGTTCGATGCGCTGGATAAGAATAAAGAAGGAGCAACATCATGGCAGACCTGAACGCCTATTTCAAAAGCATCATCGACCAGGACCGCGAATCGGTGGTCATCTGCGATCTGAACCACATCATCATTTACATGAATCCTGCCGCTGTGGTGGATTACGGCAAATACGGCGGAGCGCCCTGCTGGGCAAAAGCTTCTGGCCTGCCACAACCCGCATTCGGTGGAAGCCATCCGCAAGGTGGTCGAGTGGTTCGCGGCGGATGCCAGCCACAACATCGTCTATACCTATCACAACGCAAAGTACGACCGCGACGTCTACATGGTTGCCCTGCGGGACGAGGACGGTACCCTGATCGGCTACTACGAGAAGCATGATTCCCGAAAAGCTGAAACTATGAAGCAGTACGATTTGTTCTGACAAAGAAAGGCGAACTCCACACAAAAAAGACTTTGCCGCCTACCCCCGTGCGAAGATGCTACTCTGCTATACCTCCCGCATAAGCAAAACGAACGCCTGCCGGGCTTTTCTCACACGGCAGGCGTTCGTTCTTTTTTATGGGGTCGATTCGTTACTTTGCCAGCAGCTCGTCAGCCAGCACATCCATCTGTGCCTCAGCGGCGGCATTGGCGGCAGAGCGGATGGTCACAACGGCATCACAGACGGTGATGTTCTTCATGCCGTCCAGCTCAGCACGCATCAGCTTTGCAGCCATGGGGGCCCAGGTGCCGTTCTCCATCAGGCCAACGGTGCGGCCCTGGAAGTTCTTGGTCTTGAGGTGGGTCAGCAGATTCTCCATCGGCGGGAAGAGGAATCCATCGTAGGTGGCGCAGGCCAGCACGATCCGGCCGCAGCGGAAGCCTCAGTGACGGCATAGGAGACATCTGTGCGGGTCAGATCCATCTCCACCACCTTGGCACCCTTGGCGCGCAGCTTCTCAGCATGGTGTGGGCGCGGTTCTGGTGTGGCCGTGGATGG
>ENA-OQEB01000473-OQEB01000473.1-human-gut-metagenome-genome-assembly--contig:-NODE-473-length-16688-cov-2.579917_pt1 | contig 16688 bp, 18 predicted proteins | sample MGYA00242787_ERZ504619 | MGnify/ENA primary metagenome ERZ504619 (study PRJEB26092, sample SAMD00036317) | human gut metagenome | host: Homo sapiens | study: EMG produced TPA metagenomics assembly of... | reverse complement strand
ATTATTAATTTTTTAACTAGTAATAAAAACAATTAAATATAAAAATCAAGTTGAAATAATGGTATTTTAGCTATTATTTTAAGGCGATTTAATATTATATTTTATATTGCAATAAAAAACCGAGGAGGTTATTTTGAGTGAACATTCACGAATATCAGGCTAAACAAATTTTTAGAGAATTTGGTGTTGCAGTGCCAAATGGTGTACCTGCTTTTTCCGTTGATGAAGCTGTTGCAGGTGCAAAAGAAAAATTAGAAGGTCCAGTATATGTTGTAAAAGCACAGATTCACGCTGGTGGTCGCGGTAAAGCTGGCGGTGTAAAACTCGCTAAGTCTTTAGACGAAGTGCAAACTTATGCAAATGAAATTTTGGGCAAAGTTTTAGTAACAAAACAGACAGGCCCAGCTGGTAAAAAAGTAAATCGTCTTTTAATTGAAGAAGGCTGTAAATTTAAAAAAGAATTATATTTAAGTTTCACAGTTGATCGTGTATCTTCTAGAGTTGTTATGATTGGTTCTGAAGAAGGCGGTATGGAAATTGAAGAAGTAGCAGCTAAAACTCCAGAAAAAATCTTCAAAGAATATATTGATCCATTATTAGGGCTTACTTCTTACCAAGCAACTCGCATGGCATTTAAAATGAACTTCACTCCAGCATCTGTACGTAGTGCAGCAGCTTTAATGCAAAATCTTTATAATTTATTCATTGCCAAAGATTGTTCTTTAGCAGAAATCAATCCACTTGTAATCACTGAAGATGATAAAGTAATGGCTCTTGATGCTAAATTGAATTTTGATGATAGTGCATTATTCCGTCATCCAGAAATTCAAGCATTGCGCGATGAAACAGAAGAAGATCATAAAGAACGTGAAGCTGCAGAGCTTGGTCTTAACTATGTAAACTTAGGTGGCGACGTTGCTTGTATGGTAAATGGTGCAGGTCTTGCAATGGCTACTGTTGATATTATTAAATATTACGGTGGAGAACCTGCAAACTTCTTGGATATTGGTGGTCAAAGTTCTCCAGAAGATAATGCTAAAGCATTTAAAATTATGCTTGAAGGTGGTCAAGCAAAAGGTATTTTTGTTAATATTTTCGGTGGTATTAACAGATGTGATAAAGTTGCAGAAGGTATAGTAAAAGCAAGTCAATTAATTGACCTCAATGTTCCAATCGTTGTACGTCTTGAAGGTACTAACGTTGAAGAAGGTCGCGAAATTTTGAAAAATGCAAATGTACCAGGTCTTATCATGGCAGAATCCATGGAACAAGGTGCACAGAAAATCGTAGAATTAGTAAAAAATGCCTGATGCGGGAGGGAATAGTTCGTGGGAATTTTTATTAATAAAGACACAAAAGTAATTGTACAAGGGGCAACTGGTAAAGTTGCTATGTTCCATACAGCACATATGCTTGAATATGGTACAAATATCGTAGGTGGTGTAACACCAGGAAAAGGCGGTCAAGTTGTAGGCGGTGTGCCAATTTTCAATACAGTAGAAGAAGCTGTTGAAAAAACAGGTGCAAATGCTTCTGTAGTATTCGTACCTGCAAGATTTGCAGCAGATAGTATTTTAGAAGCTATTGATGCTAATCTTGATATAGTAGTATGTGTAACAGAACATATTCCTGTTTTAGATATGGTAAAAGTTCGTCGTGCTTTAGAAGGCAAGAAAACTCGCCTTATCGGTCCAAACTGCCCTGGTATTATGACAACTGATGAATGTAATATTGGTATTATTCCAGGAAAAATTCATCGTAAAGGTCATATCGGTATCGTATCTCGCTCTGGTACATTGACTTATGAAGCAATGGATCAGATGACAAAAGCAGGTCTTGGTCAGACAACTATCGTAGGTATTGGTGGAGACCCTGTAAAAGGAACAGATTTCATTGATGTATTAAAAGCATTTAATGAAGATCCTGAAACAAAAGCTGTTATGATGATTGGTGAAATTGGTGGTAATGCTGAAGAAGATGCTGCTGCATGGATTAAAGCAAATATGAAAAACCAGTAGCTGCATTCATTAGCGGTCAGCAGGCGCCTCCAGGTAAACGTATGGGTCATGCTGGTGCTATTATTGCAGGTGGCAAAGGCTCTGCAGCAGATAAAATCAAAGCTTTAAATGAAGTAGGTATTGAAGTTGCTAAAACTGTAGCTCATATGGGTGATACTATGGTTGAAACACTTAAAAAAGCTGGTATTTACGAAGAATGTAAAACTTGCTAATTAAAGTGAGTTATAAAAATGCGAACTTAAATTTAAGTTCGCATTTTTTATATTATTTAGTTTAATGATGATTTTAGTTAATAAAAAAGCCCTCAGTTAATTTGAGGGCTTTAATTTTAGGCTATGTTAGCCTTCTTCGTGATAAATATAGCATAAAAACAACCACACCTTAGACTTTTCAATATATTGAATTCTAAGATGTGGTTGCTTCTATAACTTACTATAAATTGTTCGTAATATATTAAAATTGTTCACTTAATCAGCTCTACAAATTGAATTTATCCATTGATTAAATCTTGCAACTCATTTACAAAACGACATACATGAAATCCATCACATACCGCATGATGTACTTGAATGGCTAATGGCAAAATATATCTTCCTCTTTCTTCATAATATTTTCCCATTGTAAATATAGGTAACAAATACTCATATCCTTTTTGAAGGTTTAAGTTAAAACCTTCAAATGTTGTCCATGGAATCATTGATACTGGAAAATTATTTTCAGGAATATTCGGCTTTACCATCATTCCTTTTAGTTCTCCGAATTCTTCCATATCTTTTTCATAAGCGGCACAGAAATCATCATACTTGTTAAAATACTCGGTCCAAAGACTGGAAAAAGTTTCCGTATTTTTATGAAATATTGTATAGCAAGGTATCATTTCATCATACACACCTAATTGCCCCTCTGCATTAAATGAAGTTCTAAACTCATCATGTCTATTAACAATAGTAGTAATAAAATATAACATTGTTGGATATAATTTCTTTTTTCTATTTTTTATTTCCGTAATATCCAACTTTACACTCATACTATATGTGCATGGAACTCCAGAAAAAAATGCTCAAAGTATTCTTTTCTATCCCAGTTTTCTTTATCAATAACGGTAAATTTCATTTTTATCTCTCTCTTTCAAATTTCTATTTATCTTTCGCATTATATAACAATTGCGAACTTGATTATATTATACAAAATATCCTATTATTTTTCAATTATAAAATAGTTTCATTAATTTGAAGTAAAGTTCCTTATTTTAGGTTAACTCAATGAATCTATTTCTAATAGTGGCTCTAGTTACATATGTATCCTTAGTAGCTACATTCACTAGCATATCTTTAATTCGGTCATTCTTCTTATTCTTCTTACTTAGTTGTAGAAATTTAAACCAAGCCAAATAATTATTGATATATTTTGTGGATACACCATTAAAAGTCATTAACCATCTCTTAAAGCTACTGTGAAGAGCATTTATATGCTGTAAATGATAAACACTATCTATCATTGATTTTCCTCTAGGAACTTGCTTTAATTCTATATTCAACTTGTCCTTTATTCCTACATATGATTTATGTGAATCTACGCAAAAAGTAGCCTCTTCGCATATTTTATTGTCAAAGAAGTTAACTATTTGATTCGTTGTAATTCTACCATTACAAACCGCACCCATAAGGATATTTCCTTTTCTATCAATTGCTGTCTCTATACAAATCTGCTCTTTTGATATTCCTCTTTTATTCTTATCATTTTTACCTTTACCTCTTTTTCTAGGGTTTCTAGGCATTACAAATGTAGTACTTTTAGAGTGATTCCCTTTAAAAGACTCCTTAATAAAGCATTCATCTACTTCTACTATACCTTCAACTTTATCATTTTTTAATGATAGATTGATTACATCAAGTATCCTATGACGCATGTAAAAAGATGTTTTAACACCTACACCGACTTCTTCAGCACATTTTCTTATAGAAAGTCCTAATATCATTAATTCGCAGTATTTTAGCCATTTATCTAAGCCTAATTTTGTATTAGAGAATGGAGACATAGTAAACTCATCAAAACTTGTACGACAACGTTTACAGATATATCTTTGTCTTCCGTTAGACTTCCCGTTTTTATTTACATCTTTACATTGACATTTTGGGCATTCGTATCCCTTGGAAAATCTACTTTCTTTAACATTATCTCTAATTTCAGAAGAATTAAATAAACTACTTAATACTTCCTGTGCTACCGAAATTAATTCTATAAGTTCATTCTTTTTTAAATCTTTTATCATAGCTTTTATATTTGTTTTTGGCATAATATTAGGTATCCTTTCTACAAATTAGTTGAAATATAGTTTATATCTATATTATAGCCTATTTTAGATAGGATTAATCACGAAGTTAGCTAACATAGCCTAATTTTAAAATAATTTATTCTTTAGCACTCGCGATAGCTTTTTTTACACTTTCAGCAGAAGCATAGAGTAAATCAAGTTCTTCTTTTGGAAGATGTGGAGCGAAGGAACGAACGATACCATCAGCACAAATCATACGAGGGATACTGAGAGCTACATCACTTAAGCCATATTCTCCTTCTAATACAGCAGACATAGGTAAAATAGTATGTTCATTGTACATAAAGGATTTTGTGAAACGAGCAGCTACCATAGCGATACCAGTGTTTGTATAACCTTTTAAGTTAATGATATCGTATGCTCTATTTACGAGTGCTTGTTCAATAGCTTTTTTATCAAGTTTGTCATCAAAATGGAAGTATTCATCAACATGTTCAAGACCAAGACCTGCAACGTTTACTGTGCTCCATGCAGCGAAAGCAGAGTTACCATGTTCACCAAGAACATAACCATGAATATTTTTAGGGTCTATATGATAACGGTCAGCAATGATTCTGCGTAAGCGGAAAGTTCAAGCATTGTACCAGTACCAATGATTTTTTCACGTGGATAATCAAATTGTGTAGAAACATGGTATGTAGCTACATCAAGAGGATTTGTAATCATGAGGATAAGAGCATCTTTAGTGTATTTAGTGATTTCGGACATAACACTGCTCATGATTTTGCAATTTGTTTTAGATAAGATAAGACGGTCAGCTTTTTCACCAGGTTTAATACTAGGACCAGCAGTAATGATGATTAAGTCAGCATCTTTACAATCAGAGTAATCACCATGGTAAGTTTTGATATTTAAGCTATGAATACAAGATGTAGCATCATTAGCATCAAGAGCTTCACCTTTACATTTATTTTCATTTAAGTCGATAAGTGCAATTTCAGAAGCAAGTTGGAAATCTAAGAGTTTTGTAAGAACAGCAGAACCTACATTACTAGCCCCAACAATGACAACTTTACCTTTAAACATTATAATATACCCCCTAAGTTTTATACTAATTATTATGACCACATAATAACACTTGAAATATTGATTGTCAATTATCTTATCCATAACTTTTATAAATATAAATATAATCTATGTTTATTATAATAGAAGGAAAATATATTAAGATAAATTTAATAAATATAACTATATATAGAAGGAATTATATTAAAATTTAGAAATAATATTTATTTTGAGCTAATCGTATTTAAAGTAGCTTTTTCTTGCCAAATTAATATATGTATTATATATTATAAAGTATTAAAACTAGATAATTAACTTATAATTTGGTAAGAGAAGGGAAGTAGGATAAATGTTTGGAATGTCCATGGATATTGGGATTGACCTTGGAACAGCGAATGTCCTTATTTATATAAAAGGTAAAGGTATTGTTATGCGTGAGCCTTCCGTTGTGGCTATAGATAATGATACTAATCGTATTTTAGCTATTGGTGAAGACGCTCGTCGTATGATTGGACGTACTCCTGGAAATATTGTAGCTATAAGACCACTTAGAGATGGTGTTATCGCTAATTATGAAATTACTGAACAAATGATTAGATATTTTATAGGTAAAGTATCTGGACGTCGTTTTATGTTTAGACCTCGTGTTATGATATGTGTACCTTCTCGTATAACTACAGTAGAAAAAAGAGCTGTTCAAGAAGCTGCAATGCAAGCTGGAGCAAGTCATGCTGAACTCATTGAAGAACCAATGGCAGCTGCTATGGGTGCAGGTCTTGATGTAGCTGAACCAAATGGTTGCATGGTAGTAGATATCGGTGGAGGAACAACTGATGTCGCTGTAATCAGCTTAGGTGGCGTAGTAGTAAGCGATTCACTTCGCATGGCTGGTGATAAATTTGATGACTGCATTATCACTTATATAAAAAATAAACATAATGTAATGATAGGTGAACGCACAGCTGAAACTATTAAAATTGAAGTAGGACAAGCTTTTGCAGGAGCTCGTGATGAAAAAATTGAAATTCGTGGTCGCGATTTGATTACAGGACTTCCAAAAACGATTGAAGTAAAATCTGATGAAGTAAGTGAAGCTTTAGCTGAACCAGTATCTTCCATTGTACAATGTGTAAAACGTGTATTAGAAGATACTCCACCAGAATTATCTTCTGATATTATGGATAGAGGTATTATCATGACTGGTGGCGGTGCTATGCTTTATGGATTAGATAGCTTAATTCAAAAAGAAACTGGCATTACTACTTATTTAGCAGATGATCCATTGACTTGCGTAGCTATTGGTACCGGTAAAGCTCTTGAATATATGGATAAAATTACTAGAATTAGTAAAAAATCAAATGGACATGAAACGTAAATAGAAGAAATAAAAAAAGGCTGCTTTAGCAGTCTTTTTTCTTAGTAAAATAAATTTAATTGATAAAATATATGAGATACAAAAGGAATAAAAAGATGAATTTAAAAAAAATATTTATAGTTATGATGGTAGGAATATGTTTATTCCAATTACCTGTCGCAAATGCAAAGAATAATTCAGCCAAGAATATACAAACTAAAATAACTACAGAAAAAATAGAAAAATCTATGATAAATTCTATTCGTTTTAGTAAAGCATCAGATAAAGTTAGAGTTGTTTTTGATATAAATGCTGATACAAAATATGATGTAAAACAACAGCCAAATGGCGATATAATGGTAGATTTTTCTGAACCTATAAATAAACAATATTTAAGTGGTATCAATGTAAATGATGATACAGTTCCTTTTTTAGAAGTATATAGTGATGACAAAACAAGTTGTGTTGTTATAAAAGTAACAGATAATAGCGCATTTGATATGGGAGAATTAAATAATCCTCGAAGATTGTATATAGATGTGCAAAAAGATTATGAGTATAGCATTACTAAAGAATTAGAGCCAGGATTAACACAAATTTCTTATTACAGCAAAAAATCAGGTGTAAAACAACATGCTCAGTTAGTAGAAGTTAGTCCTAAATATTTTAAATTTGTACCTGTTTTAGGTGGCGGAGATAAGATGGCAAAAAATACAGTTTCTGCTATGTCTGATTATGTAAATGCGGCAGTAGCGGAAAATGCTTCTTATTTTGGTTCTGGTAAGGAATTATATGGTGTAACTAAAATTGCAGGAGATTTAGTTTCTTCTATGTATTTGACACGCACTGGATTTGGTGTATTAGCAGATGGAACACCTTATATTGGTGATGTAAGTTATAGTGGTATTGTGCAAAGTAAAAATGGAGATGTATATGTTTCTGGTTTAAACGGCACAAGAACAAGTGATAGTGTAATGTTATATAATCAATATTATGGAAAATCCACAGGTACAGATAATAGTGGTATTGAATATGTAGTAAAAGATAATAAAATTGTAAAAATAAACAGTGGCAATAGCCTTTTAAGACCTGGTGAAATTGTTGTATCTGCAACAGGTAATGGGAAAAATATATTATCAGGTTTAAATGTAGGCGATGATTTAGTAGTAAATCAGATTTTAAATACTCCATGGGATAGTGCTACAGATATTTTAGGCGTAGGGCCTCGTTTAGTAAAAAATGGTCAAGTTGATATAACTTCATCTATAGAACAGATTGGTCCAGATGTTACAGGGGCTAGAGCACCTAGAACAGCAGTGGGTATCTTAAAAAATGGAAATGTATTATTTGCCGTTTTAGATGGTAGACAAGCTCATAGTAAAGGTATGATGCTTGATGAGTTTGCTAGATTTTTAATCGGTATGGAAGTTGTTGATGCTGTTAATTTTGATGGTGGCGGTTCATCTGAATTGGTTATCGGTGGGAAAATAGTAAATTCTCCATCAGATGGAATGGAAAGACCTGTAGCAACAGCACTTACAGCTGTACGCCGTTAGCTTGTTAAGAATACAAGGATATGGTATTATCAAATTAGAATAATTTTATTTTAAAACGAATTTAATGGGAAAAATAAAAGATTTATTAAAGGAAGTGATTGAGATGAAAAAAAAAATATTTAATCTTATCGACTATTATAGCTTTAATATTGTTGACTACAGTAGGATTAGCTATGGGAAATAAACAAGTGGAACAAAAAGCAGTAATTGCAGGGACAGTAAGTTCAACAGTGGCAGAAGGTACTATTGTGAAAATGGGAGATTCTCTAGTGGAAATATCTACACTTACAGGTACTTCAGCGGCTGCTAGAGCAACTGTTAATGGTGTAGTAAAACAGGTTTTAGTAAAAGTTGGTGATAATATAACACCAAATCAGGTAGTAGTATATGTTGAACAGCTAGAATAATAAGAGAAAGAGAATTGGTGTAGTATTAATGATAAAATATTTAGTAACGATATGTTTAATGTTGTTATTGTATACAAATTCTGCATTAGCTATGCCTCCAATAATGACAACGTCAGAATTAAAACCAGGTATGCAAGGTTATGCAGAAACTGTAGTTCAAGGAGCACAGCAGGTTAGTTTCAATGTAGAAATAATAGGTGTAGTCAATAATGGAAAAGGCTCATCAAAACAGATATTAGCGCGTGCATATGGACCGATTATTGAGGAAACAAACGGCGTTATTCATGGCATGAGCGGTAGTCCTGTATACGTTGATGGTAAATTAATTGGTGCAGTTGCTAGAGCTGTCGGTCAAGATGTATTACCATATAAATTTTATATAACACCTATTGAAGAAATGTTAAAGATTTGGACTTTGCCAGACCCTTTAGCTGTGATAAATAAATCTAATATAGAAAAAGTAAAAATACCTTCACTAGAAGAATATGAAAAAAATCAAGATAATTACGATGAAAATATTGATAAAGAAGTAGAAAAATATAAATCGAAACATCTAGCGACACCAGAAGGGCAAGAAGCTGTAAAAGGTAAGGCACAAAAGCGTTTAGAAGAAATATTAAGTGGTCTTGATATAGAAACGCAAGAAGATAAAACAGATGTTGATGCTGACATTGTGCAAACAGATAAAATCATAAAAGATTTAGAAGATAATTCTAAAACAGATGTTAATGCTGATAAATTAGAAGAACATATATCTTTGACTGATTTTATTTTGAAAAGCTTAGAAAAACAAAATAAAGCTCAAGCAAGTAGTTTTAATAATACTTCGATGATGCCGATTTATGTTTCAGGTTTTAATGATAATGCCTTAAATTTCTTAGCTAATAATTTAAAATATAAGAATATGACACCGTATAATACAGGGGAATTTATCAGCGCTCCTATAGGAAATAAAGATAGTGATATTAAGCAAAATGCAACGTTGAAAGCTGGCGATCCTGTAGGCGTAGTTATGGCTTATGGTGATTTTTCTGCTGGGGGAACAGGTACAGTAACAGCTGTTGAAGGTAATAAAATATTGGGATTTGGTCATGCAATGACTTACAAGGGAAATGTAAATTATTTTATGACTGAAGCTGATATTATAGGCTCAGCAGGTGGTATTTTAAATGGCGTGAAGGTAAGTTCTTTTGGAAAGATCATCGGTAGAGTTAATCAAGACCGTTTCAGTGGTGTAGGTGGAATTTTAAATGAATATCCATCTTCTATTCCTGTAAGGGTTAAAGTAAAAGATAGAAATTTAGGCAAAGAAGAAACCTTTGTATCCAAAATTGCATATGATGAAGATATTTTGCCAACTTTAGCATCAAGTATTGTATATGCTCCATGGATAGAACAGCAGATAGAGCAAGTTATGGTACATCAAAAATAAAATTTACCATAATGACAGATGAAGTTCCTGAAGGAAAATTTGAGCGAGAAAATATGTTTTATGATCCTAAAGATGTCGGTCAATTTACTGTGGGAGAATTGACACAAGCATTGTATTTCTTATGCACAAATATGGATAAACCTTCTAATATCTTAGATGTAAAAGTAGATGTAGATTTTACTTCTAGTAGAAAAACAGCTTCTATTGTCAGTGCTATTCCAGATAAAGAGGAAGCTAAACCAGGTGAATTAGTTAATTTTAATGTGACATTAAAACCATATCGTCGAGAAAATGTGACAGTAACTATACCATACACCATTCCTAAAACTCAAAAAGAAGGTCAAATGTTTTTAGAAGTAAAAGGCGGTGGCTTTGTACAATTAGGACAAGTTTTACAAAGTGGATTAGTTGTAACACCGCAAGATATAGCTCAATTATCTACAGTTGACCGTTTGAATGAAATAAAAAATTTGAATAAAAATAATGAGATAGTTATTTCACCAACAATTGATGTAGAAAGCGAAAAAGATCAAGATAAAGCGATAAAAGAAGCTATAAAATTATCTGAAGAAATTGGTAAAATGAGTAAAAAAGAACGAGAAGAGTTCAATAAAAATCGTGAAAGTAAAATATCTACAGATTATGTAATTGATAATTTTATCCAAACGAGTATAAATATTAAAAAATGATTAAAAGCTTAAAAAAAAGTAAATAACTATTTACTATTTTTAAATTCATTGCTAAAATCGAATAGTGAGAAAATATCCGTGAGTCTTTCTCACGGATATTTTTTTCGATAAAGTTAATAGCTATAAAGTTGAGGATTTATAAAATGATAATAAGATTTTTTGAAAAAATAGGGAGATTTGTTATTGGTCATTTAGAAACTTTAGGGCAATTTACTATTTTAATAGGCAATACGATTGCACAATTAAGATATCCTCCGAGAATGCGACATGTTTTTCAGCAAATGTCACATTTAGGTGTAGATACATTGCCGATCATAACGCTTACGATGTTATTTACAGGTATGGTAATAACATTGCAGACTGCTACAGAATTTATTCGTTTAGGGGCACAATCTACAGTAGGTGGTATAGTAACTATTGCTGTAGGGCGTGAACTTGGGCCAGTTTTAGCAGGTGTTGTAACAGCTGGTAGAGTTGGCGCAGCTATAACAGCTGAAATCAGTACAATGAAGGTAACGGAACAAATTGATGCTTTAAAAGTTATGGCTACTAATCCAATTGGTTATTTAGTAGTACCTCGATTGATAGCTTGTATGTTTATGTTGCCTATTTTAGTAGTTTTTGGCGATGTCATTGGCTCTATTGGTGGTTGGATGGTAGCAGAATATTATGATATTAATATTTATATGTATTTACATTCAATAGACACTTTTGTAGATGTTCATGATATAACAGGTGGTTTATTAAAATCCATTGTATTTGGTGCAATTATCGCTATTGTAGGTTGTTATTATGGTTTAAATGCTCAAAATGGTGCAGAAGGTGTAGGTAAAGCAACGACTCGTTCTGTCGTAATTTCAATTATTGTTATATTCTTTAGTAATTGTTTATTATCTATGTTGCTTTATCGTTGAGGTGGTATAATGATAAAAGTAGTCAACATATATAAATCTTTTAAAGATAGATTGATTTTAAACAATATTAATTTTGAAGTTAATAAAGGCGAAACCTTAGTTATAATTGGCGGTAGCGGTTCAGGTAAATCGACTTTGTTGAAATTATTAATAGGGCTGTTACGACCTGAGCAAGGACAGATTTTCATTGATGGCAAAGAAATATCAAAATTAAAAGAAGAAGAACTAGATAAAGTACGTTTAAATATGGGAATGGTTTTCCAATATTCTGCGTTATTTGATTCAATGAGTGTGGCGATAATGTAGGCTTTGGTTTACAAGAGCATAGCAAATTATCTGCCAAGGAAATCAAAGAAATTGTAGAAGAAAAATTAAATTTAGTAGGTTTATCTGGTTTTGCAAATTACATGCCGAATGAATTATCTGGTGGTATGAAAAAACGTGTTAGTTTAGCTAGGGCAATTGCTTTTGAGCCAAAAATTTTATTGTATGATGAGCCAAGTTCGGGTTTAGACCCTGTAACTTCTGCTAAGATTGATGAGCTTATTGTACAGATGCAAAAATTATTAGGTGTTACTTCTATAGTAGTAACACATGATATGAAAAGTGCTTTTTATATTGCAGATAGAATAGCTATGTTGTATCAAGGTGAGATGATAGCAATTGGTACTCCAGATGAAATAAGAAATTCCACAGATAGTAGAGTTTTAGAATTTATAAATGTTAGCCAAATAAGAAAGAGGTGAAAAAATGTCCAATGAAGCAAAAGTAGGGATTTTTACGACAATCGGCTTAGCCTTATTAATTGGTATTATAGTTTATTTAAGTGGCTTTAGTTTTGGCAAAGAAAAAGACTATACTTTTGATATCACTTTTAATCAAGTTACAGGATTAAAGATAGGTGCTGGTGTTAGTTATGCCGGTATCGATGCTGGGCGAGTATCAGCGATTGAAGCTTATAAAGATAAGGCAAGAGTTACTGTTGTCATAAAAGGTAATATGCAGATTGCAAAAGACTCATTATTTACCATCAGTAGTGATGGTTTAATGGGTGAAAAATTTATTAGCATCATGCCACCACAACATCCATCTGGTGAGTATTTAGTAGGTGGAGAAGAAGTACATGGTGTTGATGAAAAGGGATTAGATTATTTATTGGTTCAAGCTAGTGTGACTTTAGATGATGTAAGAGGTTTGATAAAAAGTATGAATGACATTTTAGGTAACCAAGATGTACAGAAATCTTTAATTCAAACAGCAGTAAATCTTAAAGATTTAACTGGAAATATGAACCAATTAATGCAAGTGATGTCTACATTAGCAGTAAATAATCAGCAAGACATTGATAATATGATTAAAAATTTATCTGCAATGACAGCTAGTATGGCTAAAGCTGCAGATGAAATTGAAATCATGATAAATGATTTTGCTGGTGATGGCGAAACTGCTAATAATATGAAAGTTGCTATTGCTAATTTATCAGCAACTAGTGAAAGTGTAAAAAAAATGGCAACTAATATGGAAACTGTAGTTGCAGACCCACAGACAGCACAAAGCTTGAAAAACATAATCAGCAACGCAGATAATATATCACAGCGTGCAGATAATATGATGAGTAAAGTGTCTTCTATTGAAGTTAAGCCAGGTGTAGAAGCATTATATAGTGGTGGGCAATCTGAATGGATGGTAAATGCTGATGTAAAAGTTTATACAGATCCAAATTCTTTTTTGCTAATAGGCGCCGATGATATTGGCGGTGATGATAGTGGTACTAATCTACAGATAGGAACAGGTAATGGCATTTTTACAGGTAGAGGTGGATTAGTTGATGATAAAGTCGGCGTAGGTGTTGACTTAAAAGCAGGAGAAAAAGGAAAAATTTCTGTAGATGCTTATGATCCTAATGATTTAAGAGTTAAATTAAAAGGTCAATATGAAGTGGCGCAAGACACATATTTAATAGGTCAGATAAAAGATATTAATGATTCAGATGAAAGAGCCGCTTATGTAGGCTTAAGACATGAATTTTAATTTGGGAGGATTTGAAAATGAATAAAAAGTCTTTAAATAAAACAATAGCAGCAGTGTTATTAAGTGGCTCATTATTTTTAGGTGGTAGTAATTTAGCTTTTGCACAAGATACTGTAGATTTAACTTTAGATAATACAGTAGAATTAGCATTAGAAAATAATAGAACTATAAAACAGTCTGTATATGATACAGATTCAGCTCGTTGGGCATTGAGTGAAGCAAAAGGTCAAAAAGGCTTTTCTATCAATTGGCAAACAGTAGCAGCTGCTGCTAGTGGCGAAACATATGATTTACAAAATAGAGATTCTACTTATCAAAACGTGGTAGAAGCTTCTATTCCATTATATACAGGCGGACAATTAGAAAATAATATTAAAAGTAAAGAAATCGGTGTAGATATCAGCGATTTAACTTTGGAAAATACAAAACAACAGATTAAATATGATACAACAAAAGGTTATTATAATATTTTACAGTGCCGTAATTTAGTAGGTGTAAATCAGGAAACTGTAGATCAGTTACAAGCACATTTAGATACAGTTAATGCTAAATATGCTGCAGGTACAGTAGCTAAATCTGATGTATTGCGTTCTCAAGTAGAATTAGCAGATGCCAAACAAAATCTTGTAAATGCAGAAAATAATTATGATTTATCTATTTCTTCTTTGAATAATTTAATTGGTTTACCTATAGATACTAAAATTAATATTCAAGATGAATTAAAATATACAAAATATGATTTAAGCTTAGCTGAATGTATGGATTTAGCGATGACAAATCGTCCAGATGGAGTTGCAGCAGCTAAATCTATTGAACAAGCTAAAGCAAGTGTAAAAGCAGCCCAAGCTGGTAATTTACCACAACTTCTGCTTATGCAAGTTATACTATTGATGGTAATGATGCTTTTAACAATGATGCAGCAGAACAATCTGAAATTGGTGTTAAAGCTAGTTGGAATCTTTTTGATAACAATGTAACTAAAGCACAGGTAAGACAAGCAGAAGCAGCTTTAGCTAAAGCTCAAGAAAATGCTCAATATGTAAATGAAGGCATTCAATTAGAAGTACATCAGGCATATTTGAATTTACTTTCTGCTGAAAAAAATATTCAAACAACAAGTGTAGCAGTAAATCAAGCAAGTGAAGATTATACTATCGCACAAGTTCGTTATACTGCAGGTGTAGGTACTAATATTGATGTTATGGATGCAGCAGTTGCTTTGACTACAGCAAAAACAAATTATGTACAAGCTCTTTATGATTACAATGTAAGTAAAGCTCAATTAGATAAAGCAATGGGTCTTCCTGTTGACTTAGATGTTCAAGCAGTAGCAGCAAAAACATATTAAGATATTTTCTCTATAATAAATTCATGCTATACTAAAAACAGAATAAACTATTTAAACGGGAACTAAAATAGTTCCCGTTTCTTAGTATAGAGATTATTTAACTATTTAATATAGAGGTGAGTTAGATGCAAAAAAAGTCTAAAATTATTGTAGGAGCTAGTGTATTTATAATATTTTGTATAAGTTTAATGACTTTTTTATGGATAAACTCTCAATCTTTCAAGCAAGAAACGGCTAATTTAATATCTAAACAAGTAGAAAATATCTTAGGTACGAAAATAAATATAAATTCGTTATATATTGTATCTATAAATTCAGCAGCTATAGATGATGTAGAAATTTATGATAAAGAAAATGAATTAATAGCAAAAGCAGATAAGGTAGTATTTACTATAGATTTTTGGCAGATTTTGAGACAATCCCCATTGGCAGGATTAAGTGAAATAGATGTCATCAATCCTGAGGTTAATATTATTCAGCGCAGTGATGGTTCATGGAACGTAGAAGATTTAATAGATAAAGACTCGGATACACCTGTTGATTTCAAAGGAATTGTAAAAGTCGAAAATGGACAATCTAAATTGCGCTTTGAAGGAAAGCAATTATCCATAGATAAAATTAATTTAGAAGCAGATTGCGCAGATTTAACAGCTATAAATCTTGATGGTAGTTTAAATCATGAAGATGCTTTAGTAGAATTTGATGGTGTTGTAGGTGAAGTAATCAAAACTAACTTAGAAATAAAAGCGCAAGATTTAGATATTTTGAAATACTTGCCATTTATACCAGAAGAGTATTTAGCTAATGTTAATATAAAACAAGGTTTTATAAATAAGGCAAATATAACAATTAGTGGTAATTTAGAAAATCAATATACTTTAGATGGTTCTGTTAGTTTTGTAGATGGCGCATGTGAAGTTTTAGGTCAAAATGTAGAAGATATACGAGGTATTATTTTATTAAATAATAAAAATATACAATTATTTGTAAGTGGAAGTGCTCAAGGACAAAAAGTAGCTGTTCATGGAAATATTGAAGATTATATGACTGAACCGCGTTTGCGTTTAATCGCAGAAAGTAAAAGTTTTAGACCTGAATTATTTATTGAAGGTATGCCATTTAATGGCGAAGTTTCGTTTGTAAGTGCTATTTATGGTACTTTAGATGATATACGTATTGGTGCTCAAGTTAATTCTAAATTAGGATATATATATGATTATCCTATAGAAGATATAAATATTCAGGCTAGATATAGAGATAATAAAGTATTCATTGATGATTTTAGAGCAGATTTTGCCAATGGTTGGATTTGGGCATCTGGTCAATGTGATTTAGTTGATTTATCATATAAAGGTTCATTTAGAGCATCTAATATAGATATATCTGTTTTTAATAATTATTTACCACAAGTAATTACAGGTAATGCTATTATTCGTGGCGATTTTAAAGGTCAAGGTGTAGAATTTGAAAACTTAGATCTCAGTGGTCGACTAGAGGTAAATAATGGCAGTTATGATAATATACCAGTAGAAAAACTAGAAGCCTCTTTTTATAAAGAAAAAAGATTTGATTTATCAACCAGAATAGAGACAGTTCTTT
>ENA-OQEB01000472-OQEB01000472.1-human-gut-metagenome-genome-assembly--contig:-NODE-472-length-16689-cov-3.474822_pt1 | contig 16689 bp, 28 predicted proteins | sample MGYA00242787_ERZ504619 | MGnify/ENA primary metagenome ERZ504619 (study PRJEB26092, sample SAMD00036317) | human gut metagenome | host: Homo sapiens | study: EMG produced TPA metagenomics assembly of... | reverse complement strand
CGATGGCCCGGCGGTCTATTACACTGTGCCGGGCTGGAAAGGGGACATCGGCTTCATTGCCGCTGTCCACGGCAAGTTCTGCGCCTCCTGCAACCGGGTGCGGCTGACCAGTCAGGGCTTTCTGCGCCCCTGCCTTGCCAGTGAGGCCGGATGTGACCTGAAAGCCCTGCTGCGCAGTGGCGCGTCTGACGAAGAGCTGCTGACTGCCATCCGTACCACCATCTGGGAAAAGCCCCAGGAACATCATTTTGAATTGAAACAGGACATCCCCGCGACCAGGGGCATGTACCGAATTGGAGGATAAATCTATGGGAAAACTTCTGGCGATCTGCACCAGCCCCCAGCGGGGCACGGTCAAGACCGAAGTGGAAAGCGCACGCCTGACCCCGGAATGGGGCATTGAGACCGATGCCCACGGCGGGAACTGGCACCGTCAGGTCAGCCTGCTGAGTGCCGAAAAGATCGAGAACTTCCGCAAAAAGATCTGGGTGGACTACGGTGCCTTTGGCGAGAATCTGGTGGTGGAGGGCTACGATTTCCGCAATCTGCCCGTGACCAGCCGCTTTGCCATTGGGGACGTGGTACTGGAAATGACCCAGATTGGCAAAGAGTGCCACAACACTGCGTCATCAAGCAGAAGACCGGCGAGTGCATCATGCCCCGGGAGGGCGTGTTTGCCCGGGTGCTGCAGGGTGGCGAGATCCACGTGGGGGACGAGGTGACCCTGCTGCCCCCGCCGGAAAATCCGCCCCTGCGCGCTGCCGTCATCACCCTTTCCGACAAGGGCAGCCGGGGTGAGCGGGAGGACAAGAGCGGCCCCCTGATCGTGGAGATGCTCACCGCTGCAGGCTATCAGGTGGAGGAGACCATGATCCTGCCCGATGAGGCAAAGGCCCTGAAAGCACAGCTCATCCGGCTGGCCGATGGCCGTCAGGTCAACCTGATCCTGACTACCGGCGGCACCGGCTTTGCCCCCCGGGATATCACCCCGGAAGCCACCTATGCCGTAGCGGACCGCAACGCCCCCGGCATTGCTGAGGCCATGCGTTACCACAGCCTGAGCATCACCCCGCGCGGGATGCTCAGCCGCGCCGCCAGTGTGCTGCGGGGCAAGACCCTCATCGTCAACCTGCCCGGCAGCCCCAAGGCCGTGAAAGAGAATCTGGAGTACATCCTGCCCAGCCTGGAGCACGGGGTGCGCATTGCCGCCGGGTTGGACGGCGAGTGCGCCCGCAAATAAGCCTGTTTCACCGCCGCGGCGTTGCTTTTGGTGCCGGGCGTGAAAATAAAAGTACAACAAAAGCATACCCACTGTAAGGAGCAAGACTATGAAAACTATGATCTCCCGCCGCGGCTTCCTGTGCGCTGCCGGGATCGCATCCACATCTGCTGTTCTGACCGCCTGCGGCGGCTCCTCCAGCAGCACTGCATCTTCCACCACATCCTCCGCTGCCGCCTCCTCTGAGGCTGCTCCGGCGAGAGCGTGGAGCTGATCGTTTTTGCTGCCGCCTCCCTGACCGAGACCCTGAACGCCATTGCCGAGACCTACTCCGCAGAGAACCCCGGCGTGACCTTCAGCTTCAACTTTGACTCTTCCGGAACCCTCAAGACCCAGATCCAGGAGGGTGCGGACTGCGACCTGTTCATCTCCGCCGGTCAGAAGCAGATGAACCAGCTGGACAGCACCGCCTCTGCCGAGGTGAACACCGAGGGCCTGGACTTTGTGGATGCCGAAAGCCGTGTGGATCTGCTGGAGAACAAGGTCGTGCTCTGTGTGCCTGAGGGCAGCGACAAGGGGATTGACAGCTTCGACAGCCTGGCTGAGCACCTGAAGGCAGAGGATATCCTGTTCTGCATGGGCAACAGTGATGTGCCCGTGGGTCAGTACACCCAGAAGATCCTGGCCTACTACGATCTGGATGAGGCAGCTCTGGCTGCTGCCGGTGTCATCACCTACGGTTCCAACGTCAAGGAAGTCACCACCCAGGTCAGCGAGGCCAGCGTGGATGCCGGTGTCGTTTACTGCACCGATGCGTACAGCGCCGGTCTGACCCCCGTGGACGAGGCCACCAAGGAAATGTGCGGTCAGGTCATCTACCCCGCCGCTGTGATGAAGAACGCCCTCCATGCCGAGGTTGCCAAGGAGTTCCTGGCTTACCTGCGCACCGACAAGGCTGCGACCGTGTTCGAGAGCGTCGGCTTCACCGCACTGTAAGCATCCGCTGGGGGGATGGTATGGACTGGTATCCCTTATGGAACAGCCTGCGCATTGCGTTGATCAGCTGCGCGGCGGTGTTCTTTTTAGGCATCTTTGCGGCCTACTACATTGCAAAGCTCCCGCGCGTGCTCAAAGGCGTGCTGGATGTGGTGCTCACCCTGCCCATGGTGCTGCCGCCCACGGTCGTGGGATATTTCCTGCTGCTGCTGTTCGGCGCAAAAAGGCCGCTGGGCATCTTTTTCATGGAACATTTCGGCGTGAAGCTGGTGATGAACTGGTACAGCGCCATCTTTGCTTCCATCGTGGTGGCCTTTCCGCTGATGTACCGCACGGCCCGCGGTGCCTTTGAGAGTTTTGACGAAACGCTGGCCTGGTCGGCACAGACGCTGGGGCTTTCCAACACCTGGATCTTCTGGCGGGTGCGGATGCCCTGCTGCCGTCAGGGTATTCTGGCCGGTACGGTGCTGGCCTTTGCCCGTGCGCTGGGCGAATATGGTGCCACCAGCATGATCGCAGGCTACACGCCGGGCAAGACGGCCACCATTGCAACCACGGTCTACCAGCTCTGGCGCACCAACGATGAGGCCGGGGCCATGCAGTGGGTGCTGGTGGATATCGTTATCTCGGCGGTGGTGCTGCTGGCAGTGAACCTGCTGGAACGCAGGCAGAAGCAGGGAGGAAAGCGCACATGAGCTGGAAGTAAATGTGACCAAGCGGTTTGATGGTTTTACCCTCCACGCTGCGTTCACGGCAGGGGACACTGCTACCGCCCTTCTGGGTGCGTCCGGCTGCGGCAAAAGCATGACCCTGCGCTGCATTGCAGGCATCGTCCGGCCGGAGAGGGGCGCATCGTGCTGGATGGCCGGGTGCTGTTCGACAGCGCTCAGGGCATCGACCTGCCGCCCCAGCAGCGCAATGTGGGTCTGCTGTTCCAGAACTACGCATTGTTCCCCAACATGACCGTGGAGCAGAACATCCTCTGCGCCCTGAAAAAGGAAAAGGATCCCTGCCGCCCGCAGGGCTGCCTGTGTCGAGGCATTGCGTGCCATGCGGCTGGAAGAACTGGCCCAAGCGCCTGCCCGGCGCGCTTTCGGGCGGGCAGCAGCAGCGTGCCGCCCTGGCCCGCATCCTGGCGGCCAAACCCCGCATCCTGATGCTGGACGAGCCATTCAGCGCGCTGGACAGCTACCTGCGCGAGGAGGTAGAGGGGGAGGTAGGCAGCCTGCTGGCCGGATTTGCGGGCACAGCCCTGCTGGTGACCCACAACCGGGACGAGGCCTACCGCCTGTGCAGGGAGATGATCGTGATGGACAGCGGCGAGGTGCTCCGGGCAGGTACGACCAAGGAGGTCTTTGCCGACCCGCACCGTGCTGCCGCCCGCCTGACCGGCTGCAAGAACATTCTGCTGCACCGGGTGGGGGAGCATACCGTTCATCTGGCGGGCTGGGAACAGCCGCTGACCGTGGCTCTGTCGGTGCCCGAGGGCTGCTGTGCCGTGGGCATTCGCGCCCATGATTTTGCACCCTGCGCTCCCGGCACCCCCAACAGCCTGCCGGTGCAGGCTGTCACCACCAGTGAGAATCCCTTTGACTGGAATATGATCTTCACCCTGCCCGGCGGTGAGGCCCGCCTGTGGTGGAAGGTGTCCAAGGAGACATTGGCGGCCCCACCGCCAAAAGCACCCACCTGCCTTGCTGCCGCCCCGGAAAATATCATGCCGCTGGTCTGAGGCAAAAGAATCGTTCTCTCCCTGCTCCCGAAACAGAAACACGGAGCAGGGAGAATTTTTTTGAAAAAAGTACTTGACTTTATCAAGTAATGCGATTATACTAGACCTTGTCAAGTAAAGGAGATGCAAAGAGTGATCCAATCGACCATATCCTTCTACGCGATGGAGTTTTACAAGCAGTTCGCAGCCTACACCACCCAGCAGCTGCAGGAGTTTGGCTGAGCTTTGGCATGATGTATTTTGTGATCTACGTGGGCAAACATCCCGGCTGCACCCCGGCTGAGATGACCAAAAACCTGCACCTGGACTGGGGCCACTGCCAGCGCAGCGTGATCAAGCTGGTGGAAGATGGCTTTATGACCCGGGAAAAGCAGGGCCGCAGTTATCATTTGGGGCTGACCCCGGCGGGTGAGAGAGCATTCCGGACCTGCCACCAGGTATTTTTTGATTGGGATGCACAAAATTTGAGCGGGCTGACCGAAGAGGAACAGCACCAGCTCCTGAGCCTGCTGCAAAAGGCAGCACGGACGAGAAAAGAGAGTGTGTAACATGTACGACACCATCCTGAGCCCCATTGATTACGGTGGATTGCAGCTGAAGAAACGCATCATCTTTGCTCCCACCACCTTCGGCCTTTCGGACGAGGAATATCTGGCGGAGATGGAGCGGCTGGCCAAGGGCGCTGCGCCATGATCATCATCGGCGATGTGCCGGTGGCCAAGAGCCGGTTTGAGAAGTCCCTGTTTGACAAAAAGGGTTTTGCCTTCTATCAGCAGATCTGCGAGACTGCCCACAAATACGGCTGCAAGGTCTGCGCCCAGCTCCACCAGACCGATACCGACATGATGTCCATCATCAAGTGCATCCCGGGGATGCTGATGAAAAAGATCACCCCCGACCAGCTGCGGGAGCGGATGAACGATGCCGTGGGCCCCTACATCACCAAGATGTCCCAGAAAAAGATCCATCAGATCATCGCGGGCTTTGGCAAGGCTGCTGTGCTGGCAAAGCAGGCGGGCTTTGACATGGTGCAGGTGCACGGCGACCGGATGTGCGGCAGCTTCTCTTCCGCCATCTTCAACCACCGCACCGATGAATACGGCGGCAGTGCCGAGCGCCGCGCCCGCTTTGCCGTGGAAGCTGTCAAGGCAGTGCACGCCGCTGTGCCCGGCATGGCCATTGACTACAAGCTGGCTGTCCGGCAGGAGAACCCCCATTACGCAACGCCGGTGTGGTGGAGGAGGAACTGGCCGTGTTCGTGCCCCTGCTGGTGCAGGCAGGCGTGACCAGCTTCCATGTGACACTGGCCAACCACTCTGCGCTGGAAAACACCATCCCGCCGGCCAGCCACCCCGAGTTCAAGGAGACCGGCTGCTTCCTCAAGTTCTGCGATGAGGTGCGCCGGTATACCAGCGTGCCGCTCTGCGGTGTGGGCGGCCTGAACGACCCCGATTTTGTGGAGCAGCAGCTTGCCAGCGGTCGCATCCAGTGCGCGGCAATGTGCCGCCAGCTGCTGGCCGACCCCAACTGGGTCAACAAACTGCAGAGCGGCAATGCGGCAAAGATCCACCGCTGTGTCCGCTGCAACAAGAAGTGCCTGGGCGGCTGATCGCCCATCAGGCACCCGCTGTATCTATGATGCCCTGAACGCAAAAGAACAGGGAAGCATCTGATATCAAAGAGAACAAAGGAGAATGACCATGAGCTACGCCATCGTTTTCAGCAGCAAGACCGGCAACACCCGCCTGCTGGCCGACACCCTTCGCGCAAGCTTGCCCCAGAATGAGTGCACCTACTTCGGAGCACCGGCCCCGGAGGCACTGGAGGCTGAGACCCTTTACATCGGTTTCTGGACGGATAAGGGCCATGCCGATGACACCCTCACCGCCTTTTTGCAGACCCTGAAGGGGAAGCAGGTCTTTTTGTTCGGCACCGCAGGCTTTGGCGGCAGTGCGGAATATTTCGAGCAGATCCTGGCAGCGGTGCAGAAGTCGCTGGATGAGAGCAACACGGTCATTGGAACTTATATGTGCCAGGCAAGATGCCCATGACCGTGCGCCAGCAGTACGAAAAGATGCTGCAGCAGCCCAACCATGCGCCCAATCTCGAGATGTTGATCGAGAATTTTGACAAGGCGCTGGCTCACCCGGATGCCGCAGACCTCGACCAGCTGCGCAAAAAGGCGGCAGAGGTGCAGGCATAACGGAAGAACGCTTCAAAAAAGCAGATTTTTTGAGAAGGCTGCTCCAAAACAGTTGACAGGTTCTGCCCGATGTGGTAGGATAATGTCGAGGAAATGGGAACAGTTCCTCAAGGTGAATTGAATATTCTCGGCAAAACAGTCGAAAGGCTGTGACGCAAAGCTACAGGGCCTGTAAAATGGCAGCCAGCTGCTTCTCAAAGAAATCTTTCTTTGGGCGACCTGCTTAGAATTTCTAGGTGTTGTTTTGCTGAGTGTATTGCAGAACAACACCTTTTTCGTTCTCAAATTTCTTCCCAAAAGAAGAAAGGCACGCAAAACTGAATATCCTCGGCAAAGCAGTCGAAAGGCTGTGACGCAAAGCTATAGGGCCTGTAAAATGGCAGCCAGTTGCTTCTCATCACCTGAGGGTCTCCACAGCGGAGATTGGGTGTTGAGTGACCTTCATCTGAAGCATCAGTGTCGATTGCCGAGTATACCAGCAATCGACACCTTTTTTCATGGGGCAACACAAAAGAGGTTCAACACCATGCGTAACGCTTCGATGAAAGTCCTGAAGAATCTGGTCTGCTGCGCCGCATTCATCTGCCTGATGTTTGTTCTGGCAATGCCCGCACACGCAGCTTCCAAGGCCGATGAGCTGCTGCAGCTCGTCAACGCAGAGCGTGCACAGGCTGGTGTGGCTCCTCTGAGCATGGGCAGCAGCGCACTGAATGCTGCCGCACAGGCCCGTGCAGAAGAACTTACCGTCAATTATTCCTACAACCGCCCCAATGGCAGCCGCGAGTTCACCATCCTGCCGGAGTACGGTGTGGACGATGTTTCTGTGGGCGAGAACTACTGGGCAGCTGCTGAGGATGCTTCGGACGTGGTCGCTGCCTGGAATCGCTACGATTTCTTCAAGGAGCGGATGCTGGACAAGGATGCAACCTCCGTTGGCATTGGCTACTACGAGGGCGGCGAGTACGGCAATTACTGGGTAATGATCTTCACCTACGCCCGCGGCACCAGCGAGAACGGTTTCGCACAGGAAGTGCTGGCGCTGGTCAACGCTGAGCGCGCAAAGGAAAATCTGGCACCTCTGGCCATGGGCGATGCCAAGCTGCAGGCCGCCGCCGATGAGCGCGCAAAGGAAGTGGCAAAGGTCGCTTCCCACACCCGCCCCGATGGCACCAACTGCTTCACCGTGCTGAAGGAGTACGGTGTGTCTGATACCGCCACCGGCGAGAATGCCGCCTGGGGCGAGACCACGCCCGAAAAGGTCGTTGCAGACTGGATGGCTTCGGAAGGCCACCGTGTCAATATCATGGACCCCGCCGCCAAGTATATGTGCCTTGGCTACAACTACGATGCCAATTCTCAGTGGGGCCACAACTGGATCCAGATCTTCGCAAAGTAAGCGGATGACTTCCATTGAGCGTTGTACGATGAAATAGAACAGAGCAAAAAGAGATGCACCCCGCTCCCTGAACCGGTTTCAGAAAGGCGGGGTGCATCTCTTTTGTTTTTTTATTCTGCTGCCATCTCAGCCACATCCTCGGGGCTGAAATCGCCCAAGGGCAGGATGAGCCGGCCCAGCGTCTCCTGCGACAGGGCGGCAAGCCGGGCACTCTCGTCCGCAATTTCGGCAGGGCAGAGGACGTGCACGCCGTCTGCACCGGTCTCTACCCGGCGCGGTGGCCGGTGGCAATGTACTGGATGCCCAGCCGGTCAGCCGCCGCCAGCAGGGCGGGGAAGCGCAGGTCGGCCGGGGCAGCGGTCTCCTCAGCCAGCTGGCTGGCCAGTTCGCTGGCATTCAGGGTGATGCACTCGATGCCCAGAGCCTTGGCGGCTTCCTTGGCGGCATCCACAACGGGTCATCGGTGCATAGACGCACCACAGCGCCCATCACCGCAAAGCCTGCTGCTGTAAAATGCGGACAGCTGCTTTGCAGCCCGTGCCGCCGCACAGGCCCACCAGCACCTTGTCCTGCTGTTCATAGGTATCGAACCCGCTGCCGGGCAGAAATGTATCGCTCATCGTCCCTGTCTCCCTCCGTGTGCCTGACTTTGTGCCACGGCCAGCTGGTCGCAGCGCTCATTTTCCGGGTGGCCTGCATGGCCCTTGACCCAGACATAAGTGATCTTGTGCCGGGCTTCCTGCTCCAATGCCTGTTCCCACAGGTCGGGGTTCAGGGCAGGGGAGCCGTCGGACTTTTTCCAGCCCCGGCGCTTCCAGCCCCTGGCCCAGCCCTTTTCCAGCCCATTGATGACGTACTGGCTGTCAGAGCACAGCCGCACCTCACAGGGCTCCTTGAGCTGGCGCAGGGCCTCGATAAAGGCGGTCAGCTCCATCCGGTTGTTGGTGGTGGAAGCATCGCCGCCGCTGAGCTCTTTTTCGTAGACCTTGCCGTTGAAGCGGTAGCGCAGCACTGCACCCCAGCCGCCCGGGCCGGGGTTGCCGCTGCACGCGCCATCGGTGTAAACTTCGACTTGTTTCATCTGTTTCTCCCGGAACTTGAATTTTTGGATACTTCTATTTAGAGCTATTTTTCCGGTTCTGTCAAGAGGAAAACGTATCATCCCCGGCTTTTCCGGCAAAGCTTTGAATTGACAAAGTGGACAAGAAATACTATACTGTTTGTAACAAAATGCGTATAGGGGCGCACCGATGCGGTGTGTCCGGCCGGAACGGGGCAGTGCCGCGGTCGCATCGAACAGATGGACTGACAGGGCAGAAATTACTCCGTTTCGGCCATCCCAGTGCCGAAAACGGGCATGGAAGCGAAAAATTCTATACGATGGTTTCGATGGGAGCGGCGGTGCGTTTGCTGCTCCTTCACAGCAGACAGGCCGCTCGCAAAGGGGTGTGCCTGCGTTTTGTAATTGATTTTGGAGGTACCGCATGGCACAGGTCAAAGAACAGAACCCGGCTCAGGCTCAGAACAATCCGAACAGAAACAGTGAATCCGGTGGGGAAAAGCGTACCCGCACCCGCCGCCCTTATTATAACCGGCGGCCCCGCCGTACTCAGCAGCCCAAGGAGGCCGCTGTGCCCATCCACATCTACCCGCTGGGCGGTCTGGGTGAAGTGGGCAAGAACATGACCGTGTACGAGTGCAACGGGATATGATCATTGTGGACTGCGGCCTTGTATTCCCGGACAGTGAGATGTACGGCGTGGACATGGTCATCCCCGACTTTACCTTTGTGGTGCAGAATAAGGACAAGATCAAGGGCCTGCTCATCACCCACGGCCACGAAGACCACATCGGCAGCATTCCCTACCTGCTGCAGAAGTTTGATCTGCCTATCTACGGCACCCGGCTGACCTGCGGCCTCATCCGGAACAAGCTGGAGGAGTTCGGCCTGGCAGGCAAGACCAAGTTCGTGGAGATCACCCCTAAGCAGAAGATCAAGCTGGGCTGCTTTACCGTGGAGCCCATCCATGTCAACCACTCCATCCCTGATTCCGTGGCCTTTGCCATTGACAGCCCCGCCGGAACGATCATCCAGACCGGCGACTTCAAGATCGATTACACCCCGCTGGCCTGCGGCGTGACCGACCTGACCACCCTTTCGGAGTATGGCCAGAAGGGTGTGCTGGCCCTGCTGAGCGATTCCACCAACGCCGAGCGCCCGGCTTTACCGCCACGGAGCAGAAGGTGGCCGCCGGTGTCCGCAACCTGTTTGCCCGCGCCCGGAACAAGCGCATCATCATTGCGACCTTTGCGTCCAACATCTACCGCGTCCAGCAGATCATTGATCTGGCCGTGGAGGATGGCCGCAAGGTGGCGTTCAGCGGCCGCAGCATGGTCAATAACACTGCCATGGCGCAGGAGCTGGGTTATATGCACATTCCCGAGGGCACCCTTATCAGCGTGGATGAGCTGAACCAGTACCCGCCGGAACAGGTGGTGCTGATCACCACCGGCAGCCAGGGTGAGCCTCTGAGCGCTCTTTCCCGCATGGCCTCCTGCAGCCACCGCCAGGTGCGGGTGGGCCCCGGCGACTTCATCATCATCTCCGCCAACCCCATTCCCGGCAACGAGAAGAGCGTGACCAAGATCGTCAACGGTCTGCTCCTGCTGGCGCGGAGGTCATCTACGAGAGCATGTATGATGTCCATGTTTCCGGCCACGCCTGCCAGGAGGAGCAGAAGCTGATGCTCACCCTGACCAGACCCAAGTATTTCCTGCCCGTGCACGGCGAGTACAAGCAGCTGAAAAAGCATGCCCTGACCGCCGCGTCTCTGGGCATTCCCACCAGCAACATCCTCATTGCCGAGAACGGCTCCAACGTTATCCTGAGCCGGGACGAGATCAAGCTGGGCGAGCCTGTCACCGCCGGTGCCGTGATGGTGGACGGCTTGGGCGTGGGCGATGTGGGCAATGTGGTCCTGCGTGACCGCAAGCATCTCTCTGAGGACGGTCTGGTCATCATTGTAGCTACCGTGGACAGCAAGACCGGCAAGGTGCTGGCGGGGCCTGACCTTGTGAGCCGCGGCTTTGTCTATGTGCGCGAGAACGAGAGCCTGATGGACGGGGCCCAGAGCATTGTGGAAAACGCGCTGGATCGCTGCGTGGAAGAGCATGTGCGCGACTGGAACAGCGTCAAGACCCGGGTGCGTGAGGCGCTGAGCAGCTATATCTACCGCCGCACCAAGCGCAGCCCGATGATCCTCCCCATTCTGATGGAGGTATAAGCCGGAAGCCGCCCCGCCGGGGCAGGCAGACCAGGAGGCAGAAGATCCCATGAAACAAAAACCGAGATGGACGTTGGAAATGCTGATCGCCGCGCTGGCAGTGCTGTGTGCACTGCTGACACTGGCGCTTCTGGTGCAGCGGCCCGCGGGCTGGCCTGCGCTGGCGGTGCTGGCGGTGCTGTGGGGCATCGGCATCTGCGTTTTCCGGTATCAGCTGCGGCGCTGGACCGCCAAGTGGGTGGCTGGCGGCAGCTTTGAAAATTCCAGGACCAATACAGCCTGGAATCCCTCTCTCAGCCGGCGGCTCTGCTTTCTGGCGAGACGGTGCTGTGGTATAACAGCCGCTTCCGCACGGCGCTGCTGGGCGGCGAGGACCGGCTTGCAGGCAGGGCACAGAAGCTGCTGCCCGGCCTGGACACCGCACAGGCCCGCACCCCGGAGGGGCAGCAGCTCAATCTGGCCGATGGTGTGTGGAATGTGCACAGCAGTACCGTGCCGGGCGGCAGCGAGAGCATGACGCTGCTTGTGTTCAATGAGGAGACTGCCCTGCGCAGGATCGAAACGGAGTACAAGGCCAGCCGCCCGGGTTACATGGTGTTCCTGGTGGACGGCTACGACGATGTGTTCAGCGATATGCTGGACAGTGAGCGCGCCCGTCTGCTGGAAGGCATCAACCGGGTGCTGGAGGATATGATCGGCCGGGGCACAGGCTTTCTGCGCCGCGTTGCCAGCGGCCGCTATATCGCCGTGGTGGAAGAGCGCCATCTGGAGCAGTATGCCCAGCGCGGCTACGATGTGCTGGATAAGATCCGTGCCCTGGACCCCAGCGTGAACCTGTCCATCTCCATCGGCATCGGGCGCGGGGCCAAGACCCTGCGAGAAGCCCAGGATATGGCCGTGCAGGCGCTGGATATGGCGCAGGGCCGCGGCGGCGATCAGGCCGCTGAGATGACCCCGGACGGCTTTACCTTTTATGGCGGCGTGAGCCACGGCGTGGAAAAGCGCAGCAAGGTGCGCAGCCGCATCGTGGCCGATCAGCTGGTCAGGCTCGTCAAGGAGGCGGACCATGTGGTCATCATGGGCCACCGCATGAGCGATCTGGATGCCATCGGCGCTGCCGAGGGCGTGCTGCGCATCTGCAAGATCTGCGATGTCCCGGCGGTGATCGCCGTCAGGCGGGATGCCACGCTGGCGGGCAGCCTGATCGATGCCCTGTGCCGGGCTGGGCAGGCAGATGATTTCATCGACCCCAAGGCGGCGCTGCCCATTATCTCCAAGAAAACGCTCTGCGTGGTGGTGGATACATACCAGCTGGGCCTTGTGGAAAGTAAGGAGATCCTGGAAAGGTGCGGCAAGGTGGCTGTCATTGACCACCACCGCAAGGGCGTGGGCTTCATCGAGCATGCAGACCTTGTCTGCCACGAGCCCTATTCCTCCTCGGCCAGTGAGCTGGTCACGGAGCTTTTGCAGTATGTGGGCGACCGGGACGACAAGCCCAGCCGGTAGAGGCAGAGGGACTGCTCTCGGGCATTATGCTGGATACCCGGGACTTTACCCTGCACACCGGTGTGCGCACGTTTGAAGCTGCCGCCGCTCTGCGCCGTTACGGTGCGGAGACGGAGCGGGTGCGCCAGCTCTTTGATGTGACCATGGTGGAGTACAACGCCAAGGCAGACCTTGTGGAGGCTGCCCAGATGTACCGCAGCTGTGCCATCTCGGTGAGCGGCGAGGTACCCCCCGAGGCCCGTGTGGCCATTGCGCAGGCTGCCAACGACCTGCTGACCATCCAGAATGTGGAGGCCAGCTTTGTGGCCGTGCAGGTGGGGAACGGTGTGAATATTTCCGCCCGCAGTCTGGGAGCGGTCAATGTTCAGGTCATCATGGAAAGTCTGGGCGGCGGCGGCCACCAGACCATGGCGGCGGCCCAGCTCAAGCATATTACCCCCGAGGCAGCCCGGGCACGCATTCAGACCGCCATTGACCAGTACCGTGAGAGCCAGAAGAAGCCGCTCTCCAAAAATGAACCTGAATCCAGAAAAAAGGAGAAGCAGGGATGAACCATTACGATTATCTCATCGTGGGCGCAGGCCTTTACGGTGCGGTGTTTGCCCAGCAAGCAAAAAAGGCGGGCAAAACATGCCTTGTCATTGATAAGCGCAGCCACATTGCCGGGAATATCTACACCGAGGAAGTGGAGGGCATTCAGGTCCACCGCTATGGGGCCCACATCTTCCACACCAGCAGCAAGGCAGTGTGGCAGTATGTGAACCAGTTTGCGGAGTTCAACCGCTACACCAACAGCCCCGTTGCCAACTATCACGCGAGATCTACAATCTGCCCTTCAATATGAACACCTTCAATAAGATGTGGGGGGTGGTGACCCCCGCCGAGGCCAAGGCAAAGATCGAGGAGCAGAAGCGGGAAGCGGGCATCACCGACCCGAAAAATCTTGAGGAGCAGGCCATCAGTCTGGTGGGTACGGACATTTACGAAAAGCTCATCAAAGGCTACACCGGCAAGCAGTGGGGCCGCCCCTGCACCGAACTGCCGGCTTTCATCATCAAACGCCTGCCGGTCCGCTTTACCTACGACAACAACTATTTCAACGCGCTGTATCAGGGCATCCCCGATGGCGGCTATACCGCATGGTGGAAAAGATGCTGGAGGGCATCGAGGTGCGGCTGAATGTGGATTATCTGGCCGACCGGGAGAACCTGAACGCACTGGCCGACAAGGTGGTTTACACCGGCCCGGTGGATGCCTACTTTGGCTACCGGCTGGGGGCCCTGCAGTACCGCAGCGTCCGCTTTGAGACGGAGGTGCTGGACACCGACAACTACCAGGGCAACGCGTGGTGAACTATACCGATGCCGAGACCCCGTACACCCGCATCATCGAGCATAAGCACTTTGAGTTTGGCACCCAGCCCAAAACGGTGATCAGCCGGGAGTACAGTACCGAGTGGCATCGGGGTGACGAGCCCTATTACCCCGTCAACGATGAAAAGAATGGCGCGCTTTACGCAAAATACAAAGCGCTTGCCGATGCCGAGACAAAGGTCATTTTTGGCGGCCGGTTGGGCGAGTACAAGTATTATGATATGGATAAGGTGATCGAAGCAGCATTGGATGCGGCGGGGAAAGAGTTGGCGTGAACTGCTGATCGCCGCACGAGGGAGTTTCTCCGGCAAGTGTCCGCTGGGGTGGGACCTGTTGCCGCGCAGCGGCAATAGGGCGGGCGATGGAATGGCCCGTTTCACTTGCGGGAGAAAGCTCCCGGAGATGCGGCAGCCCCCGACCGTTGACGGAAACGCGCAATTGCTGTATACTAGCCATAGAAATCCACCGGTTCCCCGGTGAGAAGTGAGGGATAACACCATGAAAGTGATTCTGAAGCAGGACGTAAAGGGCATTGGCAAGAAGGATGAGATCCATGAGGTCTCCGACGGCTACGCCCGCAACTTTCTGTTCCCGCGCAAGCTGGCCGCTGTGCCGATGCTTCTGCGGTGAATATCGCACGCGGCAAGGAGGCCGCTGCGGATTTCCACGAGGCTGAAACTGTGGCCGCCGCACAGGCTGTGGCTGCAAAGATCGAGGGCAAGACTGTGACCATCAAGGCCAAGGGCGGCGCATCCGGCCGCCTGCACGGCAAGGTCACCGGCAAGGAAGTTGCCGAGGCTCTGGCCCAGCTGGCCGGTTCTCCCATTGATAAAAAGAAGATCGAGCTGGAGACCAAGGACATCAAGGATGCCGGTGTGTTCAACGCAAAGGTGCGCCTGCATGTCGGTGTCGTGGCTTCCTTCAAGATCATGGTGGAAGTAGAACAGGCTGATTGAAATGCCATCTGCGCCCCCTGCCTTCAGGGCGTTTTTGGCGTTTTGGGAAGCTGGCCCAGTATGGAGGGGGATGAACCATGCCCAACGAACAACGACATTATTCCAATGAACTGAATCTGGAGAGTGTGGGCATCAATCTGCCCTACAATATGCAGGCCGAGCAGAGCGTGCTGGGCGCGGTGCTGCTCAAGCCCGAGACATTGACCGATCTGGTGGAGATCATCCGGCCGGAAATGTTCTACACCCGGCAGAACGCCCAGATCTATTCTGAGATGCTGCGCCTGTTTACGGCAGACCAGACCATCGACTTTGTCACCCTGCTGGATGCCGTCATCTCCGATGGCGTGTTCCCCAGTGCGGACGAGGCAAAGGTCTACCTGACCGGTCTGGCCGAGACGGTGCCCAGCATCTCCAATGTGAAAGCCTATGCCCAGATCGTGCAGGAAAAGTACCTGGTGCGCCAGCTGATGGGCGTTGCCAAGGACATTCTGCAGGACGCGGGCGATGAGCCGGACGCTGACCTGCTGCTGGAAAACGCCGAGCAGCGCATCTACGAGATCCGCTCCGGGCGGGATTCCAGCGCGTTGACCCCGCTTTCCTCCAGCATGGTGGAGACACTGACCAACCTGCAGAAGATCAGCGGCCCGGATGCCGACAAGTACAAGGGCATCCCCACCGGCTTCCGTCTGCTGGATACTGTTCTGACCGGCCTGGGCCGCGGCGACCTCATCATTCTGGCCGCCCGCCCCGGTATGGGCAAGACCAGTTTTGCGCTGAACATTGCCACCCGAGTTGCCATGCAGCAAAAGGTGCCGGTGGCCATTTTCAGCCTGGAAATGACCAAGGAGCAGCTGACCAACCGCATCCTTTCGGCGGAAGCTGGCATCGACAGCCAGGCTTTCCGCACCGGTGCCCTTCGCAGTGAGGACTGGGAGTATCTGGCACTGGCAACGGAAAAGCTCCACGATGCCCCCATCTATATGGACGACACCTCAGGCATCACCATCACCGAGATGAAGGCGAAGATCCGCCGGGTCAATCAGGACCCCACCCGCCCCAATGTGGGCCTGATCGTTATCGACTATCTGCAGCTGATGACCACCGGCCAACGCAGCGAGAACCGTGTGCAGGAGATCAGCTCCATCACCCGAAACCTGAAAATCATGGCTAAGGAAATGAATGTGCCCATCATCGCACTTTCTCAGCTGTCCCGTGCGGTGGAGAAGCAGGGCAACAACTCTTCTCACCGGCCCCAGCTGTCGGACCTGCGTGACTCCGGTTCTATCGAGCAGGATGCTGACTGCGTCCTCTTCCTTTACCGTGATTCCTACTACGCCAGCCAGAACCCCGATGGGGCCGAGGTGGATGCCGATACTGCGGAGTGCATCGTGGCAAAGAACCGCCACGGCGAGACCAGCACGGTGCCGCTGGGCTGGGATGGCGCACACACCCGCTTTATGGATGTGGACTTCAAACGCTGATGAACGACGAAACATCAAAATTGATCACAAAAGTAGAACGCTTTGCCCGGCAGGAGCAGCTGTTTGCGCCTGCGGAGCCGGGCCGGGCTCTGCACCTGTGCGCTGCCGTTTCGGGTGGGGCCGACAGCATGGCGCTGCTGCGGGTGCTGCTGGAGCTGCGGGAAGCTTTTTGGGTATCCCCTTACGGCCTGCCACGTCAACCACGGCCTGCGGGGTGAGACTGCGGACCGGGACGAAACCTTTGTTCGGGCTGAGTGTGCCCGGCTGGGGGTGCCGCTGACAGTTTTCCGCCCGGCAGATGTGGGAATGGCTGTGCCGCCCCATGCCGGGGAGGACTGGGCCCGCAAACTCCGCTATGCCTGCTTTGCCCAACTGCTGGCAGGCGGGATAGACTGCATTGCAACGGCCCATACTGCTACTGACCAGACCGAGACGCCTGCTGTTCCGGCTGGGCGCGGGGGCCGGTCTCCATGGCGCCAGCGGGCCATCCGGCCCAGCCGCCCTGGTTTCTGCCGCCCGCTGCTCTGCCTGACCCGCGCGGAG
>ENA-OQEB01000471-OQEB01000471.1-human-gut-metagenome-genome-assembly--contig:-NODE-471-length-16691-cov-2.168438_pt1 | contig 16691 bp, 24 predicted proteins | sample MGYA00242787_ERZ504619 | MGnify/ENA primary metagenome ERZ504619 (study PRJEB26092, sample SAMD00036317) | human gut metagenome | host: Homo sapiens | study: EMG produced TPA metagenomics assembly of... | reverse complement strand
TGAACGAGAAGCCTTGATAGTGGCACCGTAGATTCGCACTGTAAGTATTGGCTGGTAGTACCTGTATGTCCGTATGGCACATTATCGTTGGTATCGATGACACCATCACCATTGTAGTCGATGATGAAGTAATCACCAGGCAACTTCTGATTATTATTCGTATTAAACTTAGTCATGGCGTACACATCATCCCAAGTGTTGGCATAACCAGCATCGAGATAAGAGTGATCCTGACCGATGGCGAAACCGGTAGTCTTCTGATAAGCAGGAGTCAACTTAGGGTCGTCGTAGAGTTTTACCTTGTTCACCGCATGAGTCATATTAAAGTTACCCCAGAGACGGAGTCCATTGGCGAGAATCTTGTTTACCTTCAATTCTAACTCATAACCATTGGTCTTTACTTTACCATAGTTCATGGTTGGCGCAGAAGCACCATAGTATGAAGGGATGGCACGAGATCCACCAGCAATCAGAATGTCGGAACGATCCTCATGGAAGAACTCCAAACTACCTGTGAAGAGACCACCCAGGAAACCATAGTCGATACCGAAGTTACGCTTCACAGCCTTCTCCCAGTGAATGTCTGGGTTACCAACACGAGTCTGACGATACCATGAATATGGACTCTTCTCATAATCGAGACCCTGATAAGTGTTTCCACCGTATGCCCATTGGTCGGTGTAGAGCCAACGGTCATTGATGTTATCATCACCCACTCACCATAAGAGAAGCGAAGCTTCAAGAGGTCGATGATATGCTTGTCACGAAGATTCTGCATAAAGTTCTCCTCAGTGATGGTCCAACCGATGGCACCTGAATTGAAGAAAGCGAAACGATTTTCCTTGCTAAACTTCTCAGAACCATTGTAAGCACCATTATACTCGAAGAAGTACTTGCCTGCATAGTTATAGGTAGCACGGAAAGCCCAGTCCTCACGATAGTTGGTAAACTGACTACCTATGGCACGCTCAGTACGGTTGAATACGCCCATGGCAGTAACATCGTGCTTGCCAAACTTATTCCCCCAGAAAAGCTGACCCTGATAGAAAAGATTACGCTGGGTAAAGTTATTGTTTACTTTACCACCTTGAGTACTCCACTTGATGCCTTCCTGAAAATCGAAGTTGGTATGGGTATCATCTGGCTTCAGATAAGTGGTTTTACCTGTATCTGGATCAATCCACTTAAACTGAGCATCATGATAACGGTCATCGATACCACGCTCAGCCTCTACAAATACATTATCCCAAGATACAGTAGCACTTGCCTTCAAGCCTTTAAGGAGGAAGCCCAAGTCTTGCTCCAAGGTAAAGTCGGTATTGATACGAGTGGTAGTAGTTGTCTCACGACCTGCCAAAGCCAAGTTGGTAACTGAGTTTGGTGCACCCTGTGTATCGGCTGGATAGTAACCCCAAGTGCCATCAGAGTAGCGAGGATAGAATACATCGTGAGGAGCACTATAGGCAGCCTGCCACAACTGGGTAGCCGCCCAAGATGTATCAGAAATGCCCCAAGGTGACAGCTTGGCTCCGTAAGAACCGAAGAGGTTTACCTTGAGCTTGGTGGTATTGGTAAGCTTGAAGTCCAAGTTACTACGTGTGTTTACACGGTTGTAACCATAACCTCCGCTATATCCACGGTTATTGTCCCAATTCTTAAACATATCACCCTCGTGGAGGAAGTCGATGGCAGCAAAGTAAGTTACATACTTGGTACCACCAGAGATATTCAAGTTAGGGTTATAAGCGAAACCTGTAGTGCGGAAAAGTTCATCAGCCCAGTCTACATCCGGATAGCGCTCACGCTCTTCCAAATTGGCAGGATGGCGATATTTCTCGATGACAGCAGCAGGAGTCATCTTGTTCCAAGACTGAGGAGTCAAGCCGAGCTCATGCTCCAAAGCCTGGTTGCGGATGTACAATGCATCAGCACTGCCCAGCGAGCCAGGGAGCTTAGATACAGACTTGAGGGTCATGTTGACACCAGCCTCAATCTTAGCCTTGCCTTCAGTACCACGCTTGGTGGTAATCAAGATAACACCATTGGCACCCTTCACACCATACACGGCGGTGGCAGAAGCATCCTTCAATACAGAGATGCTCTGCACAGAGCTGATATCAATGCTGCTCATAGGGCGCTCCACACCATCTACGAGTACGAGAGGGTCGCTAGAGTTCCAAGAGCTGATACCACGAATCACGATCTTAGGGTCTTCATCACCTGGCATACCAGTAGAAGACATGGTGATGACACCAGGCAGATTACCAGTAAGGCTGCACCGATGCTAGATACACCACCCGCACGCTCCAACTGCTTGCCAGTGTCTGGGTAATAGATCCCACGACAGAAGCCTTCTTCTGCTGACCGTAACCAACGACTACGACTTCGCCGATGGAGTTGTCATCAGAAAGAGAAATCTTAAACTCTCTCTTCTTTCCCACCTTGATTACCTTGGTATTCATACCCACGTAGGTAATAACCAAGGTAGAACTCTCGGAAGGAACGGAAATGGTGAAGTTACCATCCATATCGGTGACAGCACCTAAGGAAGGATTGCCCTTCACCTTCACTGTGGCTCCGATGAGACTCTCACCTGAACCATCCACGATGTTACCCTTCACTGTGATTTTCTGCTGCGCCGCTGCACCTAGGCAGAAGCAAGAGAGCATCAGAGCTGAGGCAACTGTTCGTTTCATTGTTAACACTTGTTCAACCATGTTCTTTCATTTTTGATTTATGTTTGATTTTTAGGAATTCAACATTCTTTATAATTTATTCACGGCTGCAAAGGTACAAATTTGAATTGAAATGAACTTTGCGTGATGTTGCAAATACTTTACTCTGTGTAACAAATCTTCCGAGAACGCACATTTCCGTCGGTCAACACCTCTTTTTTGATATATATGCCTCGAGTTGGTTTGTCCACCTTCTGTCCTTGCATATTATAATAATAGGTGTATTTTACGTTGCTTGGCTTTCGATTTGTTTCAAGCCCGTGCCGTTTGTTTCAGATACCATTCCTTGTACCATTTGAAGCAAGCTTCGCCGCAAGCCTCGTCCACTCCCTTGAACGCAGGCTCCACCACCTTGGTCTTGAGATAAGTGTCGATGTCGAAATAGAGTCCTGAGCCTTGAAGCGTCATGCTGGTGTTGCCCAACTTATCGTGGATATACTTCCAGCCTCGCCGAAGCCAGATGTCTTAGCGGTGCCCCAGGTGCCATAGTTGCTCTCCACCCAGTTGCCTGCTCGTCCTTGTGGCCTGAGCCTGGCTTGTATGGGCTCCAGTCTATCTCGGTCACGATGATAGGATTGGTCTTTGCCACTGGCACAGCATCCAGGAATGCATTGTAGAATTTCTCCTTGTTGGTATTGTCATTGTTGCCCGAGCCTGAGCTATACCAGCCTGGATAGCAGTGAACGGCATAACCCAGATTGTTTTGCGAGTCTACTATCGGATGCTTTGCATAGTCACGATAGTTCTGCTGCCAAGTGGTGCCCGGCACCCAGATGATTCCTTTGAATCCATCGCGGCGAATCTTGGTCACGATAGGCTGGAAGAATTCCTTCATGGCACCATTGTCGCTTCTGCCATTCCACGTGATGGAGATTGGCTCGTTGGCTAGCTCGATGGAAATCTGTCCGGAATGTTCCTGGATATATGGATCGGAAGCAAACTCATGCCATATATTGAGAAGATAATACAGATAGCACTTCTTCTTGGTGGCGGCATTGTTATATTCCTCTACCGTGAGCTTTGGAGGGCAAACCCCAGGAGGGCGAACCACTACATAAAGTCCATGAGCCAAAGCCTGCTTGATGAGCGGAATATAGAGTGACTGGAGATACTTCTTATAATAAGGTAAGTAAAACTTGGTGATATTTGCTCGCCAGTAGTCTCGGCACCATTATTTTCATAATAGCTCATATAGCCAGAGTTCAGACTCTCGGTACCATTGGTCCAGCATGGGTCCATGTGCAGACGGAACACATCACAGTAAGCACCCTGGGAATGATCGGTGATGGCAGTAAAGATCTTCTCGAAATAATTGAGACAAGGCTTCACGTCGGCATCCGTATAGTCTGGCTTCCAATTTCCCCAACGATTGCCGTTGAAGTATCTGTTGGGCGTGTCCATCACACCATGCAAGACAATGGTCTTGCCGTTGGCATCCACGAGATTCTTGCCCTCCACATGCAGGGCAGGCAGGTCGTCAGCTGCAAAGCCAGCGAGCGACATCATCGCCATCGCAAGGCTCAGTAATAGTTTCTTCTTTTTCATTGTTTATTCTATGTTAAGTTTTATCATTGTTCATACTTCTAAGAGAAAAGAGAGAATGGCGCGTTTCACAACGCACCATTCTTGAAAACCAATTAATCATGATTCTTTATGTAAAAACCATAATGCTTTCAATTTCTTTTCCTTTGCGTCCATCCCTTTCGAATACAATCCCTAGACCTAAAGAAATAACTAACTCCCACCTAGAAAACCTTAATAAACCTAAATTAACTAAAAACCTATGTTTGCTAAATCTTTTTTCTAGCGAAACTCAAAATAAACCTATTTAAACCTTAAGCTTATAATTAACAACTATTCTAACCGAAATTCAATATCTTAAAAATGTCATCATTAACGATCAATTTTCTGGGTGCAAAGTTACAGGTTTTATTTTATATATACTTTGTGTAGAGTAACAGATACTTTGTATCACGTTACCTGATGTAACAAAAACTTTGTGTCATGTAACATTTCTATCAGAAAAGTTAGAAATCTAACGTTTAAGTTCGTTTTTTCTCCAAAAAGCTTGAATATTCCAAGAAAAAATTGTATTTTTGCAAACAGAATAAACGATGCGAATCTTCGCACATGTTCTTAATACAAAAGAATGATAAAACTAAAAACAATGAAAATAGCAAGGATTGCTAAGAGCCAATTAATCGTGAAGAGCTACATCATGGCATGTCTCCTCACCCTCTTCTCTGCCCTCACAGCCTGGGGACAGAGCGGCAAACTATTCAATACGGACAACAAGCTATCGAGCAATCTCGTGACGCAGGTGTACCAAGATACCAACGGATTTATCTGGATTACCACCCGCAACGGCATCAATGTATACGATGGCTACAATTTCACTGTGTTCAAGAAGAATGCGGATGACAAGACGGGACTGAACACAACTACATCAACTGCATCAACCAAGACCGAGGGGGCCACCTCTTGCTGGGCACCAACAAGGGACTGCTCTGCTTCGACGGGCAGCACTTCACCAACGTCATCCTGCCCAAGGCTGAAGCAAACCTGCCGTTACCTACGTGACACATATATTTAAAAGGAAAAATGGCGAAGTCATCGTGGGAACATCTGGCTTCGGACTCTTCGTGATGAAAGACGAGGAGCACACCTGCCGTGCCCTGACGCAATATGGCGGAAAACTGCAATACATCCTCAAGACCACAGAAGATGCCAAGGGCAACCTCTGGGTGATCACCGAGAACAGACTGCTCTACAAGATAGACAAGAACGGCAAACTGACAGGCAACATCCCTGGCACACAGGGACTGAGAGTGGAAGACCTGCAGATGGACCAGCGCACGGGCAGGCTCTATCTAGCCACCCAGAGCCAGGGCATCTACGAGATGGCGCTGGGCAGCACCGTGTTCACCCGCATCCCAGGCATAGACCTGAGCCATGTGGACAATCTCTTCATCGCCAAGGACGGCAAACTATTCATCGGCAGCGATGGCGATGCGTGTCGGTATACAATCCGCTGACCCACCAGCTAGCCATCAACCATTCTTCAGCGCACAGATCAATCTGCATAAGAGCAAGGTACAGAACGTGATAGAAGATGCGCAGGGCAACATCTGGTTTAGCATGTTGCAGAAGGGCGTATTCATGCACCACAGAGTAGCTACGACTTCGGCTACATGGGATTCCGCCTGGGCAATCGCAACATCATAGGCGACAACTGCGTGAACAGCCTCTTCCTGGACCAGGAGCACAACCTCTGGGTGGGCACTGACAAGAACGGACTCTACAAGCTCAGCGCCGACGGACAGCAGATGCGTGGCCACTACATGGAGGGCAGCACCATCCTTGCCATCTGTCAAGACCTGAAGGGCAGACTGTGGTTGGGCACATATACCGAAGGTATGGGCTTTATCGACGCTCGGGCGCTTACACCGTGTGGACATCCCTGCCATGGGAACGGCTGGCGTATTCGACATAAAATGCGACAGGCAGGGCAATCTCTGGCTAGCCACCATGGGCGCCGGACTCATCTGCATCCCGCCTCAGGGAGCGCCTATTATATATAAGGTGAAAGACTGTGCCGACCAGAACATTCATATCAATAGCATTCCGAACGATTACATCGCCAAGCTGGCTTTTAATAAGGACCAGAGCCGCATCTACATAGCCACATCCATCGGACTGGCGTGCCTGGACCTGAAGAAGCAGAGCTGGCTATCAGCCTTTGGCGGCACCAACTTGATCAATAAGGACCACTTCTCACACTGCGTATTCGTGGACAGCAAGAACCGCATCTGGTATGGCACAGAGGAGGGACTGTACTGCTACAAGCCGCAGGACATGGCTCACCCTAAGCACTACACCACCGCCGATGGACTGAGCGACAACAGTATAGCCTGCATCACCGAAGACTGCAAGGGCAAAATATGGCTGGGCACGGGAAGTGGACTGAACAAGCTGAACCTGGAGAAGGGAGAAGTGAGCAAATTTTATGTGGAGAATGGCATCCAGAGCAATGAGTTCTCCGATGGAGCTATCTACACTACTGCCAACAAGCGCTATATATTTATCGGTGGAACCGGTGGATTCAACCTCTTTGACGCCACCCATGTGAAGCAGCATCCATGGACCGCCGAGGTAAGATTAACAGGACTCATTCTGGGCGATGAGCACGTAAAGCCGGGCATGGAATCGGGATTCTACGACATCACCGAGAAATGCGTATACGAAAGCAGGATTTTGACTTGGCTCACGATGACAACAGTTTCACCCTGCAGCTGAGCACGCTGACCTATAGCAACGTGGAGCAAATCGTATACTTCTACAGCATCAATGGCGAGGAGTGGCGCAGCGTGCAGCCGGGCCTCAACGAGGTATCCTTCTCACATCTGCCAGCGGGCACTTACCACTTCCGCATCAAGGCGGCATGCAATCAGTATGAGACACCCGTCAAGGAGTTTACCATCACCATCCACCCAGCCTGGTATGCCAGCATCTGGGCTCGATTGGTTTATCTGCTAGCCTTCATCGGTCTCTGCGTGCTCTATATGCAGCACCGCAAGCGCAAGGAGGAAGACCGCCTCTTGCTACAGAAGCACATCCACGCCGAGGAGATGGGCGAGGCTAAGATCAAGTTCTTCATGAACATCAGCCACGAGATTCGCACGCCATTGACGCTCATCCTCACACCTCTGCTCTCCCTCATCAAGGAGGACAAGGACCCTCACCGACAGAGCATCTACGACATCATGCACAAGAACTCGGAGCGCATCCTGCACCTCATCAACCAGATGATGGACCTCCGCAAGATAGACAAGGGACAGATGGTGATGCGCATGAGCCAGACCGACATGGTGGGATTTATGAAGGATGAGTACGAACTGTTCCATCAGCAGGCTTTGACCAAGAACATCGACTTCCAGTTTGTACACGACACAGACCAGCTGGACGTATGGATAGACCGCAACAACTTTGACAAGGTGCTGATGAATGTGCTCTCCAACGCCTTCAAGTTTACCCCGGCTGGCGGCAAGGTGAAGATGAGCCTGCGCCACACCGAGCACCATGCCTATATCAGCATCAAGGACAGCGGCATCGGCATACCAAAGGATAAGTTGGAGACCATCTTCCAGCGATTCTACCAGAGCCCTACCAGCTCCACCGACCGCAACATAGGCACAGGCATCGGTCTGGACCTGACCCGCTCGCTCGTGGAGTTGCACTATGGCACCATCTCTGCCCGCAACAACCAGGGCGGTGACGACCCTGACTTCCAGCAGGGCAGCGAGTTCCTGATTTCCCTGCCTATGGGCTGCGAGCACCTGAAGCCTGAGGAGATGATAACCCTGCAAGAGGGAAAAGCGCAAGAAGAGAAGACCGAGATGAACGACCTGCAGGAGGAAAAGGAAGAAGAAGAGATGGAGATGACCCGCCAGCCTGCCAGCCCAGAAGGCAGCAAGCTGAAAAGCGCCATCGCCATCGTGGAAGACGACGAGGAGATACAGACCTATCTCGCCGCCCAGCTATCAGCCGACTTCAACATCCTAGCCTACCCTAACGGCAAGGTGGCGCTACAGGAAATCAGAAAGCAGCAGCCAGACCTCGTGATCAGCGACATCATGATGCCGGAGATGGACGGAACCACCCTCTGCACCAAGCTGAAGAGCCAGGTTACGACCAATCATATACCAGTAATCCTGCTCACGGCGATGAGCCGAGAGGAAGACCAGCTGGCAGGACTGCAAACGGGTGCCGACGCCTATATCGTGAAGCCATTCAATATGGACATCCTGCGCCGCACCATCCTCAACCTGCTCTCCGTGCGCCGCACACTGCGCAATAAGTTTGAGGGCAAGGAGGAACTGCAGGGCGGCGGCAAGCCTGTAGAACTACAGACACCTGACGAGATGCTACTCGCCAAGGTAACCAACGTGGTGCAGCAGAACCTGAACGACAGCGAGCTGAGCGTAGACATGATAGCCCAGAAAGTGGGCATCAGCCGAGTACACCTGCACCGCAAGATGAAGGAGCTGACCAATCAGACTCCACACATCTACATCCGCAACGTGCGCCTGAAGGCAGCCGCCCAGATGCTAGCCGACTCCAAGCAGAGCGTCATCGACGTGATGTTTGCCTGCGGATTCAGCAATGCTGCCAGCTTCAGCACCATGTTTAAGAACATGTATGGCGTGGCTCCACGTGACTATATGAACGAAAAGCGCAAAAAATAAAGTATTTGTTACAAATAGACACGCTTATGGTACACCACGCAAAGTATTGGTAACATCAGATGGGGGTGAGATTGGAAAAGAAATGCTAACTTTGCACCAAAAATCAAACAATAAAATTATAAACAATGAAAAAGTTAGCAATCTTTTCTCTCTCACTAGCTCTCGCTGCGGGAGCTCAGGCGCAGACTGCCGAGTTCGACTACTTCAAGTATGCGGGCAATGACGCTCGCTTCAATGTAGCCATCGACAAGAGCCATCAGTACTACAACCCAGTGTTGGCGGGTTTCTACCCTGACCCTTCACTCTGTCGCGTGGGCGATACCTATTATCTCGTGAACTCATCATTCACCTTCTTCCCTGGCGTGCCTCTGAGCACCAGCAAGGACTTGGTGAACTGGCAGCTGCTGGCCATGTGCTGGACCGCACATCCCAAGTGCCTCTCAAGAGACAGCATGTGTCGGGCGGTATCTTTGCACCAGCCATCAGCTACAACAAGAAGAACAAGACCTTCTATATGATCACCACCAACGTGGGCGCAGGCAACTTCTTCGTGAAGACCAAGGACCCAAGCAAGGGCTGGAGCGAGCCTATCTATCTGCCTAAGATTGATGGCATCGACTAGCTTCTTCTTCGATAACAATGGCAAGGGATATATCGTACACAATGGTCCAGTGGTTGGCGGCGCCGACTATGAGGGACAGCGTGCCATCCGCCTCTTCGAGTTTGACGTGAAGGGCGATAGCATCAAGGGCGACTTCAAGCAGATTGTGCGTGGTGGTACTCACGTAGAGGCTAAGCCTATCTGGATAGAAGGTCCACACCTCTTCAAGAAGGGCAACTATTACTATCTGATGTGTGCCGAGGGCGGTACTGGCGGTTGGCATAGCGAGGTGATCCTGCGTGCAAGAACCAATGGGACCTTGGGAGGAAAATCCTAACAACCCTATCCTGACTCAGCGCACAGGCTTGGACCCTAACCGCAAGGACTGTGTCTAGTGCCGGCCATGCCGACATCGTGGAAGATGGCAAGGGCAACTGGTGGGCTGTTTTCCTGGCTTGCCGTCCTTACGAGGAGGATATGTACAACACGGGGCGTGATACTTATCTGCTGCCAGTGACATGGAAGAATGGTTGGCCTGAGATTCTCGCCAAGAACACTCCTATCGCTACTGTGGGCGAGAAGGCTGGACTGAAGCCAAACGGTCAGAACCTCTATTCTGGCAACTTCGAGTATACAGACAATTTTGAGAAAGTGGATGTCAACCGCTGGATGTTCCTCCGCGACCCTGTGGATTGCTACAAGGCTGAAAATGGTAAGTTGACACTGAATCTCTTGCCTGGCAACATCTACAAGCGTGAGCCAATGTCTGCCATCTGGGCTCGTCAGCAGCACGGTACATTCACCGCAGAGACTGCGCTCAACTTCACTCCTCGCAACGACAAGGACATCGCAGGCTTGGCACTTCTCCAGAAGGAAGACCACAACTTCGTGCTTGGCAAGACGATGAAGAATGGCAAGTTGGTGCTTACCCTGACTCGTGCCGAGAAGAACAATGTGACCATCGCCTCTACTCCTATCAAGGACGGAGAGCTCCGACTCAAGATAGAAGGTCATGATCGCTACTATGACTTCTACTATGCTGAGCAGGGCAGCGACTGGCAGCTCCTAGCCAAGGGTGTGGACGCCAGCAACCTGAGCACTCAGAAGAGTGGTGGATTCATTGGTGCCGTCATCGGACTCTATGCTTCTTCTAACAAGGAATAAGATATCATTATATACTAAAAAAGCTCCTCATTTCTTTTATGAGGAGCTTTTTTTTATATTGAAATCCTTAATGACACTCATGACACATGACACTCATGACACACCTTGACCTTCTCTTTATTTATTCTTCACGATATCCAGCGTCATTTTCCCGACATAGATGGCGCTCTTGCCGTTCTGGTCATCGCCTACAGGCTGTCCATCAAGATTGTTGAGATACTGCAACTGCTTGAAGTAAGTATGGCTGTGGCCGCCCAATACGAGGTCGATGTAGCGAGTGGCAGGGATGAGCTCGGTATCGTCGATGCCATCGATGTCCCAGCCAGGTGAGAGAGGCAGATGATGACATCGCATTTCTCCTTCTTCTTCAATATCTCCGCTGTCTCGTTCGCCTTCTGGATAGGGTCTTCATACTTGATGCAGCCATAGTTGGCAGTGCTCACGAGTCCCTTGAGCTCAGGCAGATGCCGAATACGCCTATCTTCAAGCCCTGACGATGCAGGATGACGTAAGGCTTCACGATGTCGGCGAGCTCAGTGCCCGTGAAATCATAGTTGGCGCAAACTATCGGAAACTTCGCCATCTTGAAGAGGCGCACCATATTGTCGATGCCAAAGTCAAACTCATGGTTGCCGATGGTGGCAGCGTCATACTTCATCTCGTTCATGAGTCCTACCTCCACATCGCCCTTGAAGAGCGTGTAATAAGGAGAGCCCTGCGAGAAGTCGCCGCTGTCAAAGAGCAGCAAGTCAGGGTTCTGCTTTCTCTCCTCCTTGATCATGGCCACACGGCGCAAGTATCCGCCCTGTTTGCCATCGCTGTATCAGCGAGGTTAGGTTCATCGGCATCACGCAAGAGTGCGTATCGTTGGTATGGAGCACCACGAGCTGCTTGTTCTTTGCCATCACTGGGATGGCAGCCATACACATTATTATATATAAGAAATATTTCTTCATACTCAAAACTTATTCTACTGTTACACGATTCTCGATTTGACTCTCCACGACTTCGCCCGCTGCCATCTTCTCACGGAAATAGTCCATGATGATGTAGCGCACGTTGTTCTCCTTCTCCTTAGGAGATACCACATTGGTACCGCTCTTGAAGGCCACGAGCTGGTCATTGCCCTCTGCCAGATAATCGAGGGTGGCTATGCGATACTCCTTCTTGGGGTCGATAGCTCACCATTCAGCGTGACGCTCACCAGTTTGCCATCCTTGGAGATGACCAGGCGCACGGCATGGCTCAGTCCCTCGCCGCCACGATGGGCTATCTGCTGGAAGAGCTCAGTTACCTTCTCGCCAGTGAGGGTGAGGAAGCAAATCTTGTTCTCGAAAGGAGCCACCTCGTTCACATCGCCCACGGTAATCTTGCCCTTGGCAAAGTTGGCACGGATGCCGCCCATGTTATAGACCGAGAAGACGGGCTGCTCACCAAATTTCTTGGCGCCCCACACCAGAATGTCGCAGAGCAGATTGCTCAGCTCGCTCTCCGGGCGATGGCGGGTCATATCGTGAGCCACCGAGCCCACCACAGGGCCATGATGCTATCCACCTTATGCTTATAAGGAGCGATAAACTGGGCAGCCTCAGCATCAGGCTCCGCATCCCATTTCTTGTCGATGAGGATGCGAGTGCGCTCCACCTTAGCCACCTTATACTTCTGTGCCAGACAAGGGTTTACGCCCCAGATGGCACATGCCGTCAGCAAGAAGCCGACTAAAAGTTTTCTGTTCATAATCACTATTTTTATTGTTTTCTGACTGCAAAGTTACGCCAAAAATGAAATAAAACAAAAAATCGGTGTTAAAAAGGCAATAAAATGCTTGAAAATTTGTGAGATACAAGAAAAAGTAGTAACTTTGCACCCGCTTTTCGGCGTAACCGCTGTTGTCAGGGCAGAAGAGTTGTCCAGGCCATGTTGCGCAGGAACGACAAACAATATTTAAAATTCTATAGAAAAAATGGATTTGATTAAAGTTGCTGAAGAAGCATTTGCAACTGGCAAGAAGTTCCCTGAGTTCAAGGCAGGTGACACTATCACAGTCGCTTACAAAATCGTCGAGGGTACTAAGGAGCGTATCCAGCTCTACCGTGGTGTAGTCATCAAGATTTCTGGTCACGGTGACAAGAAGCGTTTCACAGTTCGTAAGATGTCTGGTACAGTAGGTGTAGAGCGTATCTTCCTATCGAGTCACCAGCTATCGATCTATCGAGGTGAACAAGCGTGGTAAGGTTCGTCGCGCTAAGTTGTATTACTTGCGTGCTCTTACTGGTAAGAAGGCTCGTATCGCTGAGAAGAAGACTGTAGCCAAGGACGCTGAGTAATTTTCTTAGAGACCTATCTTAAAGAAATTAGAATGAATAAAGGCATCTGCCTCACGGTTGGATGCCCTTTTGCCTCTGGGATTTCTCTAAATCCACTTCCTTACTATATTAATCTTTTATCATTCAAAATAGCTTTATTCATCGCCCACACTGTAGTTCACGAGTCCATCCTCAGTGCCATGGAGGGCACCCTGGAAATCCTTCCAACTCTGAAATCCAGCCAGCAGCGCCAGTCGGTCGAGTGCTTGCGGCGATAGTTTCTCCTTTCCCTTGATCACCTGCCACATGTGCAGCACGTGTGCCTTGCCTAGTTTCTTCTCCAAAGCCTCAGCAAGAAGCTTCAAATCATGTTTCATTTTTATACCTTTATTATATATCCCAAATATTTCTCTAATATAACATAACTAACTGGGAGCAAAAGTAAGAAAAAGTTTTGAAACTAAGTAATTTTTCCCCAATTATTTTCACTTTCGGGGAGAAATAATTGCTTTTTCTACTTTTTTCGTTATATTTTCACCCTTTTTCTTGGAAATATGATAGATTATTCAATCATTTTTTGTATCTTTGCCACCAAATTCTAAACACATTCTAACATAAGATGAAAGAATTAGCACTTAAGTACGGATGTAATCCGAATCAGAAACCTTCTCGCATCTACATGGATGACGGAAGGGAACTGCCTATCGAAGTTATCAACGGCCGCCCTGGCTACATCAACTTCCTCGATGCCCTGAACTCTTGGCAACTGGTCAAGGAGCTCAAGGCTGCCACAGGAATGCCTGCCGCCGCTAGTTTCAAACACGTTTCGCCTGCAGGTGCAGCCATCGGTCTGCCTCTGAGCGACACCCTGAAGAAGATTTACTTCGTAGATGACGTCAACTTCGAGCTCTCTCCATTGGCTTGCGCCTATGCCCGTGCGCGTGGTGCCGACCGCATGTGCTCTTACGGCGACTTCGTGGCGCTGAGCGATGTTTGCGACGAGGCCACTGCCCTCCTCATCAAGCGTGAGGTGAGCGACGGCGTGATAGCTCCAGGCTTCACCCCTGAGGCCATAGAGGTGCTGAAGGCAAAGAGAAAGGGCACTTACTGCGTCATCCAGATAGACCCCGACTATGTGCCAGCTCCTATCGAGCACAAGCAGGTGTTTGGCGTAACCTTTGAGCAGGGTAGAAACGAGGTAAAGCTCGACGACCCAGCTCTCTTTGAGGACATCCCAACACAGAACAAGACTTTCACTCCAGAGGCTAAGCGCGACCTCATCATCTCGCTCATCACCCTGAAGTATACCCAGAGCAACTCTGTATGCTATGTGAAGGACGGTCAGGCCATCGGTATCGGTGCCGGTCAGCAGAGCCGCATCCACTGTACTCGCCTGGCAGGAAGCAAGGCTGATGAGTGGTGGCTGCGCCAGTGTCCTAAGGTGATGAACCTGCCATTCAAGGAGAAGATTCGCCGTGCCGACCGCGACAACACCATCAATGTATACATCTCTGATGAGTGGGAGGATGTATTGCAGGACGGCGTATGGGAGCAGTTCTTCACCGAGAAGCCTGAGCCTCTGACCCGCGAGGAGAAGAAAGCCTGGATAGCCCAGAACACAGGCGTGGCACTGGGTAGCGATGCCTTCTTCCCATTTGGCGACAACATAGAGCGTGCCCACAAGAGCGGTGTGGAATACATAGCAGAAGCAGGCGGTAGCATCCGTGACGACAATGTCATCGAGACCTGCGACAAGTATGGTATCGCTATGGCATTCACCACGTGCGCTTGTTCCATCACTAATTTAAGTGAAGAGTGAAGAATTTAACGACTTTACTTATCATAAAGTTCAAAGTTCAAAGTTCAAAGTTCAAAGTATATGAGTGATATAGACGATATTATCATGGGTGGCATGGTATTCAAGGGAGGCGGCGGTCCGAAGAAGACCGACGACGACAAAGTGAAGACCAAGGCCAAGAAGAAGAAATACATCACTGGAGCCCACGGTAGCGGCTCTGCCCGTCAAAAGGCGAAGTATCGCCAGCAGAGAGCTAACCGCAAGTCCCAGAGAAAATAATCATATTGGTAAAAATAGATTGTTTAGTCGGGGGATTTTTTATACTCTCTTCCCCCAGGCCCCCTTTACTGTCCGTGATGGATAGTAAAGGGGATTTCTTTTGTACACTCTGCCATTCTCTGACAAGAGATGGGCTAATGCACGATGGCGGCATTAGCGGTAAGCGTAGTGGCAATGGCTGTCAACACGGTGATGGCTAACTGGAGCACACGCTCCCAAAAGGCTTTCTTGTTCATGTTCATATTCGGTTAATAAGTAATATTTGTAATTAGTAATTCATCCCTCAAGTTTTTAGCCCCCTCCATCCGAGGGGGCTGGATCGTTCTACAATCCTACGTTACTGCCACCAGCATCAGTGCCAGAATCGCCGGTGCTAGAGCCAGATCCACCACCAGGGTTATCGCCGCCCTCGGAGTCGTCCACGTTGCCCTTGTCGGTAGAGGTTACCTGCTTCACAATCTTGCCGTTGCGGTCGTAGCAAGTGATGCTCACGGCGGTGTCGGCGAGCTCCTGCTTGATGGCTACGCTAGGAGTGAAGATGACTCGGCGAGCGGTGATGAGCGATGCGCTCACCTTGTTCACGTCGTCCACGGCGATGCTGCGCAGACCGAAGCGCATGGTGCCCAGACCTGGAATAGCCACAGAGTGACCCTCGGTGGCCCAAGCCACGATGACATCACCGATGGCACTGTAGGCGGCGTTCATCACTCCCTTGCTGATGCCACAGCGAAGGGCTGCCTCGGCTATCACCTTGGCCTGTGACAACTGACCGTAGAGGTCTGCCTGGAGCACATAGGCATAGCGCTTGTTTTTCTTGTCAAAAGATACGTTTCTCTCAATTGCTTTTACTCTGATTCCCATAATAGTTGTTTGGTTTAGAAATTGTTAATACTCACTTTTTTACTTACACACTTTTTGCCGCTCTTCCGTGAGGGCTGCCGGCTGATGCCCCGAACTTCCGAACTGCGGTGCAAAGGTACAACAAAAAGGGGCGATTTGTTCCATTTGTCCAACAATTTAGAGGCACTTGTCGTCTCATTTATCACAACTCTCTGATAATCAGTATAGTTTTCGATACGAGTTAAGCATGTAAAAAGTCGTCGTTCAGCAGCATCCAGCAGCCCTCACATCCCAGCAATCCAGAATCACCATATTTTGCTACGTGGCGAGGAAAAAATTATTTCTACGCCACGCAGGTAGAAATACATCGTGTGGGCGCATAAATAATAACCTGCACGGAGGGCAAGGGGGGAAAGGACTGAGGTGTGTCATGAGTGTCATGTGTCATGACACACCCCCATCGGAATAGTCCGGAAATCAGCAACTTACCCCATTTTTGCCTCATGACACACCTCAAATCAGCTAAAAAGCAACAAATATGACGATTTTTATAAAAAAATAGAAGAAAAAATCGAACGGTTTGGATTTTTTTGATTATATTTGCATCGTGAAACTTTCTGAATACTAATAACTTCAGATAGAATCATGCTAAGGAACTAAGCCAGTAACCTCGGCGTCGGCACCTCATCCGCAAGGATTAGCACCCCTCATCGTCTTTTCCTG
>ENA-OQEB01000470-OQEB01000470.1-human-gut-metagenome-genome-assembly--contig:-NODE-470-length-16708-cov-4.827332_pt1 | contig 16708 bp, 24 predicted proteins | sample MGYA00242787_ERZ504619 | MGnify/ENA primary metagenome ERZ504619 (study PRJEB26092, sample SAMD00036317) | human gut metagenome | host: Homo sapiens | study: EMG produced TPA metagenomics assembly of... | reverse complement strand
GTCGCCGCCGAGGATGTCGCCCGCGCCGCCGCGCAGGCCGCCTACGACAAGAAGGGCGAGGACGTTCAGGTGCTCGACCTGACTGAGCTTTCCGATGTGTGCGACTACTTTGTCCTTGCTACCGGCACCAACAACCGCCAGGTTGATTCGATCGTCGACGAGATTGAGGAGAAGGTCGCCGAGGCTTGCGGCGAGCATCCGTTCTCCATCGAGGGCCGCGAGCAGAAGACTTGGATGCTCATGGACTACGGTTCGGTTGTCGTCCACGTCTTCACTCCCGAAGCCCGCGACTTCTACCGCCTCGAGAAACTCTGGGGAGACGCCCCCCAGCTCCCCCTCAATCTCCTCTAGTAGCTCATTTGAGACGGGGTTTAGCTACCCTCACGCATATCGCCGGCAGGTGCGGTTTCCGCACTGCCCGGCTTTCTTTTTGCCCAAAGGCGGTTAATCGTTGAAGCGGGATTGCGGCCGAAGGAAAGGGCGGTGTCGCCGAATTTGTCTCGGACGGCGTCGATGGCGACGGAGAGGTCGCGGCGGTCGCTGGATTGGGCTCCGCGGTCATCGATCTCGCAGAACAGGTCAGTCTGGATGCCGCCTTGGTGGTCGAAGTCGCTCATGCCGATGCCCGCTAAGCGAACATGCATGCCATCCTGCCAGATGTTGTCGAGCAGTTCGAGTGCAACCGCCACGAAGATGTTCTCATCGTCGGTCGGATGAGGCAGCCGGCGCTGTGCCGTACGCCCGCTGCCATACGAATACTTAAGCTTGAGCGTTACCGTGGCACCCGTCAGCCCCTGACGGCGCAGGCGGCGTCCCACTGACTCTCCCAACAGCGCAATCGCCGCCTCAATATCCCCACGCTCAGTCAAATCTTTCGCAAAGGTGCGTTCATTGCTGACCGACTTGACCTCGCGCTCTTCATCGAGACTCGTGACTTCGGAGATTTCGAGTCCCAGCGCACGCTGCGCATGCGTTCGCCGTTGACGCCAAAAATAGAGGACAAGGTGGATTCCGGTGCACGTGATAGCTCGCCGAGGGTGTAGATGCGCATGCGGCGCAGTCGCTCCTCGGCCGAGCGCCCGATGCCGCTCATGGCAGATACCGGCAGCGCGGCCAAAAAGCGCTGCTCGGTTCCGGGGCGCACGATGGTCAGCCCAAACGGCTTATCCCGCTCGCTTGCGATCTTTGCGACCGTCTTGTTGCAGCCCACGCCAATGGAGCAGGTCACTCCCAGCCCTGCCACGCGGTCGCTTATACGCCGCGCAACCAGCAGCGGGTCTTCGGGCGCAAAGCGACCCGGTGTGATATCGATAAAGGCTTCGTCGATGGATACGCGCTCACGCGCGGGGTCTCGTCGGCGAGAATCGCCATGACCTGCGCGCTGACCTCGCGGTAGCGATTAAAATGCCCGTGCGTCCAAATGGCTTGCGGGCACAAGTGCCGCGCTTCGGCCGAGGCCATGGCAGAGTGCACGCCAAAGCGACGTGCTCATACGAACACGTGGACACGACGCCACGCGAATCGGCGTCTCCGCCCACGATGAGCGGCTTGCCGCGCCATTCGGATGATCGAGCATCTCCACGCTCGCAAAAAACGCATCGAGGTCCATCAGGCCCACCGCCGGACCCGTCCAGGGAGGCGGCGTGACGCCTGTGGCATCCTCATAACCGTATGTATGTTCGCGTCTTTCCATGTCATGAGTATACCGCGCAGCTCATGTGGGGTGCGTGTATGTGCTTGCAAATCCCGAATTCTTGTCTAAGATATGGATTTGCCCTCGACTACACCGAAGAAGTTGGTCTCACGGACTTCACCTGCCCGCGTCGATGGCGTATTATGTTCAACTGTTTGTTTGTAGTTGCAGCCTAAAGCTGCTTGGTTGGAGGAGTTTCCTTTGGCAGTCAAGATTCGCCTTGCTCGTCACGGCGCTAAGAAGCGTCCGTACTACCGTGTCGTCGTCGCCGATTCCCGCGCCCCGCGTGACGGTCGTATCATCGAGGAGGTTGGCCGCTACAACCCGATGACCGCCCCCAAGACCATCAACCTCGACCTCGAGAAGATCGCCGACTGGCAGTCCAAGGGCGCTCAGCTCACCGACGCCGTCGCCGCTCTGGTCAAGGCCGCCAACGAGGGCGAGAAGACCGAGACCGTCGTCAAGAAGTCCAAGAAGCAGCTCGCCAAAGAGGCCGAGGCCGCTAAGCTGCCGCTGAGGCCGCTGAGGGCGCCGAGGAGTAAATCGTGCCTGAGGTTGACGCTGCACAGCTCGAGGGTGAGGCAATGCTCTCAGATCGCATCGCCGATCTCGTCGAATATCTCGTTGTTCAGATCGTCGACGACCCGGATTCCGTGAGCCTTGAGGTCATCGATGGTGACGACGCCTCTACGATTGAGGTTTCGGTCGCCGAGGATGACGTCGCTAAGGTCATCGGCCGTCGTGGCCGTACCATCAAGGCCATTCGCACGCTCGCCCGTGCACTGGCCGCTCGCCTCGACACTGCTGTCGAGGTAGAGGTTCTGGGCTAGGACCTTGAGGTCCCAGTACAAAAACATCGCCCGTGTGGTCAAGCCGCACGGAAGGAAGGGGGAGGTCCTCGCGCAGCCGCTGCGGGGGCTTCCTTCTGTATTAGAGCCTGGTATGCGCGTCGCCCTGACGCCGCCGGCGCTCAAGCGCGACCGCTTTTGCACGGTCGTGTCCGTCACCGATACGGGCGATGGCGATCTGGTCTCGTTTGAGGGCATTGACGACTTGACGGCCGCCGAGGGCATCACGGGATGCTACGTGCTGGCAAATCGTGACGACTTTGAGCTCGATTCGCTCGACGCTGCCTATACCGACCTGATGGGTCGCGAGGTGGTCGACGAGCGCTTCGGTTCGCTCGGCACGATCGTCGAGATCATGTCGACGCTCGCTAACGATGTTTGGGTTGTCGAGGGCGATCGGTACGGCGAGGTACTGATTCCCGTGATCGAGCAGGTCGTGCTCGATCTTCCCGACACAGGAACAATTTCCGTCCACGTTATGGACGGCCTGATCGATATGGACAAGTAGGGAGGACAACATGCTGATCGAGACCCTTTCGGTCTTTCCCGAGATGTTTGAGCCCGTCATGTCCACATCGATCTTGGGCCGCGCCCGCAAGGCCGGCCTTTTTGATTTCAAGGCGTATAACCTGCGCGACTGGACGCACGACCGCCATCGTACCGTCGATGACGAGCCGTACGGCGGCGGGCAGGGCATGCTCATGAAGGTCGAGCCTATCGCAGAGGCCATCGAGGCCATTGGCGCAGAGGTCCCAAGCCCACGGTTGTGTTCTTCACCCCCTGTGGCGAGCCCTTTACGCAGCATGTGGCCGAGCGTCTGCTCAAAAGTGAGCGCCTGCTGTTTGTGTGCAGCCGCTACGAGGCGTCGACGAGCGCGCGTATGCGTATGCCGATGAGCGTCTGTCGATCGGCGACTACGTGCTCACGGGCGGCGAGCTTCCCGCTATGGTCGTTGCCGATGCCGTCGTACGCCTGATTCCCGGCGCCCTGGGCGACGAGATGAGCAATGTGGACGAGTCATTCTCGACCGCCGAGGACGGAGGACTGCTCGAGTACGCGCAGTACACCCGCCCCGCCGAGTTCAACGGCGAGGGCGTGCCGCCGGTGCTTGTGAGCGGCGATCACGCCAAGGTCGATGCCTGGCGTCGTAAGAACGCCATCGAGCGCACCTGCCGCTGGCGTCCCGATCTGATCGAGACAGCGCGGCTCACGCCCGAGGAGCGCGCTTACGCGCAGGAGATTTTGGACGCTTCGTATTCGCAGAGCGAGGAGTGAGAATGGTTCCTACGCAACATTCCGCGTTGAGGGGTGCTTTTGAGTGGATCGCGGTCATCGCGATCGCACTGGTCGCCACCTTCTTGATTCGCTCGTTTGTGGTCGAGCCCTTTGTGGTGCCCACCGGCTCTATGGAGGACACAATCGAGATTGGCGACCAGATCCTGGCGCAAAAGGTGAGCCTCGAGCTCGGTCAGCCCGTCAAGCAGGGCGATATCGTGGTGTTTCACAACCCCGATGGCACCTCCGAGCATGATGTTCTTGTCAAGCGCGTTATTGCCACGGCCGGCCAGACGGTCGACCTGCAGGATGGCAAGGTGGTCGTTGACGGCCAAGCGCTCGACGAGGACTATACGACGGGCATGAGCTGGCCACTTTCGGTCCAAGCGCCCGGCGCTCAGGTAAGCTATCCCTACACCGTTCCCGACGGGTGCGTGTGGGTGATGGGCGACAACCGCGAAAACTCTGCCGACTCACGCTACTTTGGTCCCGTCGATCGCTCTGATTTGATCGCTGTGGCGCTTGTGCGCTACTGGCCGCTCAACCGCATCGGCGCTATCGACTAAAAACCGCTATAGTACAGTACCTAACCGTGTAATCGTTTCGACGAGGGGATATTAGAGGCATGAACGCTTCATCGCTTTCCTTCCAAGACATCATCCTGCGCCTCCAGCAGTACTGGGGCGAGCAGGGCTGCGTCATTATGCAGCCCTATGACTCCGAGGTCGGTGCCGGTACCTTCCATACCGCGACCACGCTGCGCTCGCTCGGTCCCGCCGAGTGGCGCACCTGCTATGCGCAGCCCTGCCGCCGTCCCGCCGACGGCCGCTACGGCGAGAACCCCAACCGCATGCAGCACTACTATCAGTTCCAGGTGCTCATCAAGCCGTCGCCGGTCAACGCCCAGGAGCTCTACCTAGGTTCGCTGGCCGCCATTGGCTGGATCCCAACGACCATGACGTCCGCTTTGTCGAGGACGACTGGGAGAGCCCGACGCTCGGCGCCTGGGGCCTTGGCTGGGAGGTCTGGCTCAACGGCATGGAGGTCACGCAGTTTACGTACTTCCAGCAGGTGGGCGGCATCGAGGTCGATCCCGTGCCCGTCGAGATCACCTATGGCCTGGAGCGCATTGCCATGTACGCTCAGGGCGTCAACTCCGTCTACGACCTGGTGTGGAGCTACCTGCCCGACGGAACGCCCATGACCTATGGCGACGTGTTCCTCGAGAACGAGCGCGAGTTCAGTGCCTATAACTTTGAGGTCGCCAACGTCGAGATGATGCGTCAGAAGTTTGACGACTACGAGGCCGAGTGCCACTCCTGCCTGGAGCGCAAGCTGCCGCTGCCGGCATATGACTGCGTCATGAAGTGCAGCCACGCCTTCAACCTGCTCGATGCCCGTGGCGCCCTGTCCGCGGTCGAGCGCGCTAACTACATCCTGCGCGTCCGCGCCGTCGCTAAGGCGTGCTGCGAGCCTATATGCCGAGGTCGCCGAAGTCAACGAGAATGCCGATCAGGAAGGCGAGGTGGCGTAAGCCATGGCAGACGCTAAGGATTTCCTGTTTGAGATCGGTACGGAGGAGATGCCCTCCGCGCCGCTGAACAATGCCGTCAAGCAGCTTGGCACCATGATCGCCAAGGGTCTCGACGAGGCCGGTCTGGCCCACGGCGAGGTCCGCGTGATCTCGAGCCCGCGTCGCCTGGCTGCGCTCGTGGCTAACGTCGCCACCGCGACCGATGAGGTTCACGAGGTCAAGCGTGGCCCCGCGGCCAACATTGCCTTCGACGCTGACGGTAACGCCACCAAGGCCGCCCAGGGCTTTGCCCGCAAGTGCGGTGTGGCTGCCGAGGACCTGGTCCGTCGCGAGGACACCGACGGTCGCGAGTATGTGTTCGCCGAGAAGAATATTCCCTCCGCACCGCTACGCCGATTCTGACTGCTCTGTGCGAGAAGACCATCGCCGGCCTGCAGTGGCCCAACTACCGCAGCCAGCGCTGGGGCCACGAGCACGCGACGTTCGTGCGTCCGGTCCGTTGGATCTGCTGCCTTCTGGGCGAGGATGTTGTGCCCGTGTCGTTTGCCGACGTGACGAGTGGCAACACCACGCGCGGTCATCGCGTACTTGGCCTGGTGACCATGTGGTTGCCAGCCCCGCCGTTTACGAGCAGGTGCTCGAGGACGCCGGCGTGCTTTCTGCCGAGCGCCGTCGTGAGGCCATCCTCGCCGGTATCGCCGAGGTCGAGGCCGCCCGTCCCGGCTGCCATGTCGATACGCCCAAGAAGGTCTTCGAGGAGGTTATTAACCTCTGCGAGTGGCCGACGGTGCTCGTCGGTACCTTCGATGAGGAGTTCCTCAAGGTCCCGCACGAGATTATCTGCGAGTCCATGCTCACCAACCAGCGCTACTTCCCGATCTATGACGGCGAGGGCAAGCTCACGCGTGAGTTCGTGGTCGTTTCCAACAGCAAGCCCGAGAATGCCGAGCGCGTGATTGACGGCAACGAGCGCGTCGTGCGCGCCCGTCTGGACGACGCCAAGTTCTTCTACGAGGAGGACCTGAAGATCTCCCTCGACGAGTTCCGCGAGCGTCTGGCCAAGGTCGCTTCCAGGAGAAGCTCGGTAGCGTGCTCGCCAAGTCCGAGCGCATTGAGCAACTCGCGCTTGCCATCGCTCGCGAGGCCCATCTGGGCGCCCACCTGGCCGCCGACGCTGCTCGCGCCGCGCACTGTGCAAGGCCGACCTGGTGTCTAACGCCGTCGTCGAGTTCACGAGCCAGCAGGGCGTGATGGGCGGTTACTACGCCATCGCGATGGGGGAGAACGACGAGGTCGCTCATGCTATTCGCGATCACTATCGTCCTCGCTTTGCCGGTGACGAGCTGCCCGAGGGCACCGCTGGCTGCATCGTGGCCTGTGCCGACAAGCTCGATACCATCGCCGGTATCTTTGCCATCGGCGAGCCCCCGACCGGCTCTTCGGACCCCTACGCGCTGCGTCGTGCCGCTATCGGCATCATCAACATCCTGCGCGACCGCCTGCCGATCGACCCCACGTCGCTCATCGACTTCGCCCTCGAGCTCTATAGCGAGCAGGGCATTGAGTTCGACGCCGCCGAGGTCGCCCAGCAGGTTCGTGACTTCTTCCATGGCCGCCTGGTGAGCATGGCCCGCGACGAAAAGATCCCGGCCGATACCGTTGCCGCCGTCTCCGCGGTGCACATCATCGCTCCGTCCGTCTTCTTCGCCCGCTGCGCCGCCCTCGACGAGGCCCGCAAGAACGACGCCGAGACGTTCGACAACCTTGCGACCGCCTATGCTCGCGCCGCGCATATCTCCAAGCCCGAGCTGGGCGTGGAGTACGACCGCAGACTGATGGGCGAGGTCGAGCTTGCGCTCGCCGACGCCTCCGAGCTGCTCAGACCGCTGTCGATGCCGCCCTTGCTACCGAGGATTATCCGGCCGCATTTGCTGCCCTCGCCGCCCTGCGCGCGCCCATCGACCGTTTCTTCGACGAGGTCATGGTCATGGACAAGGACGAGCAGCTCCGCGATAATCGCCTTAAGCTGCTCAACCGCTTCGAGGCCGTTTTCTCCGGCATCGCCAACATCGGTGAGCTTGCTCGTAAAAAGTAAGCCAGCCTGCGCGTAAGCGCAAAAGGAGCCCCGCATGGATTGCCCGGTCACCGCTCGTCCCACCGTTATCGTTATCTCCGACTCGCTCGGTGATACCGCTTGTGAGGTGGTGCTTGCGGCGTCCGGGCAATTTGATGAAGGGGCTTTTCGTTTGTTGCGCCTGCAAGGTGACCTCGGTGGAGCAGGTGGAGTCGTTTGTGGGCCCGCGCGTCGATGCCGACCATCGCGATATTGCCGTGTTTCACACCATTGTCGATCCGGCGCTTCGCGCCCGCGTGCTCGATTACCTGGCATGCTGCATATCCGTTCGGTCGACCTGATCGGTCCGACGCTCGCCGTGCTATCGTCGCTCATCGGTGTGCCGCCCAAAGGCGTCGCGGGCGTGATTCACAGGACCGATGACCGCTATTTCCATCGTATCGAGGCCATGGAATATTTCGTTGAGCACGATGACGGGCGCGGTTGCGACGATTTGTCGGGTGCCGATATCGTGCTGCTGGGCGTATCGCGCACGTCCAAGACGCCGCTGTCGATGTATCTGGCTTATCAGGGCTACAAGGTTGCCAATGTTCCGTTGGCCCATGGCATGGAGCCGCCGAAGTCGATTTACGAGGTCGACCCGATGCGCCTGTTCGGCTGATTTCGACCGTCGATGTGATTTCCGAAATTCGCGATAGCCGCTTGGGCGATGACTACGCTCGTGCCGTTGCCGGCTCCTATGCCGAGCCCGAGAGCGTGCGCAGCGAGCTTGAGGAAGCTCGTGCCCTCATGAAACGCCTAGGCTGCTTTGTGGTGCGTACCGACGGCAAGGCCATCGAGGAAAGCGCTGCCGAGATCATTAGCCACTTGGAGGAAATCCAAGAAGCCCGTGCCCGCCGCGCCGCCCGTCGCACCTAATAGTAGTAGCATTTTGATAAAGCGATTTAGCAAAAACATCGCACTTGACCTGCTTTTTTATTGCAGTGGTATCTTCATAAGGTAACCACCTTTACCTACCGTTTACCGCCAGTTTTAGCACGTTTACCAAACCGCGCACCCTCTGCTCAAGCCTGCCCAAAACCCGCCGTATAGTTCCCTCACGGCCCGCATTCGGCGGTCGATTCGTTACCACGGTCGTGCGCGAGAGCGCATGGAAGGGGAAGTGTCGTGAGCGATTGCAAGAGGGTTTACCGTTTTGGAACCGACGCCAGGGCACCTGTGTCACCGAGGGCGACAAGTCCATGAACTTCGCGCTTGGCGGCAAAGGCGCTAACCTTGCCGAGATGAGCCGTATCGGCCTGCCGGTTCCCGGTGGCTTTACTATTACCTGCCAGACTTGCGTCGAGTACTCCGGTGCCGGCAACGTGTGGCCCGAGGGTGCACTCGATGAGATCGTTGCTGCCGAGGCGGACCTCGAGGCCCGCTGCGGCAAGAAGCTCGGCGACGCCTCCGATCCGCTGCTCGTGTCGGTTCGTTCGGGCGCTCCGTTCTCCATGCCCGGCATGATGGACACGGTCCTCAACTTAGGCCTCAACGACGACTCCGTTCAGGGGCTCATCGCCCAGACGCAAAATCCGCGTTTTGCTTGGGATAGCTACCGCCGCTTTATTCAGATGTTCTCCAACGTCGTTATGGGCGTTGACGCCGACCTGTTCGAGAACGCGCTGACCCAGGCACGCCTGGTCGCCGGCGTCCGCGTCGACTCCGAGCTTTCGGCCGAGGATCTGCAGGAGCTCGTCGAGACCTTTAAGGGCATCTTCTCCGAGAACGTCGATGCCTCCCTGTATCCCGAGCTCGAGGTCGCTGACGGCAAGCCCGTTTTCCCGCACGACCCGGAGCTTCAGCTACGCCTTGCAATTCAGGCCGTCTTTGGCAGCTGGATGAACGAGCGTGCCTGCATCTACCGCAAGCAGCATGGCATTTCCGACGAACTCGGCACCGCCGTCAACGTACAGGCCATGGCCTTTGGCAACAAGGGCGAGACATCTGCGACCGGCGTTGCCTTCACGCGCAATCCGGCCGACGGCACCAAGGAGTTCTACGGTGATTTTTTGGTTAATGCCCAAGGCGAGGACGTCGTCGCCGGTATCCGCAACACCGAGCCCATCGCCGACCTCAAGGCCACCCCGGGCCTCGAGTCCGCAGGCAAGGAGCTCGAGCGCGTCTTCCTGACGCTCGAGGATCACTATCGCGACATGTGCGACATTGAGTTCACCATCGAGCAGGGCAAGCTCTGGATGCTCCAGACCCGCGTGGGCAAGCGAACTGCCACCGCCGCCCTGCGCATCGCCATCGAGATGGTCGAGGAGGGTCTGATCACCCGCGATGAGGCTGTGAGCCGCATCGATCCCGCGCAGCTCGACCAACTCCTGCACCCACAGTTCGACGCCTCCAAGAAGTACGAGCTCTCGCCAGCGGTCTTAATGCCAGCCCCGGTGCCGCCGTGGGCGAGGTCATGTTCTCGAGCGACGACGCCGTCGCGCGCGCAACGAGGGCCACAAGGTCATTCTGGTTCGTTGGGAGACCAACCCCGACGACCTGAAGGGCATGGTCGCCGCCGAGGGCATTCTGACCAGCCACGGTGGCAAGACGAGCCATGCCGCCGTTATCGCCCGCGGCATGGGTACGCCCTGCGTCTGCGGCGTTGAGCGCTTCCATATCGACGCCGCCGAGAAGGTCGTGCGCATCGAGGGCAGCGACCGCGTGCTGCATGAGGCGATGTCATCTCCATCGACGGCACCCAGGTATCGTCGTCGACGGCGCCGTTGATCTGGTTTCGGCCGAGCTCACCGGCGACCTGGACACCATCCTGTCCTGGGCCGACGAGATTCGCCTGGACGAGACCGGCGGCCACGCCAACCATGTGCGCGTCAACGCCGACAACCCCGAGGATGCCGCGCTCGCGCTCGAGTTTGGCGCCGAGGCCATCGGCCTGTGCCGCACCGAGCACATGTTCCTGGGCGACCGCAAGAACATCATCCAGAGCTTCATCCTCTCCGATGATGAGGCCGTGAAGCAGCAGGCCCTGGCGGACCTGCTTAAGGTTCAGACCGAGGACTTCCTGGCGATGTTCAAGACCATGTCCGGTCGCGACGTAGTTGTTCGCCTGCTCGATCCGCCGCTTCATGAGTTCCTGGATAATCCTCGCGAGCTCGAGGTCGCCATCACCAAGAAGGAAGCCGCTGGCGCCAGCGAGGAAGAGCTTGCCGTCCTGCGTGCCCGCCTGCGCCGTATCGATGGCATGGTCGAGTCGAACCCCATGCTCGGCCTGCGCGGCGTGCGCCTGTCCGTTGTCTTTAGCGATCTGCCACTCATGCAGGTTCGCGCCGTCGCCACGGCTGCCGCTCGCCTCATCAAGGAGGGCGTCGATCCGCGTCCCGAGATCATGGTTCCGCTCGTCTCCATCACGGCGGAGCATGTCCAGACCCGCGAGGTCATCGAGCGCGTGATCGCCGAGGTTTCCGTCGAGGAGGGCGTCGAGCTCAATATTTCCGTGGGCACGATGCTCGAGCTGCCGCGTGCCTGCATGGTTGCCGACGAGATCGCCCATCATGCTGACTTCTTCTGCTTTGGCACCAATGACCTCACCCAGACGACCTTCGGCTTCTCTCGTGACGATGCCGAGGCCAAGTTCATCCCGCTGTACATGCACAAGAAGATCTTGAAGGACAACCCCTTCGAGACCATCGACTCGGCGGTGCTGGAGCTCGTGCGCATGGCCGTCGAGAAGGGTCGCGCCACCAACCCGACATGCACTTTGGCGTGTGCGGCGAGCACGGCGGCGACCCCAAATCCATTAAGGGCCTGTTCAACGTGGCCGATGTGGACTACGTGTCCTGCTCGCCCTATCGCGTGCCCCTCGCGCGCCTGGCGGCCGCTCAGGCCAAGCTCGAGGCGAAGCGCTCCGCCTAACGTTTTGGGTTTAGACGCCTAGCGTAGCCCCCTTCATGCCGCCCGTCTCATTCGCGAGGCGGGCGGTTATCATGTGCGGGTTTTGTCTTTTTGTCTGCGTAAAAAATTGTTCTTGCAGCAGAAACCCGCGCGTGTATACTCGAATACGTTTGTTCAACTACGTGCCGGCCAAGGTGGTACGGCACCTCTAGAAGAGTAAGGAATTGCACATGGATTACATCCGCGCAATCGAGCGTCAGCAGATCCGCGAGGACATTCCTCAGGTTCGCGTCGCCGACAACGTCAAGGTTCACTACCGCATTAAGGAAGGCGACCGCGAGCGCATCCAGGTCTTCCAGGGCGACGTCATCCGCATGGCCGGCGCCGGTGCCCGCGAGACCTTCACTGTCCGCAAGATGTCCTTCGGTGTCGGTGTTGAGCGTACCTTCCCGCTTCACAGCCCCAAGATCGCCAAGCTCGAGGTCGTTCGTCATGGTCGCGTCCGTCGCGCCAAACTGTACTACCTCCGCGACAAGGTGGGCAAGGCTGCTCGCATCCCCGAGAAGCGCTAAGAAGATCGCAGCGTCTGTCCACTCGTTTGGACGTAAGGGTCACCTTCGGGTGGCCCTTCTTTTTATCTGATTTGCATGCAAGGAGGGCCTGGTATGGCCAATATGACGAGCTCGGTTTCGGCATCGCAGGTTGCCGGCGAGCTGGCGAGTGCCACGTTCGAGGAGATTCCCGCCCTCGTGGAGCATTATCGCGAGGATCCGCGCCAGCAGGTGATCAAGGCTTGCGAGCGTGCCCTTAAGCGCCATGCCAAGGAGCTTGCCGAGCGCGAGCGCGTCAACGGCATGTACGAGCTTATGCATGAGCTCGGCGGTGATGGCGTGGTCGTGGGCGTCGACGAGGTGGGCCGTGGCTCGGTAGCGGGGCCTTGACCGTGTGTGCCGTGTGCCTTCCGATGGAGCCGCGCATCTGGGGCATCAACGATTCCAAAAAGCTCACGCCGGCGCGCCGCGAGCTGCTCTCGGTTAAGATTGCCGAGGTGGCGACTGCTATCGGCTTTTGCCATATCGCTCCTGCAGATATCGATGAGATGGGTATGGCCCGCGCCATCCGCGCTGCCGTTGCGGGTGCGGTGGCCGATACGGGACTTGAACCCGACTGCGTCCTCATGGATGGCAACCCCTTGGGCGCCGTTCCCAATGAGCGCGACGTGGTGAAGGGCGATGCCAAGATCGCCTGTATCGCCGCGGCATCCATCATGGCAAAGGTCACGCGTGACGAGATGATGGTCGAGTACGACGCCGAGTACCCCGAGTACCATCTGGCCGAATCGAAGGGCTATGCGAGCCCCGAGCACATCGAGGCCATTCGAAAACATGGACTTTGTCCACTGCATCGTGTGAGCTTTTGCGGAAACTTTCTGCAGACTGAGCGCCTTTTCTAGGTCAATTGTGGAGACAGGGACCTCTAGGGTTTTATAAACCTGCTGGTAGCGGGCCGTATGCAACAGCATTGCTGCGTACGGCCCTTTTTTTGACGGCATTTGGTCAGCTTTTGGTTTGCTTCCTGTACTTACCCGCATGAAAGGTGCCCTCATCATCGGGGCAATGCAGTGTGCGGGAAAGGAGACCCCATGAGTGCCGCAAGCAAAAAGAGCAAGACGCAGCAGCTCAAGGAGCGTTGGGAAAACGGCGAGCTCGACTGCGGGGCGATGACGCCCGAGTTTATCAAGGGACTCAGTCCCCGTGAGCTGGGCATGCTGGGCGAGCTGATCACCATCGACTACTTTAACGAGCGCGGCTACACCTTGCTGGAGCAGGGTTATCGTTGCACCGAGGGCGAGGCCGATCTGGTGCTGCTCGATGAGCTTGACGATGTCGTGGTGATGGCCGAGGTCAAGACCAGGCGCGTCGCCCTGGATTGCACCACGCGGGTCTTTCCCGAGGAGGCCGTGGATGCCCAAAAGCAGCGTCGGTATCGCCGTATCGCAAGTTGCTATCTCATGGAGCACTATCCGCTCAAGGCGATCCGCTTCGATGCAGTGGGTGTCACCATTCGCGGCGGGCATATCGCCGAGATCGAGCATCAGTACAACGCGTTCGATTGGCAGGTGTCGTGATGGCGTTCGAGACGTTTGCCGTTCACGCGGCCTGCATCCGCGGCGTCGAGGCGATTCACGTCACGGTCGAGGTCTCGCTTGCCGGCGGCGTTCCGGGCATTCAGATGCTCGGCATCCCGAGTATGGAGGTGATGGAGTCACGCGGTCGTATTCGCTGCGCGATGCGCTCCGCCGGGTTCGAGATCCCGCGCTCGGGCATTACCGTTAACCTGGCACCCGGCGATATCCGCAAGACCGGTAGCGGCTTTGACCTGCCCATCGCCATCGCGGTTCTAGCGGCCGATGAGCAGATTCCCCGTGACAACCTCGATCGCTGCCTTATCGCAGGTGAGCTTGGTCTGGACGGTACGGTGCTTCCCGTCAAGGGCGAGGTGGCGTTTCAGCTATTGGCTCGCGACATGGGGCTGTCTTTTATCGCCGGCAGGTCCGACCAGCATGTGCACTCGCGGGCGTAGATTGCGGCTTTATCGACCATCTGTCTCAGCTTGCTCACGGCATGGGCGATGCCGCACGGCACTACTTGGATTCCGAGGGTGTCGAGGCGACCTTTGAGCCCGAGCTCGACTATGCAGACGTGCTGGGGCAGGAAGTCGCTAAACGCGGCATGGCGCTTGCGGCGGCAGGAGAACTCGGCTTGCTCATGATCGGGTCTCCGGGATCGGGCAAGACGATGCTCGCACGCCGTATGACCGGCATCCTGCCCGAGCTTTCCGTTGAGGATCAGCAGGAGGCACTGTGCATCCATTCGGTTTTGGGTGAGAACATTGATGGCTTGTTGGCGGGGCACCGCCCCTTCCGCAGTCCCCACCACAGTATTTCGACCGCAGGCCTTATCGGCGGCGGGCGCCCGGTGCACCCGGGTGAGATCAGCCTTGCTCATGGCGGCGTGCTCTTTTTGGACGAGCTTGCCGAGTTTCCCACTGGCGTGCTGCAGACGCTGCGTCAGCCCATCGAGCGCGGCTACGTGAGGATCGTACGCGTCGACGGGGCTTTTACCTTCCCGTCGCGCTTTCAGCTGCTGGCTGCGAGCAATCCCTGCCCCTGCGGCTTTTTGGGCGATCGCGAGGTACCGTGTCGCTGCTCGGCGGCGATGGTCGAGCGCTATCGGTCTAAACTGCGCGGTCCCTTGGCCGACCGTATCGACATGATGATCGATGTGACCCGTCCCGACCCTCAAGTGATTATCGAGGGTGCGGAGGGTATGTCGTCGGCCGAGTTACGTGACTACGTTGTGCGCGGTCGTGCCTTTCGCGCCTGGCGCGAGTTCCGTATGGACGATGCGGATGCCGAGGCCGAGGATGACGAGACGCGGTCTATTGACGGCGTCGTTTCGACCTTCGAGCTCGATGATGCTGCCGAGAAATGCGTACTTGGCTATCCAAACGCACGCATCTCACGGGCCGCGGCATCGTACGCCTGGTGCGTATCGCGCGTACAATCGCTGACGTCGCCGAGAGCGAGCAAGTGACGCAGGACCACGTGCTCGAGGCGGCGATGTACCAGGGAAGGAGGGACCAATGATAGCTGAGGGGACCTTCGAGCTGCATCCAGGTGATGCGTTGTATCCCGAGAGCGTTTTGGAGCTATCTGATGTACCCCAGACGCTCTATGTGCGCGGCAACCCCGAGGTGCTTTCGACGCCCGCGCTCTCCATCATCGGTGCGCGAAAGGCCTCGCCGTATGGTCTTGCGTGGCAGAGCTTGCGGCGAAGGTGGCGGTTGAGGCGGGAGTGACGGTAGTTTCGGGCGGTGCGGTCGGTTGTGACCAGGCCTCGGGTTGGGCTGCGGTCAACGCCGGCGGCAAACACGTCGTGGTGCTGGGGACGGGCGCCGACGTGGTCTACCCGCGTTCGAGCGCGGGGCTTATTACGCGCACGCTCGATACGGGCGGCGCGGTCGTGTCGATCTCTCCGTGGGGCATGGGTCCGCGCAAGTTTGCCTTTCCGCGTCGCAATCGCGTGATCGCGGCCCTGTCGCAAGCCCTCTTTGTATCCGAGGCGGGTATGCCTTCCGGGACGTTTTCTACAGCCGAGCTACTATGGATTTGGGGCGCGAACTTCTTGCCGTGCCGGGGTCGATCCTATCGCCCGAGTCGCGTGGCACGAATTACCTCATTGCGAACGGTGCCTGCTGCATTGTCGACGAGGAGTCCATCGAGATGGCTATCTCTCGCATATACGGCACCCTGCGCTACTCGCGCCCCGATGCTCCCGGCATTGCCGACCTGAATCCAACACAGCAGACCGTGATGCATGCGCTCATCGCCTCTCCGCTCAAGGTCGACGACATCGCGGCGCTCGTCTCACTCGATGCTGTCGGCGTACTCAAACTCTTGGGTTCGCTTGAACTCGAGGGCCTTATCGAGCGCATGATGGATGGAAGGTATGCGCCCTCCAAGTTTGCCCTTCACGCCCAGACGCCCTTCGGTCACAATGGAAAACGTGTCAATTAGAAAGGTGTTTGCAGATGCAGTTCGATCAGGTGACGGTTATCGGTGGCGGTCTGGCGGGTTCGGAATGCGCGATCCAGCTGGCAGACCGCGGGTTTGCCGTAAAGCTGTGCGAGATGCGCCCCCAGGTGAGCTCCCCGGCTCACCATACCGATCACCTGGCAGAGCTCGTCTGCTCCAATTCGTTTAAGTCGACCCGTCCGGATTCCGCGGCTGGTTTGCTGAAGGCCGAGCTTGAGCGCATGGGTTCAGTCCTGCTCGACTGCGCCCATCGCGCTGCTGTTCCCGCTGGTGGCGCCCTGGCGGTCGACCGTGTTACATTCTCCGAGCTCGTCGAGGCTGAGGTTGCCGCCCGCCCCAATATCGAGGTCGTTCACGGCGAGGTCACCCAGATCCCCGAGGGCCACGTGGTCATTGCCGCGGGCCCGCTGTGTTCACCGGCGCTGAGCGAAGAGGTCATGAAGCTCGTCGGTGGCGACGCCCTTGCGTTCTTCGATGCCGCGGCGCCGATCGTCGATGCCTCCACGCTCGATATGGACGTGCTGTTTTCGCAGTCGCGCTACGAGGAGCAGGGGAGCGGCGACTATCTCAACGCTCCGCTCAACAAGGAGGAGTACGAGGCCTTTATCGAGGCGCTTACCACGGCCGACCGCGTGGTGCTCAAAGACTTTGAGGGCGGCGATTTGTTCCAGGCCTGCCAGCCTGCCGAGGAAGTTGCGCGCACCGGCAAGGACGCCATTCGCTTTGGCGCCATGAAGCCCGTCGGCCTCACCGACCCGCGTACCGGACGTCGCCCCTGGGCGGCGATTCAGCTGCG
>ENA-OQEB01000469-OQEB01000469.1-human-gut-metagenome-genome-assembly--contig:-NODE-469-length-16712-cov-5.750980_pt1 | contig 16712 bp, 20 predicted proteins | sample MGYA00242787_ERZ504619 | MGnify/ENA primary metagenome ERZ504619 (study PRJEB26092, sample SAMD00036317) | human gut metagenome | host: Homo sapiens | study: EMG produced TPA metagenomics assembly of... | reverse complement strand
GTCAGGGAAGCGCTCTCCCCCTGAGCTAAACGCCCAAATGGAGCGGACAACGGGGCTCGAACCCGCGACCCCAACCTTGGCAAGGTTGTGCTCTACCAACTGAGCCATGTCCGCTTACGAGGATTAATCTTACGTGATGCCCGCATCCTATGCAAGAACTTTTTTTAAAAAGTTTTGCAACGCCCTCGCGAACCTCGCGAAGACATCAGCCACCACGGAAGGCGCGGGCAAACGCAATCTCGCCGCAAGAGACCCCTACATCTCACCGAGCATGATCCAGGCAGAGCTGTCCTGCGCGAGCCTGCCGTCTGCAAGCGGTGATGAGGTGAGCAGGACCCTGCCCGCCGGCAGCTCCACGGGTGCTGCGCCGAAGTTCGTCACACACGCCCAGCCGTTGTCGCGGCGATAGGCGATGACGCCGCCCTCAGCGCCCTCGGCACCATCCGCAAGACCGGTGCGCCCGTCAAGATCGAGCCACGCAAGATCGTTGGCGCACCCGCGCAGCTTGCGCCGCAGCCAGAGGGCGTCACGATAGAGCGCAAGCATCGATGTCGGGTCCACTTCTTCCCTATCGGCAGCATAATCGGAAAACCATGCAGCTGCGGCAGATGGGGCGCCGCATCGGCGTCTGCCGGCGAAAACCCAAACGATCCGCCATGCGCGGGATCGTCCGCCGCCACCCACGGCAGGGGCACACGACAGCCGTCGCGCCCCTTCTCACGCTTCGGTCCGTGCGTATTGGTCGCAGTAGGGTCTTCGAGTGCAGCCCACGGGATATCAGCCACCTCAAAAAGGCCGAGCTCCTCACCCTGATACACGTATGCCGAGCCCGGAAGCGCCAGTTCAAGCAAAAGGGCCGCCCGCGCGCGGCGCTCGCCGAGTTCACGGTCCTCGTCATAAGACGACCCGTCGCGTAAGAGCCAGTCGAGCGCAATCTGATGGTAGCGCGTCGCCTTGATTTGCGGCAGGGCATAGCGTGTCGCCACGCGCGGCACGTCGTGGTTGGAGAGTACCCAGGTCGAGGCGGAATCGGATTCGACGGCTGCCTTCAAGCCCTTCTCGATTGCAGTGTGCATGTCATCATAGGTCCAAGTGGCCTTGGCAAACTCAAAGTTGAATGTCTGGCCAAGCTCGCTGGGACGCGCGTAGAGATACTGGCGCTCGGGCAGCACCCACGCTCGGCAACGGCACTGCGCGGCGGATTATAGCGGTCGAACACGCGGCGCCACTCGCGATAGATCTCGTGGACCTCATTGCGGTCCCACAGCGGATGGGTGCCGTCGTCAACCATGTCATCGCCCTCGGCGAGATGCCACCGGTCGAGGTCATCGCGGTCGAGATCCTTGGCGAGACCCTGCGCCACATCAATGCGAAAGCCGTCGACGCCTCGATCGCTCCAAAACGCCAGGACGTCGCAAAAGAGCGCGTGAACCTCAGGGCATGACCAGTCAAAGTCCGGCTGCTCGGGCGTAAACATGTGCAGATACCACTGACCGTCCGCAACACGCGTCCATGCGGGGCCGCCAAAGTTGGCATTCCAATTGGTGGGAGGCAGCTCGCCATGCTCGCCGCGACCATCGCGGAAGATATAACGGGCGCGTTCGGGCGATCCGGGGCCGGCGGCAAGAGCGGCTTTGAACCAGGGGTGCTGGTTGGATGAATGGTTGGGCACGATGTCGACGATGACCTTGATGCCGCGCGCGTGAGCCGCAGCGATCATGTCATCGAAGTCGTCAAGCGAGCCGAGACGTGGGTCGACATCGCAGTAGTCCGCCACATCATAGCCGCCATCGACAAGAGGCGAAGGGTAAAACGGGCTCAGCCAGATGGCCTCGATACCCAGCCGCTCAAGATAGTCCATCTGCTGGGTAATGCCCGCGATATCGCCCAGACCCGAACCAGTCGAATCCTTAAACGAGCGCGGTAGATCTGATAGATCGCGGCATCGGACATCCATGAGCGCGAAGAAGACTTTTCTGTAGCCATGGGGCGTATCTCCCTTGCAACGAGGTTATGCGAGATGCCCACGATGATACGCCCAAAGCGGACATTCGCGGCAAACAACGCCACAGCCACGACCCAAAACGCTCGCCCCCTCTCGGTTCGAGCCTAGGAGATAGGTACAAAAAAAGCCCGGCTACCGTAGTAGTCGGGCTGTTGCGTTTGGAGCGGACAACGGGGCTCGAACCCGCGACCCCAACCTTGGCAAGGTTGTGCTCTACCAACTGAGCCATGTCCGCATATGTAAAACAAAACGGGCGCGGAGCGCCCGGATGTTGCCTGGAGGCGAAGCCGGATTCGAACCGGGGGTAAAGGCTTTGCAGGCCTCTGCCTTACCACTTGGCCACTTCGCCGAAAAAGGACCGCCTAAACGGTCCGGAAATGCAATGGAGCGGACAACGGGGCTCGAACCCGCGACCCCAACCTTGGCAAGGTTGTGCTCTACCAACTGAGCCATGTCCGCTTGCGGGTTATTAATTTACGCGAGTTGTCCAAAAGACGCAAGTACTTTTTTCAAAAAACTTGTCTGCCGCATGTTCTTAGTAGCTAAACGCGCTAAAGCGATTGGCTAGGCACACGATTCCAGCGCTCCGCTAAACAGCTTCACCATCTGCACGCGCGTGCCGGCGCCGTCCGTACGACGAGCAACCTCCACGTTATCGACGAGCATACGCATAAGCTTGATGCCACGGCCGCGTTCCTCGGATGCGACCGGTTCGCTCGTTTCATCGATAGAATAGCCGGCACCTCGATCAAGCACCTCAACCACAACGCGATCGCCATAGGCCTGAACCGTCAGGACGCACCCGATACCGCCCGCATGGTCATAGGCATTACCCAGCGCCTCCCCCGACGCCAATGCGACATCGTAGCGCTCGTCACGGCGCAACGGAAGCGATTCAAGGAGTTCGGCGATGCGATGTCGGTAGTATGGAAGATTCTCGATACCCTGACGGACCTCGACGCTCTTACTCCAGCGAGGCAGCTCCCCCACCGGAATGGCGGGAATAGACCCCCGTGCCGGCCCCGCGACATGAAGGATATCGACAAGACGAGCAATCTCCAAAAAGCGAACAACTTCACCTGATGCATTGACGAGCGAAAGCAGGCCTTCTCGCCTCATGAGCTCACGAGCGCGCGTAAGCAGGAATGCCAAGCCCGTCGAATCGATAAAGCTAACAGCCTGACAGTTGATGACAACACGACGCACGCCGCGGCCAATCAAAGCATCCAACCGCCGACGCAGCGCAGGCACCGTGGCGATGTCGATATCGCCTGGTGGCGTCAAAACCGCTATGTCATTCCACTCATTCATACGACCATGGTTCCCCAAAAAAGCCCACTCGATGCATTCGTTTCCCCAACCATGCGGATTCAGCCCGCTCAGCGTCGTCTATGAACGACCCCGTAAAAACTCAAGGGACACCAATGCAATGTCATCGTCCAGCGCCGATTCGGTAAATCGGTCAAGCTCGCCCAAGACCTTGCCGCAAATGCCCGACACGCCCTCCCCCGAAACAGAAAGCAGAAGATCGCGCAAGCGCTGCTCGCCAAAGAACGCTCCGGTGCGGTCGCGGGCCTCAATCGTTCCATCCGTATACATGAAGAGCATGTCGCCAGGAGCGAACGTAAACACGCCTGTCTCGTACACCATGCTCTCAAAGGCACCGATTACACCCGATTGACATCCAAGCAGCTCGACCTCTCCCCCACGTGCCTCGCCGCCACCCAGCGGCATCGACTCTGGCCTAATGACCATGGTCGGAGGATGGCCCGCCGAACAATACGTTGCGCGTCCGGCCTTAAGGTCAATCTTGGCGATAAAGGCCGTCACGAACGTCTCGACCCTCGAAAAGCCCATGAGCATGCTGTTAAGGAGCGTGCCATGCGGGCCGGTCCAGCGCCCTCCCAAGCATATGCCGTCAGGGCCGTCTTGACGAGCGCGGACATCGATGCGGCCTCAATGCCTTTGCCAGACACATCACCCAGAATCATGACGGCGCAGTCGTCGGGAAGACGGATGAGCGTATAGAAATCGCCGCCGACCAACGCCGAGTTCGTGGCCGACAGGTACACCGAATCGGTTGCGATACCCGGAACATCCCCCAGGGAATTTCTCATGCCAATCTGAAGGGTCTGAGCGATATGGCGCTCCTCGCGCTTTTGAGATTCCCCTTCGTAGATCAGTTCAAAGTCATGCGCCAAGTGCACCAAGTAGTCATATTCAAGGTCATCAATCGGCTCTTGGCTACCATCACGAAGCAGCAGCGCGCGCGTCGTCGGGCTCTTCGCAACAGAAGCAGGAACAATCGCGTCGTTACTGTGCTTGCCATCACCCTCAGAGCGCGGGCGCCCCGCCTCGATGCCGGAGTCGACGTAGAGACCCTGACAAGGCAGACCATGCGCCCTAAGCCAGCCTCCCATAGGCATCGATTCGTCAACGCGAGTTATACGGACGTGTTTAAGGTCCTCGGCACTCGCACCTCCCAAAACAGATGCCTCAAAGCCATCAGGGCCAGCCCCCAGACGTGCCGCTGGCGCCGTCGTGGAAAAGAAAAGCTTCTCGGGATCGTCCGGCAAGGCAACGCGACTGCCGCCTTCAAAATCTATGACGTAGGAATCCAGACTGGCGTCATACTCAACAGGGCAAAAATGGCAGTTAAGCATATTGCAGATCTCGGACGATACCGCCTGGGTAGCCGCGGCGGAATCGTCTAGAAAGGTAAACAACTCATCACGCAAGACATTGAGCGAGCGGCCAAGCTCGGCCGTGCGACGGGAGCGAAGGCTCGATGCCATGCCGACCAGCTGGATAGATAGGTAATCGCAAATGACCTCAAGCACATTAACGTCATAGGCGAGCGGTGCCTGAGGGCGTTTCCAACCAACTTCCAGCACGCCAAGGATCTGCGTACCGTAAAAAACGGGAAGACAGATCTCGCTGCGGTACGGAGGCATATCCTGCATGCGCAACAGGTGCTTAGAACGATTGTCCAAGTCCATGAACATACCGGAGGCGGCCTTATCACCCTCAAGGTCCTGTTGAATCGATAAGCGACAGGCACGCGACTCACGAAGAACATACGTCGGAATGCCAGCGCCATACGGCAAAAACTCAGGCAGGTAGCTGTCGTACAGCTCCTTGGAAACACCGCGAAGTTTAAAACCGCCGCTCTCAGAAAAATAGATAGCGGCACCCGAAGCATCGAGCGTTCCTACAAGCTGGTTCAAAACGGTATCAAGTAGGCTGGGCAGCTCATCGGAGCCCACGGTACTCATAATGACCGAGAGCGTGCCAGAGAGGCGCTTGTTCGTCACTCTAAGCTCCGAAAGCGCACGCTTGAGCTGACGGTCGTGCGAAAACTGTTCTTCGATGCTATGGAGCGCCACCAGGACACGTGGCGCGCGGCGCCCAAAGATGCGTGGAGGCGTTACGGAGCCTGCACGAACCAAGACGGGGATAAAGGAGCCGTCACTCAGCTTGAGCATCAGTTCGTTCTCAGAGCCATCAGTTTCAAATGGCAGACGATGTTCCGTCGCACGTTCAAAAGCGGACGAGTACAGGACGTCTTTAACATCTCCACCGATGACGTCGGCGCGTTCCTCGCACATCAAACCAAGTAAGCGATTATTCACATGCAGAATGGTTCCGTCGAGCTCGCAGATGATGACAGCATCGCTCGTGATCTCGACTAGCTGGGCAACGTCTGCCCACTCGTTGCGTTCAAGCGTTTCCATCGTGGACCCCACCGTCTATCGGTAACAAAAAAGCCTCCGAAGAGGCTTCTCAAATGCGATGGTGTCGGAGGCGGGACTTGAACCCGCATGACCAAAAAGCGGTCACTAGCACCTCAAGCTAGCGCGTCTGCCAATTCCGCCACTCCGACATGCTATGTTGTTGATTCACGGTTCGTTTTGTTGGACCCGCGCGTTCAACGAGGAAGATAATAACCTATGATTCGAGAACTGTGCAAGCACTTTTTTCAAAAAAGTTTACGAATTTGTAAATGCGCTGGTAGATCTATATGTTCGGCCCCGAATCGGTGTTGCCTCCCGGCGCGTCCTCGGGCATGAGCGATATTTTGTTGCGCACTTCGTGCTGCAAAATATCGCTCCCCCTGCGGAATGCGCCGGGAGGCAACACCGATTCGGGGCCTGCAAATACATACTTCAGGCACAGTTCTCAAACATGTTCTGGGGGCTGATGTAAATTTGGTGGCTCGGCAAAGCCGAGCCCTTATATAAGGAGGCCGGAGCCAAAGCTCCGGCCTCACTCAATTTCTCATCAGATTAAGTGAGCGATTAAGGAATCGCACTCCACCTGCCGAGTTACCGCAGGGCCCGCCCTGGTGTTACTTTTCAGAACACTCCGCAGGACGCAAGAAACCCCCGCCGCACGAAGTGCGCAGCGGGGGTTACTTGCATGTCCGAGGACGTTCTGAAAGTAACACCAGAGCGGGCCCGGACAAACAACCGACTACAGGTCGATGTGCGATTCCTTGATCGGGAACGGCTCCGCGAAGTGGCACGCGCAGCAGTGACCCGGTGCGACTTCCTTAAACTCGGGAAGCTTCTCAGAGCAAATACCCTGCGCGATCGGGCAGCGGGTGTGGAAACGGCAACCGGTCGGCGGATCCAACGGTGACGGCGGATCGCCGGCGAGGATGATGCGCTTGCGGGTCTTCTGGATATCAGGATCGGGCACCGGCACGGCAGACAGCAGCGACTGCGTGTACGGATGGTGAGGCTCGCTGTAGAGCGTCTTCCAGTCCGAAACCTCAACCATCTTACCCAGGTACATAACGGCAACGCGATCGGAGATGTGCTGCACGACGGAGAGGTCGTGAGCAATGAAGAGATAAGCAGTACCGAACTTATCCTGAAGCTCCTTCAGCAGGTTCAAAACCTGGGCCTGAATGGAAACGTCAAGTGCAGAGACAGGCTCGTCGCAGATGATCAGCTTGGGCTTCAGAGCGAACGCGCGGGCAATGCCGACACGCTGACGCTGACCGCCGGAGAACTCATGAGGATAGCGGTTAATGTGCTCGGGGTTCAGACCGACGACGTCCAGCAGCTCGCGGACACGCTCAATGCGCTCTTCCTTGGTGCCCACGCCGTGAATGGTCATGGGCTCGGAGACAATCTCGCCGATGGTCATACGGGGATTCAGCGAAGCATAAGGATCCTGGAAGATAAACTGCATCTCGCGACGCATGTCCTTGATCTCATGCTTGCTCATCTCGGCAACATCTTTACCCTGGAAGAACACCTTACCGGCGGTCGGCTTGGTCAGGCGCATGATGGTGCGGCCCGTGGTGGACTTACCGCAACCAGACTCGCCGACCAGGCCAAAGGTCTCGCCCGGATAAATCTCGAACGAAATGTCATTCACAGCAGAGACGACACGCTTAGAGAAGCGCTTGGCGAACATGCCGGACTCAGCGGGAAACTCCTTAGAGAGGTGCTCGACCTTCAGCAGCGGAGTACGCTCGTTGGTATCTGCCATTACGCCTCGCCTCCCTTCTTGGAATCCTTGCGTGTACGGGACGTCTCAGGAGCGTTCTTGAGGAACTCGGGGTCACCGGAGTAGTGGCACGCAGAGTAGTGACCAGACTCGGTGACAACGCGCTCGGGGCGCTGCTTGCGGCACTTGTCCGTCGCATAGGGACAACGAGGAGAGAAGACGCAGCCTCAGGCAGGTTCATGAGCGAAGGCGGGTTGCCGTGAATCGGCGTAAGCGGCTTCTTCTCTTCGATGGCCTGCTCCGGGATGGAGCGGATAAGGCCCCAGGTGTAGGGGTGGCGGCTCTCGTAGAAGATTTCCTCAGCAGTACCGAACTCAACGGGGCGGCCGGCGTACATAACCATGATCTTATCGGCCATATCGGCGACAACACCCAGGTCATGGGTAATCATGATGATGCGTTGCCGTTCTTCTCCTGCATCTCCTGCATGAGCTCGATAATCTGAGCCTGGATGGTAACGTCCAGGGCAGTCGTGGGCTCGTCGGCAATCAGAATATCGGGATCGCAGGCAAGGGCCATGGCAATCATGACTCGCTGACGCATACCGCCAGAGAACTGGTGCGGATACTCATTGACGCGCTTCTCGGGCTCGGGGATACCCACGAGGTCCAAAAGCTCGGTGGCACGCTTGAGCGCCTCCTGCTTGGAGTAGCCACGGTGCAGACGAAGACCCTCGCCCACCTGCCTGCCGATCTTATAGACCGGGTTCAAGGAGGTCATAGGATCCTGGAAGATCATCGCGATATCGTTGCCGCGAATGTGCTGCATCTCTTCCTCGGTCATTTCGAGGATGGAGCGGCCGCGATAGCGAACGTCACCGCCCTCGATCTTTCCCGGAGGCATCGAGATGAGGCCCATGATGGTCATGGCGGTCACGGACTTACCGGAGCCGGACTCACCGACGACGCCAAGGGTCTCGCCGCGATCGAGCGTGTAGGACACACCGTCGACAGCGCGAACGACGCCATCCTCGGTATGGAAATACATCTTAAGGTCATCGACCTCGAGCAGATGCTGGCCCTCGGGAACCGGCTGGTCCTTCAGGTCCACATAGTTCTTGTTCTTCTTCATCCTTATGCGTCCTTCATCTTGACGTCGAGGGCGTCGCGCAGACCGTCACCCAGCAGGGTGAAGGCGAGCACCGTCGAGAGAATTGCCAGACCGGGCATGATCATCATCCAGGGAGCGGTCAGAAGATACTGCTGACCGTCCTGAATCATGGAGCCCCACGAAGGCGTAGGCGGAATAACGCCCATGCCGAGGAAGGACAGAGCGGACTCGGTCAGAATGGCGCCACCAATGTTCATGGTTGCGTAGACCACGATAGAGGCGACGGAGTTCGGGAAGATGTGACGCACGACGATACGAGCATCGGATGCACCATCGCGCGCGCAGCGTCAACATAGTCGTTTTCCTTGACCGTCAAGATTGCAGAGCGGAAGACGCGCGCAATCGAAGGCCAGCCGAGAATACCGATGGCGATAAAGACGTTCTGAAGGCCACGGCCGATAACGGCGATCATGGCGACAACGAACAGCACGTACGGGAACGCCAGGAAAATGTCCGCACAGCGCATGATGATCGTATCCCAGATGCCGCCGTAGAAACCCGCCAGAGCACCCATGACCAGACCGATCAGCGTGGAGATCGCGGTGGCCATAATGCCGACGGACAGCGAAACACGTGCACCGTAGATAACGCGGACGAGAATGTCACGACCTAGGGCGTCGGTGCCAAACGGGTGCTCGGCACACGGAGCCAGCAGCGACGTCTGAGCCATGGTGGTCGAGTCGGAAGCCGTCGGCGAACCGAGCCAGGGCTTAGCCCACAGATCTGCGGTCAGGGCAACCACAACGACGATGATGATCCAGCAAACACCGATAACGGCGAGCTTGTTCTTACGAAGACGCTTAAAAGCGTCGCCCCACAGCGTGCGGGACTTGGCGGGAGCAGATGCGGCCTTGGTGGCGGTAGCTGCTCCTGAGACTGAGAATCAGTTTCCTGCATGAGACGTACCTCCCTTAGGCCTTATCCGACGGACCGCCAAGGCGGATGCGCGGTCGAGGAATGCATAGCTAATGTCGACGAGCAGGTTGATCACCATAACGACGACGACGATGAGCGTAACGCCGCCCATAACGATGGGCCAGTCACGCATGCTAATGGCGCGATAGACTCATAGCCGATACCGGGCCAGTTAAAGACCGTCTCGGTCAGGATGGCGCCCGAAAGCATGCCACCAAAGTCGACACCAATATAGGTAACGACGGGGATGAGTGCATTCTTAAGCGCATGCTTGACGATGATCGCGCGATTGGAGAGACCCTTCGCCTTTGCCGTACGGATGTAATCCTGGTTCATGACGTCAAGCAGCTGCGAGCGCATAATGCGGGCGGCATAAGCGGTCGAAACCGAAGCCAGCGTAATGGTCGGAAGCACATAGTGCATCCAATCCTGATACTGAGAGCTGGAACCGCCGGCACCCGAAATCGGCATGGAGAATGCACCGCCCGTGCGTCCTTGAGAATGACGCCAAAGAACAGCTGCAGCAACATACCGAGCCAGAAAGCCGGGACGGCAACGAGAATCGACGTGGTGAGCGTTACCAAAATATCCCAGAAGGAATAACGCTTAACCGCCGAAATGATACCCGCACCGATACCCATGATTGCCTCGAGCACGATGGCGCACGCGGCAAGTTTGACCGTATACGGATACTTCTGGGCAAAGATTTCCGTAACCGGCAGCTTGCGCTGATACGAATTGCCCAGATCGCCATGAAGCAGGCCGTTCATGTAATACAAGTAACGGTCCACGAGCGACGTTTGAACGGGGTCGCCGTTCTCGTCAAGGATCGCGTTGCCGTCCTCGTCCGACTGGACCAGGTGATAGCGGACGCGAAGCTGAAGCTCCACCTCGGGGGACAGAGCCTTGTCTCCACCGATCAGCTTGATCGGATCTCCCGGCACGATATTCTGGAGGCGAACAGAATCAGCGTAACGCCCAAAAACACCGGGATGAACTGAAGCACACGTTTAACGATGTACTTACCCATACCACTCCCCTATCTAGGGATTAACCTAAATGGATGCCGATCGCCAGACCGGCATCCCAAAATTACCATCAGCCAGTTTACCCCAGGTTAGGGAGAACTGTATGTTTCCCATGAGTCTACGTAAATACTTAGACCTTCACCTGAACGACTGCAAACTCTTAGGCGAGCTCAGCGGTACCCAGCTCGGCATGCTTCTGCGGATCGACATAGAGGTGCTTGATGCGATCGGAGCCGACGATGGTGTGCGTGTAGAACATAATCGGGATGACCGGGCAGTCGGCAGCGACCATTGCGTCGGCCTCCTGCATCTTAGCGACGCGCTCCTCGTCGTCAACAATAGTACGAGCTCGTCGACCTTGGCGTCGAACTCGGGGTTGTTGTAACCGGAGCGGTTATCGCCACCGAGGGAGTCGGAGTGGAACAGCGGATACAGGAAGTTGTCCATGATCGGGTAGTCGGCAATCCAACCCAGACGACCGAACTGATAGTTAAAGTTCTGATACTGCTCGAGCAGGGCAGACCACTCAGGGGTATCGGAGACAGCGGTAACGCCAACCTTGGCGAGGTCGCCGATGATGGACTCCATGATCTCCTTGTGACCGCCGTCCTGGTTGTAGGAAAGGGTCACGCTAATGCCACGATCCCCGTTAGCGCCAGCGGGAGCAACCTTGTCGAGGTACTCGTTAGCCTTGTCGACATCGTAGGCGCAGAACTCCCATGCGCCCTCCTTGTAGCCATCGATGCCCGGAGGAACAATGCCGTCGGCAGGGGTACGGGTACCCTTATAGATGGTCTTGCAGATGGCCTCACGGTTGATGGCCAGGGAGATGCCCCTGCGCAGGTCGGCGTTGTTGAACGGCTCGGCCGTGGTGTTGCAGGTCAGATAGTACGTGGAAGGCTCGGCGCCGAGCAGCATGCGCTCGCCGTCACCCATGGTGTAGCCGTCCTTGGACACGCCGCGATCCTTCTTGGCGGCATCGATCTGAGCGACGGGAACGTCGCAGACATCGAGGTTACCGGCCTGGAACTCCTTGTAAGCAGTCTCCATGTCTTGATGACCTGGAAGTGGATGCCATCGATCTTGGCCTTGTCGCATAGTAATCGTCGAACTTCTTGAGGTTGATCTCCTGGCCATCCTCCCACTTGCCGTCCATCATGAACGGGCCGTTACCGACCGGTGCAAGATAGAAGCTCTTGGCATCGGACTCGGCGCACTCGGGAACCGGGGCCAGAGCCGGGTGAGAGGCGACGAAGGGGAAGTCGGCGTAAGCGGAAGACAGCTTGACGACGAGGGTCTCATCGTCGGGGCAGGTAACACCGCTGAGCTCGGTAGCGTTACCGGCAAGCAGATCGTCATAGCCCTCGACCATGGAAAGGTGATAGGAGACCTCGGAAGGGCCATACTCGGTAGCGATGGCCGACTTGGTGTTGACCAGACGCTCCCAACCGAGCTTGAAGGACTTGGAGGTAACGTCGTCACCGTTGTGGAACTTGGCCTTCTTGATCTTGAAGGTAAACTCGGTGGCGTCGTCGTTGGCCTCAAAGGACTCGCAAGCCAGCGGAACGATCTCGCCCTTCTCGGCGTCATAAGAGGTCAGAGCGTCAAAGAGCTGGTACTCGACCTGAGTGCCCTGGTCCTCCTGGACATTGTAGGGGTCGATGCAGACCGGGTTGTTGATGTAGAAGTTCAGCGTCGAACCGGACTCAGAACCGGAAGCGTCGCCACCCTTCTTGCCGCATGCGGCAAGAAAAGCCATGGAGCTCGCAGCAAGGGTGCCGCCAACAAAGGCGCGACGACCCATAACGGGCTGGTGGAACATAGAATCAGCCATGCCATCCTCCTTATGAGATAGGACAAAGAAATGTTCAGTCGGACACATGTCGAAACAATCCGATCCGAACCATCAAAACGCCGCCCGCTGCTATGGCTGGTTATGCACAACGGACCAACGTTTTGCAATACAGTAGCGCATTTTATACACGATTTGGGGCTAATTCCGGTTAACGGTCGAGAATTTCTTTAGTTGGGCGAAGTATGTGAGGATATTTTGACTCTGTTACAAATATGTAAACAAAAAGGGTCCCGCACTTGCGGAACCCTTTTCAAGTATTTATACGGCTCGTGCTTAGTAGCCGACGATACTGCGGGAAGAAGAACATGCACAGGACGACACACACGGCAAAAACGACGGCCATAATTACCGTCAGGCGATCGAGGTTCTGCTCCATGACGCCCGTGGCAGAGCTGGAGTTATACAGCGAGCTGGCGATCATATCCGAAACGCCGGTGCCCTTACCGGAATGCATCAGGACGAGAATCGTCAGCGCCACGGCAGAGACAGCCCAAACGACAAACAGAAGAATCTGGAACGGACCCATAGATAAGCTCCTTAATAGAACAATTCAAACTCCTGTACTGTACCACAACCCCCAGCACTCCCCCATCAGCCATTTGGTGACGAGGTAGAAATAGCGCAAAAAAGAGGGTTGTCCGGTTGTGGACAACCCCCTTACTAGAAAACGGTATTTGTTTTCTATTAGGCCTCGGTGGCGAGTACGCGACCCGTCATCTCGGCGGAAGGCTCAATACCAGCATGGTGAGCATGGTCGGAGCGATATCGGAAAGACGGCCGTCCTCGATACCGGTGAGCTGTGCCTTCTCATCAACGATGATGAACGGCACGCGGTTGGTGGTGTGAGCCGTGAACGGATGCTTGGAACCGTCGGAAGCAACGTCAAACATGTGATCGGCGTTGCCGTGATCGGCGGTAATCAGCGCAAAGCCGCCCTTAGCGAGAATCGCTGGGACAACCTTGGACAGGGCATCGTCAACAGCCTCGACGGCCTTAACGGCAGCGTCGAAGACACCGGTGTGACCAACCATGTCGCAGTTTGCGAAGTTCACGATGTAGAAATCAGCGCGATCCTCGTTGATGGCGGCGACAAGCTTCTCGGTAACCTCGGGAGCGCTCATCTCAGGTTGCAGGTCGTAGGTAGCGACCTTGGGAGAAGCGACGAGCACGCGCTCCTCGCCCTCCTTGGGCTCCTCGATGCCGCCGTTGAGGAAGAACGTCACGTGGGCGTACTTCTCGGTCTCGGCGGTGTGCAGCTGCTTCAGGCCATTGGCGGCGATAACGTCGGCCAGAACGTTCTCGGGGAACGTCTTGGGGAAGGCGACCTCGACGTCAAACGTCGGGTCGTACTCGGTCATCGTCACAAAGTGCGAAAGCTTGATCTGCTCGCGCTCAAAGCCGTCGAACTCCTTGTCCGTGAACACGCGAGTCATCTGACGAGCGCGGTCGGGACGGAAGTTGAAGAAGATGGCCGCGTCGCCCTCGTGGATGCCCTCGTTGTGGGCAGCGAAGGGCTCGACGAACTCGTCGCCGCGCGGATCCTTCTCGTAGTAGGCCTTGATACCGGCAACAGGGTCGGTATCGGCATCGGATGCGTTGACCATGACGTCGTAGGCGCGCTGGATGCGCTCCCAACGGTTGTCGCGGTCCATGGCCCAATAACGGCCCGAGACGGTGGCAACGCGAGCGTCGCAACCGGTCTCCTCGGAGATCTTAGCCAGGAAGGCGCAGAACTCACTCATGTAACCGGCACCGGACTGCGGGTCAACGTCGCGACCATCCATGAAGGCGTGGACGCGAACGGTCTTGACACCGTGCTCGGCAGCCATCTTGACCAGAGCCTCGACGTGGCTCATATGAGAATGAACACCGCCAGGCTCATAAGGCCCATGAGGTGGAGAGTCTTGCCGTCAGCCTTGACGTCGTCCATAGCCTTGACGAAGACCTCGTTCTTGGCGATGGAGCCGTCCTTGATGGCATTGTTGATGCGCGAAAGCTCCTGGAACACGATGCGACCGGCACCGATGTTGAGGTGACCCACCTCGGAGTTGCCCATCTGGCCATCGGGAAGACCCACGTCCTCGCCCGAAGCGCCGAGCGTGGTGTGGGGGTACTTCTCGTACAGGCTATCGAGGAAGGGCGTCTTGGCAGCGGCGACGGCGTTCTCGCCATCGGCCGGAGCCAGGCCGCAACCATCCATGATGATCAGGAGTGCAGGAAGATGACGCTGTGCCATATGTCCTACTCGCCTGCCTTGACGACCATAGAGGCGAAGTCGGCAGCCTTGAGCGAAGCGCCGCCCACGAGGCGCCGTCAACGTCGGGCTTGGCGACGAGCTCGGCAATGTTGCCGGGCTTAGCGGAGCCACCGTACAGGACACGGATGCCGTCGGCGAGCTCCTCACCGAACATCTCCTTGAGGGTCTCACGGATAGCGCCGCAGACCTCCTGAGCGTCCTCGGCGGTAGCGGTCTTGCCGGTGCCGATGGCCCAGATGGGCTCGTAGGCGACGACGACCTGCTTGGGGCAAGTGATCTCGAGACCCTCGAGACCAGCCTTGACCTGGTTCACGACGTGCTCGACATAGGTGCCGGCCTCGCGGACCTCAAGGGACTCGCCGCAGCAGAAGACAGGAACAAGACCGGCGGCAACGAGGGCCTTGGCCTTCTTGTTCTGATCCTCGTCGGTCTCGTGGAAGTAATCACGACGCTCGGAGTGACCGATGATGCAGTAGGTGCAGCCAGCGGACTTGAGCATGTCGCAAGAAGACTCACCGGTGAAGGCACCCTTGGCCTCCCAGTACACGTTCTGTGCACCGAGGGCGATGGGGGCAGCCTGAATACGGTCATGAACCGTGGTGATGTCGATGGTCGGAGGGCAGACGAGCACCTCGACGCCAGCCGGAACCTCGGGCAGAGCCTGAGCCAGCTCGTCGGCGAGCTTGGCGGCCTCGGCGACGTCGTTGTTCATCTTCCAGTTACCAGCGATAAGAAGGGTGCGATTAGGCATCGAGAAGCGCCTCCACTCCGGGCAGGGCCTTACCCTCGACGAGCTCCATGGAAGCGCCACCACCGGTAGAGATCCAGCTCATCTTGTCGGCCAGGTTGAACTTGTTGACGGCTGCGACAGAGTCGCCACCACCGATGATCGAGGTGCAGTCGGCCTCGGCGACAGCCTCGGCGATAGCCTGGGTGCCGTGAGCGAAGTTATCGAACTCGAAGACGCCCATGGGGCCATTCCAGAACACAGTCTTGGCACCCTTGACAGCCTCGGCGTAGAGCTCCTCGGTCTTGGGGCCGATGTCCATACCCTCACGGTCGTCGGGGATAGCGTCGGAAGCGACAACCTCGGGGACAGCGTCCTCACCAAAGTGATCAGCAACGCGGTTGTCGATGGGGAGCAGGATCTTGACGCCCTTCTCCTCGGCCTTCTTGAGCATCTCGCCGGCGCGCTCGACCCAGTCCTCTTCCTTGAGGGACTGACCGACGGACAGGCCCTGAGCCAGGAAGAAGGTGTAGGCCATGCCGCCACCGATGATCAGGGTGTCAGCGGAGTCGATGAGGTGATCGAGAACGCCGATCTTGGAGGAAACCTTGGAACCGCCGACGATAGCGACGAAGGGGCGCTCGGGCTCGGCGAAGATGCCGGTCAGCGTGTCGACCTCCTTCTCGAGCAGGAAGCCAGCGACGGCAGGCAGGTAAGCGGCGGGGCCCACGACGGAACCCTGGGCGCGGTGGGCGGTGCCGAAGGCATCGAGAACGAAGACGTCACCATAGGAAGCGAGCTTCTTGGCGATCTCGGGATCGTTCTTCTTCTCACGCTTGTCGAAACGGACGTTCTCGAGAACGAGGACCTTGCCCGGCTCGACGGCGGCAACGGCCTCGGCGGCCTTCTCACCATACGTGTCGGCAACAAAAGCAACGTCAAGGCCAGAGAGCTCGGCGAGTTTCTTGGCGACGGGCTCGAGGGAGAGCTCGGGCTGGAAGCCGGTGCCTCGGGACGGCCGAGGTGGCTCATGAGGATGACGCGAGCGTTGTGCTCAACGAGGTAGTTGATGGTGGGCAGGGCAGCCTTGATGCGGGTGGTGTCGCCAACGACGCCATCCTTGATAGGCACGTTGAAGTCAACGCGGACGAGAACGCGCTTGCCGTCGACATCGATGTCGCGGACGGTCTTCTTGGTAAAGGCCATGTTTGCTTCTACCTTTCGTACGTGTCTGCCTCCCATTACGCAGACGATTTCTTATAAAAAGGGCGCGACCCTAGGTGTAAGCCTATAAG
>ENA-OQEB01000468-OQEB01000468.1-human-gut-metagenome-genome-assembly--contig:-NODE-468-length-16751-cov-6.533867_pt1 | contig 16751 bp, 23 predicted proteins | sample MGYA00242787_ERZ504619 | MGnify/ENA primary metagenome ERZ504619 (study PRJEB26092, sample SAMD00036317) | human gut metagenome | host: Homo sapiens | study: EMG produced TPA metagenomics assembly of... | reverse complement strand
GTTTCATAGGCATACAAAAGGCCGGAACAATCTGCCGCCCGGTTTCCGGGGGCATGATTCCGGCTGTCCTCCTTTTTCATTATTTTTTCTCGCGATTGTCCGCTTTGTACGCCAATGGCCCATAGAGCAGATGCGGCGAATAGATAAGATCACTCCCTTCTAAAGCGGAACGAAATTAAGCGCCCTTTGTGTCTACTTCATATACATCGCAGACCTCATTGGGCTTGAGTTTCAGCCTTGCGGACAAGAATGCTTCAATATCAAAAGCGTTCTTGTCATCCGCGTCGGCAGTGTACTTGAAATTGGGGTGCTTGGTAATGTCGTACTTGTCCGAAAGAAAAGGACGCACACCGCGCAGCTGGAGAATACACTTGCCGCCATCCATAACAGCAAGCTCATCCTGGCTCATCAGCTCTTTGCCACATTGTCAAGTGATGAATTCAAGAAAACGGCAGCCGCAAAGAAAAATCTTTGTGGCTGCGTTCTAATTGGCGGCTTGAAGCAAAAAAATCCCCGGTTGTACCAGGGAAATAAAAACTTTAGTATAGCCTAAAAGAGAAAGCTAGCGCCTTGAGGCGCGGCCAAGTAGAGTGGGCTTAAAGCCTGCGTCCCGAGCCACCCGTTTTACGGGTGGCAGCGACTCCTTGTCTGTTTATCTTATACTTGTCAATTTATATTATCCAATAATGTGAATTATAATATGACAGTACGGATGCATATTATAGAAACATAACTTTGAAAGAATCAAGCATAACCTGTGGAGTGACTCTTCAACGGATAAACTATTTTCACTTCATACAGTTCCGACATATGGAATAAGGAACACCAATCGCCCTCAATACAACTTTCTTTCTATTAGTTAAAAATGCACATAATCAAAAAAGAAAATCGACTTATTTTAGACAAATTCATTGACAAGTTCTGCTTTAGGTGATAAAATAAAAGTGAAAAGTCGAAATTTATATTGTTGGGAGGTAAGACCGATGATTTGTTTTAAGGTTAAGTTGCCTAACTTAATAATGGAGCATTTTTACCGACGCTGCCAGCTTTGGAGGCTTAGAATTAAAATTGTTTCTATTTGCGCATAAGTTAGGCATGATTATTTGTCTACTTATGCGCTTTTTTATTTGAATTTTCAGTATTAGCAGAAAGGAAGTGTTATACATAGATAACATATGGCTTATCCTTTTGCTTCTATTAAGTTTTTTTATGATTTTTAAGCCGGAACTTTTATGGAAAATTGAACACTTCTTTTCTGTAAAAGGCGGTGAACCTACAGATTTATATCTTGGTTTGATGCGGGTTGCTGGAGTATTCTTTTTTATTGCATCCATCATTTGCATTATTGTTTTGGTTTTATAAGAGAAGTGGGGCTTTTAATGAAAAAGCTAACACGTAAGATTGTTGCACTTACTCTTTCCTTGGTTATGTGCATAAGTTTTTCTAACACTACTTTTGCTTATGCCGACAACGAGAATATCAGTTCTTCTGCTGAAGCAAGCAAAGTGAATTGGTGGAAGATTGGCTGGATTATCCTTTCAGATTATGTGGAAAAGCTTATCGATCTCGATGGACAGAGTGAAAAGGATAGTAGTTGGGCCTATCTTGTTTCACCTAGCATAGAATATAACACGGGTGATATGGGGCCTGAGGTTTATTTTCGTCCAGAAGTAGATAACAGCGTTGGTTCTATCCGTATGCATGGACATAGGATTATCTTTGTCGATATTTTTACACAGATTGCACTCATCTTGTCAGATGCCTCTGGTGATACGGTAAGTCAAGCAACTACTGGTACAAATCAGTATATGTTTTATACAAAGAAAGCAGGAGACAGTTCTGGTACATGGAAAGCACAGTTTGTTTCAACTGAGACATACAAATGGCAGTTGTATTATGCCCATTATTACAATGCCAATGCTCGTTCAAGTGTTCCTATGACGGAAGATGGATTTTACTTTGGGGATAATAACAGAGTTTATCAATTCTCTGTTGCAGAATCTTACAGACTTAATTCTCTTCCTCCAGAGGTTGTTGATATGACACAACTTAATGCTCAATTTATTAATCCTGCTGATGGAAAAACTGTAGATTATCTCAAAGACTTTAATGCTGGAGATCAAGTTCATTTCTCTGATATAATTATTGACATTAGTTATGATGCGACTGAGGATGCGACTACATTTTATTTTACCGAGGATACTTATGAGGAAAACATAGGATGGAAATTTGCAGGAAATCTTCTTGACCAATATTCCGCTGGTGATGTTCTGAATCTAACTTTTGATGTGTTGAATGTCGGAAACTATCAGGCATTACTTTTGAAAGCCTCGACTACTTTGAAGCAGCTTACGCGCATAATAACGGTGCCGCTTATCCCAATATTCAAGATTACCAATAATTTGATTTTGACATAAGGACTTATAGAAGAGGGCGTGTTGCGGATAATTTTCTGCAACGCGCCCTTTTTAGTATGCTTTAGCAAAATAAAGTTATCCCTTTTACTCTGGCCAAAGGAATAACTTTATTGCCTGATAGCATTAAAAGAAAATTGTTGTATCACTTTTGATATAAATTAAAAGTATTTAGCGTCTAAATTCTACCTTGACATTTCCCCAACAAAATTGTAAATAATCTTAACCTCCTGTGTCCTCTGACCATCAATCTTCTTGATTTCTCCAATCAGAATCCGGCTAATGAGCCGGTTCAGCACCGCCTCGTCCAGTTCCTCGATGGCGGCATAGCGCCGGATTTCCTTGATAAAAGTGCGGACTTCGCTTTCTTGCGCATCGGCACGACCTTGCATCATTGCCAGGTCATGCAGGCGTTTCTGGTTGGATTCCTGCTCCTGTTCCAGCGCCGCCGTCAGCTTCACAAACCGCTGCTCGGTCAGGATGCCTTTGGCTTATCGGTGTACAGGCTCAGGAACATCCCGTCAATTTCCTGATTTCGGGCTTCCAGCCGCAGGCGTTCCTTTTCTGTCTGGGAGGCGTCCACCAGATACCGGTGCTCCATCCGGCGGCTGAGCCGCTGGTAGAACGCATCGGCATCCTTCATAGCCTGCGCCGCCAGTTCCTGAATGTCTTTCAGCACCAGATTGTATAAATCCCTGGCCTCGATCTTGTGGCTGGAACAGACCTTGCAGCCCATGCGGTTGTAGGTCTGGCAGATATAGTACGCCTTGTCAATCGGCTCCCGCATTTCGCCGGTGAAGCGGTTCTTCCCGGTTCGGCCCACTTTCTCATACCGCACCTGCATGGACTTCCCGCAGGTGGCGCAGTAGACCAGACCGTGGAACAGATTATAAAAGGGGCAGGAATTCCCCTGAATGGTCGGCCTGCGGTCAATGAGTTCCTGCACCTGTTCCCATTCCTCCGGCGTCACAATGGCCTCATGGCAGCCCTCGATCACTTCCACTGGTCACGGGGAATAATGTCATAGGTGTTGGAGCGGATGCCTTTCTGATGCGTCCGAAAGACCAAATGTGCGCCCTTATAGAATGGATTTCTCAGGATGTGACTGATTCTGCTCCGCCCCAGAAATAATAGTTGGCGTCAAACTCCGTGTTGGCTTTGACATGGGTGATTGGGATTTTTTCTTCCATCAGACGTTTGGAAATCCTCATGCAGCCCAGCCCGTCAAGGGCATAGTCATAGATTTTGCGGATGATTGGCGCTGTCTCAGGTCAATGATGAGATGCCCCTTGTCCTCCGGGTCACGCATCAGGCCGAAGGGCGGCGTCCCTCCGCAGAACTTCCCCTGCCGGGAGCGGGTGGTGATGCCTGCCAGCACCTTTTTAGAAATATCCCGGCTGTACATATCGTTCAGGATATTCTTAAAGGGCGTAATGTCCATCTCCTGACGGGTCAGGCTGTCCACGCCGTCCGTGATGGCGATATAGCGTACATTGTGTTTGGGGAAAAAGATTTCGATATAGCTGCCAGCTTCAATATAGTTCCTACCAAGCCTGGATAGGTCTTTGGTGATGACGCAGCCGATCTTCCCCGCCTCAATGTCAGCGATCATGCGCTGGAAGGCAGGGCGGTTGAAATTGCGGCCCGTATAGCCGTCATCCACATAATATTCATACTGGAACATTCCATGCTTTTCAGCAAAGTCCCGAAGCATGATTTTCTGGTTGCTGATGCTCATACTCTCGTTGTCGCCGCCGTCATCCAGAGAGATGCGGCAGTAGAGAGCGGTGATTTTCTCATAGACTTGTTTTTTCCTGCTCATAGCGTTCTCCTTCTATGAACAGGGACACGATACCATTATAGTACCATGTCCCTGCCCCTGAATCAACCGTTTTTACGCAGCGTTTTCGGCCATTTCCCGCTGCTGACGCCATTCCTCGAAGTGTTCGCAGGTCTGACGCTCAATCAGCTGCTCAAAGGCTTCCCGCATGGACTTCTCCCCGGAGACTCCCGCACCACCACAAAACGGACTTTATTTTTCTGCTGTTTGCTTTTTCCATAGGCTACCTCCATAGAGTAGCAGGCCAGACGGCAGCACTGGCAACGAAGTCCGGCAACGAACCTCTGAAAACCTGTAAACTACCGTCTGACCTGCAAATCTTACTTTATCAATTTTCTTGAAAAATCTCGTTGTTTTCGTTGCCGGAGATAGAGATAGATATTAGAAAATACCTTATTTACAGGCTTTTTCCGTATCCAGACCGGAGAATCCCCGGCAACAAACCCGGCAACCAAGTGGCAACCATCCCGGCAACAGACCGCTAATTTTATGCGATCCACTCCTTCGGCAGTTCCAGCTGGCAGCATTCTTCCTCGGTCAGCTCCACAAATCCATCTTCGTTGCCGGGCAGTTCGTTGCCGGAAACGTCCCGTTCCCAGCCCCTCTGCCTGCCATATCCGGTGAACATCCGGGGATTGGAGAATGGTTTCCAGCCCGTCACCACCGTGTTCATGATCTCGTTGATATTGTGCAGCTGCCACCGCTTCGGCTCATCGTAGGTGTGGCCCAGCGCCTCCTTGAACAGCTGTTTGGAGCAGACCATGCTGCCGGTGTAGTGTTCCAGAAAGCCCTGTATCTGTCCGGCCTCGGTGTCCTCCGGCATGAAATCCTTCTGCACCTCCACCAGCTGGCGCTGGATGGACTTGCTGAACTTCATAGAGTAGTGGCCGCTGCGGTAAATCGTCATGGCCTCCGCCCAGACCTGTAAAAGATAGGCTCTGGAGGCGTCCTCGTCCTCCAAAATGTGAACCTCTGCATTCTCCGGGTAAATCATGATCGGCAAAAAGCGCCGATTTCCGGCCCGGTCAAGGGGCAGGAAGTCCAGTGTGTTGGACGAACCGCCGAACACACACTGCCGCAGCCGGTCTTTGGGCTGGGCCTCGTAGGGCGTCCGGTAGGTTTCCTTCTGGCGGCTGATAAAGGAGCGGATTTCTTCAATGCTTTTGGCGCTGCTGGTAGCAGCATCTCCGACATTTCGATAATCCAGTGTCCTTGCAGCTTCAGATACACCCTGTCATCGTCCAGTTTTTTCAGGTCGTCACTGAACCACTCGTCCCGGATCGCCAGCAAGCGGAAGAAGCTGGACTTGCCAGCCCCCTGACCGCCCACCAGACAGAGCATTTCCTCATATTTGGAGCCGGGGCGGAATACCCGCCGGATAGCCCCCAGCAAAAAGTGTTTCAGCATTTCCTCCACATAGTCGCTCTCGTCCGCACCTAAGAAATGATGGAGACAGGAGCGGATGCGGGGCGTCCCGTCCCAGACAAGGCCGTTTAGCACGTCCTGTATGGATGGTAGCAGTTCTCATTCGCCACGATGGAGAGCGCCGCCGTCATCTTTTTCTCACTGGTCAGGCCATAGGTCTGCTCAAAATAGAGAAGCAGATATTTCACGTCCGTATCCGTCAGGGCACTGGTATTCCTGCGCCAGCCTAAATCCTGTACAATGTCCACCCGGTCAGTCAAAAGGTTCAGGCGGATCGCCCCACGCAGGAGAGGGTCATGGCAGAACACCGTCCGGCAGTTGCCGATGGTGTTGGCGGGCTGGCCCTTCTCGGTGACGGACAGGCTTTCCCGCACCTCATCAACGCTCCGCTCCGGCGCTAAGGCTTCGGCTGCGCTCATGGCGGCCTGCCGGGTGGCTAGCGGTAAACTCTGATATTCGCTGCTCAATCTTCCTCACCTCTTTTCCATACTCAGCGACCACGGAAGCACGTTCCTCCATGCTGCCGGACAAGAGAATATCCAGCAGATATTCCGTGTACGGTTTCTTTTGCAGGGCCTCCACGAACAGCGGATTCCACGCTTCATCCGGCGTCTGCGGGGCGTATTCCTTCTCCCAGCGTTCCAGCAGATGCAGGTAATTGCACAGCACCCGGAAACATTTCTGCTCCGCCTGCCGGTAACGCAGTTCCTCGCTGATTTTTCGCTTGACCGGCCTCCTGCGGGGCGGGTCATGGCCTTTGGCGTCATAGTGGACAGAGAAATCCTCCGCCAGCTTCAGCGCCGCCTCCTTACTGCTCAGACTAAACAGACGGGCGGTAAAATCAATCACATCCCCATCTGCCTGACAGCCAAAGCAGTGGAACCGATGGTCAATCTTCATACTGGGATGTTTGTCATCATGGAAGGGACAGCAGGCCATGCCATTCCTGCCAACCTGCACCCCGTAATATTCCGCAGCCTGCCTTGTGGTGACAGACTCCTTCACCGCTTCAAATATATTCGATTTTCTCACCTCCAGGCAGAGAAAAAAGCACCCGTTTCCGCAGAAAATCAGGTGCCTCATAACTCCATATCGTGTTTCTTTTTCGGAGCAATCCGCCCCTCACGTTCCCAGCGTTCCCGGTTATCTCGGTCAGCGTTCAGCCTGCCTTTCGCCAGCTTCTCCCGGATGGATTCTCTGGCCTTCTCCTTAATCTGCTCCTTACCGGCCTTCTTGACCTCCGGCTGCATGAGAGTTTTCTGGATTTTTGCCAGGGCGTTCTGCATGACCCGTTTGATTTTGGTAATCACTCCATCCAGACGGGCGGCAGCGTAGTCACGCTCCTTCTTCGGGGCCTTGCGCTCCGGCGAAAGCACCCATTTTTTCGATTCTTCCACCAGACGAATATCTTCCTTGTGTGTCTCCTGCCGGACGGTATCGGTCACCACCTCCACCGCCTTGTCATAGGCCGCATCGGAAACATCATCTAACAGCGTCTCCACGTCCTCGATTTTGAGCGTCAGTTCTTCCAGCTTCTGCTCCTGCGCCGCAAGCTGCTCCTTCTGCTTCATCAGGATATAATCCTGTTTTTCCAGATAGTCCCGCCCGCCGTAGGACGGCTCCTGATCCAGATGCAGCCCATGCCGTCTGGCGATGTCAAACAGGATCGTCCGGCAGACCGCATCAAAGGTCTGCTTGCGGTTGTTGTTCCGGCCTTTGGGCTTCTCCGGGTTGGGGAGAGGGATGCCAAGTTCTTCCAGCGCCTTTTCCTGCTGGGGGCACAGTTCCCCATAGCGGTTCTCACAGTCAAAGACGTGCCGCTCATGGATGTGGGGCGTCCCCTCGTCCAGATGGAGCGCCCAGTCCAGGATGTGGATATGGGAACCGAAGCGGCGCTCAAATTCCTGATAAAACTCATTGACGATGGAAAAGAGCGTATCCGGCGAGACGGATTCTCCCATCGTGCCGATCTGGTAGATACTTTCCTCCGGGCAGGTCTTGTTGTTTTTCAGCAAGTCCTCCACAGTGCGGTTGCGCTCGGTGTGCCGGGTTTTCTCATTCCGGGCGTTCTGAGCTTCCACATAGCCGCCGTAATGCTCGTAGTAATACATCCGCTCGATTTCCTCAAAGCTGAAATCCGGCTGCTCCGGGTTCTCCCGGAACTCATGGGTGGTAAAGCCCCGGTAGCAGTCCCAGTAGACATTTTGCCTTGCCCGTTCTGCGTCAATGTGTTCGCTGTTCTCCACATCGAACCGGCGGTCATTGTGGCGGGGATTATAGGTGCCATGCTTGCCGGAGCGTCCATTGTGTCGTGTCAGTTTCAAACAGATTTCCTCCTTCCTGCGAAGATGTTCTGGGGCCGGGGAAGGGGCGGCGAAGCCGCAAATCCTGCGAATTTTGCGTCAGGTAATACCCAATACAAGTTGACGCAGGCATCAACTTTCCCTGGGCAAGGCGTTTCACCCTTGACCCGATGGGGCGGCTGCCCTCAACCTGCCAAGCACTTCGTCCTTGACCCGATAATGGCTGCCGCCCTTAACCTGCCAATGGGCGTTGCCCCTTGACCCCAGCAGTGCGCTGCCGCCCCTGCACCCCGCCACAAAGGCTGGCCGCCTCTGTACTTCCGCACCGGCGAAGCTGGCTTCCACCGCAGGACGGTGTTTGCCAGTTTCACCGGCTCCGTATCCACACATTTGCGCCCATAGGCGGGGAGTGGATACGGAATACGCCTGCGGGGATTGCCGGTCAAAACATCGGGTGCAGACCCGTCATTTTTCCCGTAAACACCCCGATTTTAGGCGATTTTTTCTTCCGTTACCACCACCTGAAAGCCATGCTCCTTTGCGTACTCCCTTGCGGCGGCTTTCCGTTCTTCGCTGTACGGAGGCACCAGCCGGATCGACAGCCGGGACTTGTCCAGCACATAGGTCACGCTGCCCTCCGGCGTGCTGCGCTCCAACCGGCACAACAGTGGGTACTTCCGGCTGAAATCAGCCAGCCTGCGCTTCAAGCTGGCGTTGAAGGTGTAGACGCTGGCAAGGTTCTCCGCCTCGTTCCAGTTGATGATGGTTTCTTTCTCATACTTAGACAGCTTCTTCATACAGATCCTCCTCATAATCGGTGTAAGATTTCAGCACACGCAGGTTGCGCTTGAGACGGCGGTACTCGTCCATCTCCATGCGCAGATGGTGATAAAAATCCTCGTACCAGCTTTCGTTCATCTCCGTCTCCACCTTCCGGGCCAGCCCCAGCATCCGGCGTTTGGCCTCCGGGTCAACCGTCAGAGCCGTCAGCCATTTCAGCCGTGTCACCGTATTGTGGTGGCTGAGACAGCCGTAAGCGTAGAGAATCTTCTTTTCTTTCATACTCAGTGTCATAATGATTTCCTCCATTTCTTTGCTGCGGAGCCATGCGCCCCGCATGATAAACTTGTTTCCTGTCCGCCGGTCTGCCTGCAAGCCGCTCCTGCCCGGAATTTCTCCCGGCGTATCGGCCTCTTTGGTGTGCTCGATTTCTGTCCTGGCGTCACTTCCCCGGAGGCCATACCCCTTGCAGCCGGTCATTCGATTTTCAAGGTTCTGTGCCTGTCTGCAAGAACCAGTTTACCGAAAAAAGAGGCCCTTTCCCGTATATCCAAAACGTCGGAAAAACGCTCGAAATCCGCATATTTCCACGCTTATGGAATCGTGCTATAATGGGTGTAATCACTGAAAAAGATAACGAGAGAGGGGGCTTTGGATGTACGCAAAGCTGACAATCCCGGAGCGGCTCAAAGACCTGCGGGTGGTGGACAAGCACCTGACGCTGGAACAACTGGCGGAGCAGACCGGCCTGTCTAAATCCGCGCTGGGAAAATACGAAACCGATGACTACAAGGACATCAGCCGTTTGCGATTGCAACGCTGGCGGACTTTTACGGCGTGTCCACCGACTATCTGATGGGGCTGACGGAAAATAAAAATCACCCAAACACAGAACTTCAATCTCTGCATCTGAGTGATGATATGGTGGAACTTTTGAGCAGCGGCAAAATCAACAACCGGCTTCTCTGCGAACTGGCTGCCCACCCGAATTTCCGGCGGCTGATGATAGATATGGAAATCTGCATCGACCAGATCGCCAATATGCGGGTGGAGCAGATGAATCTGGTGTTGGAGGCCACCCGGCAGACCGTCATGAGCAAGTATGCGCCCGGAGAAGATGACCTCTATATGCGGACGCTGGAACTGGGGCAGGTGCAGGAAAGCGATTTTTACAGCCATGTCATGCACGATGATCTGACAGCATCGTCCGGGACATCCGGGAAGCACACCGCAAGGACAAGACCACCGCCGACCCGCAGCCCACGCTGGATGACGTCAAGGAAAAGTTTGAACAGGCGCTCGAACAGGGCAGCCAAGAGGAAGTGGTAATCCACGAATTTTGCGACAGAATGCAGATACCCTTCGAGAAGATTTCCTCAGAGGACTTCTCTGCATTTTTGCGGATACTGAGCCTGTCCAAAATGCTCAAAAATCCCAACAACATGAGAGGAAAGGCCAAGCCGCAGCCGTACTATGCGCCCAAGCGGAAGAAACGCAGATAACAGGAAAGCCGCCCAATCTGTACCGTTGGACGGCTTTCGACCCGTTTGTGGGCGGAATAAAATATGTGGTTATACATCCGTTAGCTGACCGTTTTCATCAGCTTTTTCATAAACTTCCAGAGACGGATGCCATCTTTGAGGCCCAGCCGGTAAAAGAAGCACTCGCTTTCTGCACCAGAATCGAAAATAGAATCACAGTAGTGTCTTACAGCGTCCTTCTGTTCCTCAGACAATGCGCTGATTGCTTTTTCATACTCGTTTTCCAAGCGAAGGCAGTCCTCTTTTTTCTCCGTGCCGGTTTCTGCCTCCCGCCACTTAGCAAACTGGCTCTGCATCCGCTCCTGAATCATCAAATCAACCAATTTTTCTATATCTGTACCCATAAGCGCCCCTCCTTATGCTGGGCGGATATAATTCCGGTATGTTTCCAGGACGGAATCTGACACACCGCTTTTATATACTTTGCGGATGTCGGAGATTTCCTCTTGCTTCAGCAGTTTCAGCCATTTCAGCAGCTCAGCCCTGCCGTTGGCAAAGTTACAATAACGCCCATCGGCGTATTCGATACGGTATCTCATAGACAGGCACCTCCTTAAACAAAAATCATCTCAGAGAGGATGATTTCCTCTGCTCGGCTGCGAATGCTGTTCATGCCCCCGACCCACGCAAGCTGGTCACGGGCTTTCAGTTCCTCGGTGACACCCTCCGCCTCCTGCATCTGCGAGACGATACACGCCAGCCGGTCAGCGGCCTGTTCGTTCAGGTCAGCAAGATATGTCCAGAGTTTTCCCGACAGAAGCAGGGCATTGTACTGGCCGGGCCGGTGTCTTGCAGAAACGCTTTGTGCATCCGGCCCCACCGCCCAATGGGGCGGCTTTCCTCCGGTAGCTCCAGATCGGGGATGTAGTAGTCTCCCACCAGCGTGTAGCTGATTCCGTTTTGATGGATTTTCTTTGGTAAATGCTCCATGTTCGACCTCCTGTATTCAGTTATTTCAGAATCCAGTTGATCGTGTCCCTGTTCATGATAAATTCAAGGCAACTGAACTCTTCACGAACAAGTATGGCATATCTTTGCCTAACTTCTGATAATTCAAGCCGTAAGACGGGCTGTTACCTCTGGTGTTGGAGGTGTTGTAGGTGTCGATAGTTTCTTTTCCCAATGCCTGATTCAGTTCTTTGAGCGTGGTTGGCTCAGAACCACCCAGGAAAATTCGGGAATCCATGTTGCCGATGATGGTATCGGCATTGTCTTTATAAATGGCTTTCAGCTGTGATTGTGCCTGGAGAACAAGGCAAGCCGATATTTCACGGCTTCGGATTGTCGCTACCAATTTTTCCAGATTGGGAATCTGACCGATGTTTGCCATCTCATCAATCAGGCAGCGCACATGAACCGGCAGTCTGCCGCCGTACACATCATCTGCTTTCTCGCACAACAAGTTGAACAGCTGTGTGTAAATCATGGAGATCAAAAAATTAAACGTCGCATCCGTATCTGACATAATCAGAAAGAGCGCCGTTTTCTTATCTCCGAGAGTATCCAACTGCAACTCGTCATAGGCAGTCACATCTCTGACCTCCTGAATATCAAAAGGAGCCAGACGAGCGCCGCAGGAAATCAAAATCGACTTAGCGGTCTTGCCGGCAGCCAGCTTGTATTTTTTATACTGACGGACTGCAAAGTGATTCGGCTTTTTCTTTTCCAGGGCTTCAAACATCAGATCCACCGGGTTCTGGAACTCCTCATCATCTTCCCGCACCTCCATTGCGTTCAGGAACTCAATCAGGGTGGAGAAATTCTGTTCCTCAACCGGAGCTTCATAGTGGATATATCCGATCAAGGCACAGTAGAGCAGCGTTTCCGCCTTCGTCCAGAACTCATCACCGGCTTTTCCATCACCCTTTGTGTTGGCAATCAGCGTTGTCACCAGTTTCAGAATGTCTTTTTCTGAATGGATATAGGCAAATGGGTTATAGTGCATCGACTTCTGAAAGTTGATGGTGTTGAAAATCTTGATGGTGTAGCCATGCTTCAAAAGGGCGTTGCCGCACTCAATCACGATGCTGCCTTTCGGGTCAGTGACCACATAGGAACTGTGCATCTGGAGAAGGTTTGGCTTCAACCAAAAGCGAGTTTTACCGGAACCCGAACCGCCGATAATCAGAACATTCTTATTTCGGGCATTGGCAGGATTCTTCGGGCGATTGCTCATCATCAGCCGCTCCGTTTTCGTCAGGATCACATTGTCCTCGAACTTTGGTGCAATAAACGGCTCAATATCTTTTGCCGTTCCCCAACGAGCAGAACCGTACTCAACATTGTGTCGGTACTTCTTTGCGTTTTTGCCTTTTAGATAGACAGCCAGCCGAAGTCCTGCGCCGCAGAGAATACCAATCAGCAAATCCAACGGGTGAAAGCTGGGAAACGGATTGTTCAGGGCTATCGGAAGGGCATGAAAAAAGCTGAGGATTTTCGCAGATGAATCTGCCCCCTCAGCCAATCTCCATGCTTCTCCTAAATTCGTAGCGAACAACCCTACCAGAAAATACGGTAAATTCAGAATCAGGAGCTTTTTCATTTTTCTCTTATCCATCACAGATCACGCTCCTGTTTCTTCTCTCGAACCTTCTTCGGAATCGCTGCGACAATTTCCTTGAACTTCTTCAGCTGCGCCAGAACGCTCGGCTTTTCATTCTTGGTTAATGCCCTTGCCTGATGTTCCTTGCAGATTGCATCCAAAGCATCTGCATCTTTAGAACGGACAAAAACAAGAAACCGGGGAGGATCAACGGACTTATCTTTTCTTACGGCAAAGTCCACGCCATACTTCTTGGCGAGCTTTTCAAAATCACGGATACTCTCTTTGTCGATCTCAACATTCGTAGCACCCTGATTCTGTCCCAAAAGCTGTTTCACGGATTGCTTTCCATGAACGGCAGGGTCTCGTGCCTTTTTCATCTTCACTTTTTCCCGGTGCTGCAAATACTTGCGGATACCGGCAATGATAGTGCGCCCCGTCAGCTTGGTTGTGCTGATCGCCAGGTTTACTGTTCTGTTTTCAACTTCTTCCTGCATGATTCATCACCTCCTGCAAGCAGTAGAGTGAACAGATTATCGTGCCATATCTCTGTGGTCGTAATACAGATTGCCCTTGGCAACTGCGGCATGCTGATAATCTTGATATTGCCAGCTTTCTGGTTATCCAGAGCCTTCTGATAACCCACATCGCTCAAATACAGGCGATTTCTTTCGCCTTTCCAACCGACAGGCGATTCATCGGTCAGCACATCGAAAATAATCATGTGCTTGGTGGCGTCATCAAATCGTGCCAAGTCCATATAGGTATGTCCCTGGTACTCCTTGGCACCATCCTGAATCCGCTTTCGCTCCATCAGCTCTCCAATCGTCGAATTTCTTTGCATAAGAACCTCCTTACAGAACATCTCGGTCAGGGTTACTTTTGTGGGGAACCGAATCAGCTTTGACAGGTGCATCTTCTTTCTTCACCATGTCATCCGGCAGGGGAAGCGCCATAATGCTGCGCCCCATGCGTACAAAAGTCTCAGGCTGATGAAAGTGTTCCTCAAACTGCTTCATCAGTTCCGGGGACAGAGAACAAAAATCATCCTCGCCCAATCCCACAACCAGAAAATCACCGGCGATAATGTCATAAATATCGCGTCATCATCACGCAGCGCACGGTTCAGTTCTTTGCCTACGAGTTTACCTTCGTCGTGCATCACCAGTGCAACCGGCTCATTGAACGGATAAGTTGCCTCAATATCGCCACCTACGGCTTTCTGCAAATCCTCCAGCTCACAGCCGATCTGCACAGCCTGCGGATACATGAACGGCTTTACCAGCAACACATTCATGGTATCTGCCTGTTCTTTCTGAACCTCCCGTTCCTCGGTCGTGCCGAACGCAACACCGGTAAAGTTTTCGGAGTCCAGAATGTACTCCGAATTGTAATAAGCGGCTCTAACCTGTTCCTCTGCCGCATCGTGAGATTCTGCTTGCACCGTAACCGTTTTCTCCAAGGTTTCGGTGATCTTCACATCGTATTCTTTCAAGTTTCGATACCTCCGTTTCTTTGGAAATAAGAAAAGCGACCATCCATGAACCTGTTACAGTTCATAAATAGTCGCATCCACATCGGCTAAAAGCTCGAACAAGCAAATATCGTCCAGTTCGCAAATCAGGGAACCCATGTCGAAGAAAATATCGTCCTCGCATTCCACCGTAGTAACCACGCTGCGGTGTTCGTTAAGACAAATGGCTTCTTCCTTGTCCATCGTGATCGTAGACATACAGGACACCACATAGAATGTCATATCTTCTGCTAACCACAGCTCCTTGCTCTGAATCGTGCGAACTTTTTCATCGCCGCTCATATCTTCTACATAGGACAGAAGCCGCACGGCTCTGCTGTTCAGAAGTACCTTTCCCTGATAGTCGATACCCTCACCAGCAGAGGACAATACTCGATACTCGCTAATCATCTCGGCATTTTTCTGAAACGACTTTGCCAGAAGCGCAGGAGAAATATCATCGAACTCCTCACTGTAGTTTACGAGCATATCTACCATATAATCAGGATCGCAAAGGTCGTAGAGTTCTTCCAAAGCGCCCTGAATGTTTTTTGGGTGTAAACATTTTTTACCTTACCTTTCCATTGATTTTTCTCTTTTTTTCTGCCATTGCTCCAAAAGCTGAATGATTTTATCCTCCATCTGCTTGTTGGTATAGGACTTCGGGAAGTATTTTCGCAACGAATCCGTTTTGAAGGTTACTCTGTCCAGCTCTCCCTTCTTGATTTCATTCATAATCTCGCACATCGCATCCAGCGTACACTCGCCCTCCTGTGCGAGCTTTTTAATTCGCTGTGCTTGCGAAAGGGAAGGAGCTGCTTGAGCATAATCCATTGCAGAAAGAAAATCCTTCTGTTCTTCACTTGCCAGATAGGAAAGCTCCACCGCAGGATTGAATTTGATCTGACCCGTATCTACCATATCCAGCAGTTCCGGAATCAGTTCGGTCAGACGGATATAACGGTGTACCTGATTTCTGCTTTCTCCTGCCTCCTGACCGACTATATCCATTGCCTGCAACTTCATCCAACTTGGGATGAAGTTAAATCGGTGCGTTGACCTTGATGTTTAATCGCATCCAGCTTCATCTTATAAGCAAATGCTCTTTCACTCGGCAGGATACTCTCCCTCTGCAAATTCGCATCAACCATCAAAATAATGGCTGCATCATCGTCCAGGTCACGAACAATCGCAGGCATGGTTTCCTTACCCGCAAGCTCCGATGCCCGGTGCCGCCTGTGACCAGAAACGATTTCATAACCACCGTCGGGGTCAGGACGGACAATCGCAGGAGTGAGAACTCCGAAATCTCGGACGCTCTCTGCCGTTTTCATCATTTCTTCATCATCAACCACACGGAAGGGGTGTCCCTCAAAGGGGTGTAGCTCAGAAAGCGGAATTTCCTGCACACGCTCCTGCTGGGCTTCAGCTCTGGATTGATCGGTGGAGAAAATATCATCGTACCCCTTCAAGCTGATGTTTGCGCCTTTTTTCTGCATTGTTTAACACCTCCTTCGTCAGAATTTTATAGGCTTCGGCAACTTTGCCTTTGGGATCATGCTTGAAGATACTGGTTCCCTCTGCGCTGATTTCCTCTGCACGGACAGAGCGGGGAATGTCGGTCTTGTAAACCTTCAGCTTTCCGCCGTAGCTCTCCCGAATCAGATTGCTGATGTCTTTGGAGTAGTTGGTGCGGCTGTCCACCATCGTCAGAAGAATCCCTTCAATCCTCAGTTTCGGGTTGATTTGCCTCTTGACCTTGTTGATGGTTCCAAGCAGCTGTTCCAGACCCTTTGCAGGAAGGTATGCTGCCTGAACCGGTATCAGCACATTGTCGGCAGCTGCCAACGCATTGACGGTCAGCATACCCAAAGACGGCATACAGTCAAGAAGAATGTAATCATAATTCTGTTTGACTGTATCCAGGTATTGCCGGAGAATGGTTTCCCGGCTCATGGCATTGACCAGTGCTACCTCCATACCTGAGAGTTCGATGTTGGACGGCACCAAATCAACGCCCTCCGGATGATGAAGAATCCCTTCATCGGGAGTATAGGGTTTTCCATCATAATCTTTCCCATCAGATCGGAAAGTGTCGGAGACAGATCATCCGGGCAGGGATTGCCCAAACTGACCGTCAGGGAAGCCTGGGGATCGGTGTCTACCAGAAGCACCTTTTTTCCTTCAAGAGCCAAGCCAACGCCCAGATTCTCGGTGGTGGTGGTCTTTCCAGTGCCTCCTTTCTGATTGACCACCGCAATGATGGTTGCTTTTTTCGACATTTTATCGTCACTCTCCTTCCTCTCGCTTCATTTTCAATTTCTTAAATCCTCCTTCCAAATATCCGTGTGACATATCGTGCCGAACAAGAGCATCGTAGTAGGTGTCTATTG
>ENA-OQEB01000466-OQEB01000466.1-human-gut-metagenome-genome-assembly--contig:-NODE-466-length-16828-cov-2.315610_pt1 | contig 16828 bp, 20 predicted proteins | sample MGYA00242787_ERZ504619 | MGnify/ENA primary metagenome ERZ504619 (study PRJEB26092, sample SAMD00036317) | human gut metagenome | host: Homo sapiens | study: EMG produced TPA metagenomics assembly of... | reverse complement strand
CTGACTGGCGAGAACCCTAGCGTCTTCTTCAAGACTTACAAGCTCAACCGTGCCGCCGCCTGATAGTAGAGGGGAAATACAACATATCGGAGATAGCTACATGACTGGATTCAACACCCTCTCCCACTTCTCAACCAGCTTCAAGAAGCAATTTGGATGTACACCGAGCGAATATAGTAAGAAAACTTATTAAATATCGATGCGAAATAGGTCCGTTTTGGGGAAAATAACCATATTCAGCAAAGACCTGCTTCACCTGCTCCTGCATTTCCGGCGTAAGATGTTTCTCCCCCCGATGTACACGATAATAGGAAGTGCGGTTGCCCAGAACATCCATGACGCGGTACTTGATGGTCTGCATTTCGACATGTTTTACCTGGTCGTAGAGATGGGAAAATCCCCATGCTGCCTTGAACTGGTACACACGCATGAAATGGGAGCAAGATGCATGAAGGTTAGCATCGGGATAAACCGCATTGCCGGCAGTAACATCATCGGGTTTGAACTTTGCCGAGATGAATCGGATGCATTCTGCTGCCCGAGGACAATCGGCATTGAAGCAGTACATCCAATAATAATCTACCAGACTTTTGATAAACTCAGGATCATTAAGATTTAATTTCATGAAAGAATAAAATTTAAATTAAACATTAGGTTTCGCAGTGGTTATTGCCATTGTGGAATCTGTGTTTCCTTGTTTCCGCAACACTATAATTTAATATTTTTTTATAAGCACCTGAGCAACAAAAAGTTGCTCAGGATTTTGCATGTCAGAAATTTCACTTATCTTAGTGTTGCAAAATAAAAACAAACAAAATTCTGAATGGCATGGCAAAAATACAAATAAAATCCGAGAAACTCACTCCTTTTGGGAGAATTTTGTCGCTTTGCAAGCAAAATCCCACTAAACCCTATAGGTTGCGGATTTGAGGATAAGGGCGTATACAGAAAGGTTTGCCAGCGTATTATACTATCTTGGCCCCCTCAGCATTGATATTAACGCAAAAAACGTTAAAAGCGACAAGATTCTCAGGGAAAAGCATTGCCTTATCCTAGGAAATGTGTAATTTTGCACCTACAAAAACCTAGGAAACGTGATAAAATCCAAGCACTTTCAAAGCTAGGATACGTGTAACAACAAGTATATCAAGAAGTTATGAAACGTAAAATCTATAGTCAATTATTAAGATGGAAATCAGACGACAATGGGCAGAATGCATTGCTCATTGATGGGGCACGACGTGTCGGTAAAAGCTATATCGTAGAGGAATTTGCCAAGAACGAATACGAATCGTATATCTTGATAGACTTCAACAATACGATGCAGCAAGTATTAGATCTGTTTAGGGACTACCTATATGATCTTGATACTTTCTTTATGTACTTGCAACTCTACTTCAATGTAAAGTTAACAGCGCGCAAGTCGCTAATCATCTTCGATGAAGTACAGGCATTTCCTGAAGCGAGAGCCGCCATCAAAGTATCTTGTCAAAGATGGACGATACGACTATATTGAAACAGGTTCACTTGTTTCCATCAAACAAGAATGTAAAAAACATCATGATTCCATCCGAAGAAATCAGAATCAACATGTATCCGATGGATTTTGAAGAATTTCTTTGGGCTATGGACGAAGAGGCAATCATGCAACTCATCAAAAACCAATTTACCAAGCTTAAGCCTCTTGGTACCGACATGCATCGCAAGGCTATGACCTTATTCCGTCAATATATGATAGTAGGAGGCATGCCTAAGGCTGTAGATACCTATGTAAAGACTCGCGATTTTACAAAAGTTGACACAATAAAACGCGCAATAATAAGCCTTTATCGAAACGACATTCAGAAATACGCAGAAGGCAACGAGGTAAGAGTGACAAGCATCTTTGATCTGATTCCAAGCCAGCTTCAGAAACACGAGAAGAAATTCCGCCTGTCTGAAATAAAGGCTGGTGCCAGAATGCGTGAGTACGAGGGTGCTTTTTTTTGGCTGAACGAAGCTATGGTTGCAAATATCTGCTACGGAGCAACAGAGCCAAACATCGGGCTTAATCTCAAGCTGGAAAACTCTAGTTTGAAATGTTACATGGCAGATACAGGTTTGCTGATCAGTATGGCTTTTGACGAGAATCGAATCATGCAGGAATCACTTTACAAGAAACTGATGATGGACAAGCTGGAAGTAAACGAGGGGATGCTTGTTGAGAATATCGTGGCACAGATGTTGAGGGCAAAGGGGCACAAGCTGTTTTTCTATTCCAACTATTCACGTGAGCAGAAGACAGAATGGAAATCGACTTCTGATAGCGAAACCTTCGATTACGAGCAAGCATAACATCTCGCCAATAGAGGTGAAATCAACCAATCGCTATACCATTTCATCTTTGGAAAAGTGTGTCAGAAAGTACAAGAATTACCTATCGACTCCTTATGTCATTCACACCTCAGACCTAGCGGAAAAAGATGGGATAGTATATCTACCACTCTATATGACTCCCCTGTTATAAGCCAGAGCCAGAAGAGGGCGTGCATAAATTATATCTTGCACACCCTCTTCTCTTTTTACCACCAATTATCTATAGAAATCCTTTCAACCGTTGGCGCATTTTAGATAGTCTTTATCGTTTGAATAAAACTATCGAATGTCAATGTATTAATATCTTCTATCATTATCTTTTGAATTAGATTTTGTGGTGGTGAGTACATCATTTCACCTCTTGTTATATTTCTCCTCTTTTATACTGAACTTTACGATTCTCCCTCGTTTTCTTATCGGCAATATACATACCTGCCAGGATGCAGGCAGCACCTACCAGGAAATAAGGGGTGATTTTCTCATCAAGTACCCATGAAGCAAATATCATGGTGGTGATAGGGTTGAAGTAAACCCAGTTGGTTGCCTTTACCGTTCCGAGCTTGGAGATGCACCAATTCCACGTCAGGAAGCAGACCATGGAAGCCAGACAGCCCAGGAAGAGCAAATTGCCGATAACCTGCGGACGGGTGAAGACTCCAGAGGAGGAAAGCCCGGAATGATGAGATAATAAGGCAAGATGGTGAGTACACCATAGAAGAAAACCTTCTCGTAATGAAAGCCGCACTATAATCGCCCGACACCGCCTTCATCAGCAGCGAATAGATGGCCCAACATATGCAAGCCGTAAATGCCAAGGCATCACCCACTGGCGAGAGATGGAGCACAAACCTGCCATTCAGCACCACGATGATCATGCCCACGAAAGCGAGCAAGGAACCCAAGAGCTGGATGCCATTGATGCGATTGGAGTCGCGATACACCAAGCGCACCAGTAGAGTGGCGAAGAGCGGACAGGAGCATACAATGAGCGAGGTATTGGTAGTGGTGGTATAGTTCATCGCCTCGTTCTCACTGAGGAAATAGAGTGAGCCGCCCGTGATGCCGAGCAGCGCCATCTTAACCTCATCCTTCCAGGAGTCGCAGAAGAGACGGCGATGGTTGAAACAGAGCATCAACACATAGGCAATGGAGAAGCGCAGGGTAAAAATCTGCGCAGGCGAAAGTCCATTGAGCATCAGCACCTTGGTAGAAACAAAGGTGGTGCCCCAAATGGCTACCGTGACGAAAGCCACCAGATGATAAAAGAAGTTACTATTCTTGGTCATGTCTTTTTGCTATCTTATCGTTATTGTCTATAAAAGTTTCTGGATGCAAAGGTACTAAAAATTAGCCAAAAAACATACTTTTTCATTCAATAGAAGATAATTATTGAATATTTTTATTAACTTTGCAGCATGATATACCATCCAATAGACATCAACAGATATTCTGATATCAACATACCCGAGGGGATGAACAATCCGCTCGACTATGAGCCGCATCCTCTTTGCATCATGGTATGCAAGGAGCTACAAAGCTATCTCGCTGAGCGAAAAGACTGGCGAGAGGAGATAGACAAGGGCAAAAATGTTTGGCGTGCTCATCGTGGAAAAACAGCGAGAGATAGGCTATCTTGCTGCCTATAGCGGACAGATAGGGGGCAGGAGCGACTGGGAGGATTTCGTGCCTGCCGTATTCGACTACCTGCAACCCGATGGATACTTCAAGGTGCATGAGGCAGAAATCACGAATCTGAATCGTGCCATCGCCCGTTTATCTTCTGATGAAAAGATGAAGGAGGCAAAGCATATCATCCATGATTTGCAGCAAGAGCGACAACGCACCATCGCCGCCTATCAGGAGAAGATGAAGGAGGCGAAGGCGAAGCGAGATGCCCGCAGGCAAGAAGCCTTGCTTGCAGCCAAGGAAAATGGAGCAACAGATGACTCAGGTTTATCCCCAGAGGAAGAACAGATGATGATCAAGGAAAGCCAATTTATGAAGGCAGAATTGAGAAGACTCAAGAAAGCGTTGTCAGAAAAGACAACGCTCGAAACGGAATATGCTGAATTTCAAGAGAATCTACAGCAGATGAAGCAACTGCGCAAGACATTATCCGATGCCTTGCAGCAATGGCTCTTCATGCAATTCCGTATGCTCAACTATCAAGGCGAGAGCAAGGACTTATTGGAGATATTTCGAGACGAGGCATTACTGGGCAATCAGAATATAATTACCAGCCAAGTAGCAGCCTTGAAGATGGTGCCTCCTGCTGGCAGTGGCGAATGCTGCGAGCCAAAACTCTTGCAGTATGCTACCTGCATGGTTTGAAGCCACTGCAAATGGCGATGTTTTGGTGGGGCGAGAGCCTAAGGAGGAGATTCGCCATCATCTGCAATATTATCCAGCATGCAATGGCAAGTGCAAGCCTATCCTCCACTGGATGTTGCCTGCCAGCATCTTTGAGTCATCCGCCTCTGACACCCACATATATAATAAAGTAGAAATCTTATATGATGACCGTGAGCTAGCCGTTATCCACAAGCCTGAGGGGTTGCTGTCTGTACCTGGCAAGGACATTCATCAGCCTTCCATCTATGCTTGGGCAAGGAAGCAATATCCCGAAGCCGAAGGTCCACTTATCGTGCATCGCCTGGACATGGCAACAAGCGGCTTGATGATAATCGCCAAGACGGAGTTTGCCTATCACCGATTGCAGCAAGCCTTCCTGTATCATCACGTGCAGAAGAAATATGTGGCTATCGTATGCCCAAAAGATAAGGAAGCAGAAGAGCGAATACTTCGCTTGGCAAGCGGAGAGAACCATCGTGGCATTATCTCCCTCCCCCTGATGCCCAATTACCTCGACCGCCCTCGCCAAATCGTGAATCACGAGCAGGGCAAGGAGGCCATCACAGAGTATGAGGTGCTAGGGAGTGAAGAACGCCATCATCTTCGTTTGGCTCTATTTCCGAAGACAGGTCGCACCCATCAGCTTAGAGTGCATTGCGCCCATCACGAGGGTTTGAATGCCCCCATCCTTGGCGACCCACTCTATGGCAATGAGAAGGCTTCTCGCCTCTACCTCCATGCCGAGGAAATCACATTCAAGCATCCATTGACGGGCAAGACAATGACCATCATGAGAAAGGCAGATTTTCCACTGTAACGCTGTAACGGTGTAACGCTACAACCGTTCGTTTATACAAAGAACATGATGATGACCTGGGCGATGATGACCCTCACAAACATACCTAATGGATAAACCGTGGCATAGCTGATGCTAGGGGTATCGCCATCCAGCGTATCGTTGGCGTAGGTCAGAGCCATCGGGTTGGCCATGCTGCCACAGAGGATGCCACAGATGCTACCGAAGTCGTACTTCTTCGTCTTCAGGATGATGAAACCTACGATGACCACTGGCACTACCGTGATGAGGAAGCCTATGCCTACCCACATCAAGCCCTCAGGCGGATGATCGTCTCGAAGAACTGACCACCAGCCTCCAATCCCAGGCAACCGAGATAGAGCGAGAGTCCCAACTCTCTGAGCATCAAGCCAGCGCTGCGAGTCATATAAGAGATGAAATGCACTCTAGGACCTAGGGCACCTATCAGAATACCCATCACGATAGGACACCGGCGATACCGAGTCGCACAGGGGCTGTCATGCCAGGGATATTCAATGGGATGGTACCAATGGCCAATCCCAAGATGATGCCGAGGAAGATGGCACCGAGGTTTGGCTCATTCAGCGTCTTCACCGCATTGCCGAGGAATTGCTCCACATGGTCGATGCTGGTAGGGTCACCCACCACGGTGAGGCGATCACCATATTGCAATATCAAGTCATCGGTGGCAAGCAGGCGGATATCACCACGCAACACGCGACTCACATTCACACCATAACTATTACGCATCTGTAGATGCCCCAGTCGCTTACCATTCAATCCAGGGCGAGTAACCACGATGATGCGGCTCTCCACCTTGGCATCAATGGCATTCCAATCCACCTTCTCATTGTTCCACTCCTTGTCCACCTTCTTGCCAAAGAGTATCTGCATCGCCGAAGCCTCATCCTTATTGGTTACCACGAGCACATTATCTTTGGTATGGAGCACGGTATCTGCCTGAGGCACAATCACCTGATCGCCCCTCCACACTCGAGAGATGATAAACTTGCGATGGGTCATCATCGAGATTTCGGCGATAGTGCAGCCATTGAGGGCAGGATTCACAATCACATATTGTCCGATGGAGGTATGGTCGTCGTCATCGCCACGGCGTATCTCCAGGTCCTCTGGCTTCACAAAGAGTTTTCTCAAGAGCATCATCGCCAAGATAACGCCCACCACACCCAGGGGATAAGTGACAGCACATCCCAAAGCCGCACCGCCGCTAGGCATTCCTAGCTGCTGCAATGCCTGCTGCGCCGCACCCAGGCAGGGGTATTGGTGGTGGCACCACAGAGAATGCCCACCATATCGGGCAAACTCACTGGCAATACATAGCACAACCCCAGGGAGAAGAGCGTGCCCACCAAGATGACAGCCATACTCCACAGATTGAGCGAGATGCCTCATGGCGCATCGAACCGAAGAAGTTAGGACCTACATACAATCCCAATACATACACAAACATGGTGAGACCGAAGCTCTCGGCAAACTCCAGCATGTTATGGTCGATGGTAAGCCCCAAGTGACCTGCCACGATGCCCACAAAGAATACGAAGGCTATGCCAAGGGATATACCTTTGACATGAATCTTGCCAAGGGCAAGACCCAGGGTACATATCAATGAAAGGATGACGATGCCCTGCACCGCCGAATGCACGTTGATCAAATTATCAAACCACATAATACTGATATACGTTACTTAATCTTTTTTCTCAAAATAATGTTCTAATTGTCTAAATCGAGTGCAAAGGTACACCATTTTGCGGACAAAACAAAATAAAATGCAGGAAATTCAAATTTACTTCAAAGTTTTTTAGTACCTTTGCATCCAAAATAAATAAAAAGAATGATAGATATTTGTTGTATAGGTCACATCACCAAGGACAAGATAGTGACCCCCAATCGCACCGTATACATGGCAGGTGGCACTTCATTTTACTTTGCCTATGCCATCAACCAACTGCCCAAGGACGTGAGTTTCTCACTGGTTACGGCTATGGACCCTACGGAGACAGAACCTGTGGAAAAGATGCGCCAGGCAGGCATCGACGTAACGCTGAATGCCTCTCGCAACACCGTATTCTTTGAGAACATCTATGGTGAGAACCAGAATGAGCGCAAGCAGCGAGTGCTAGCCAAGGCAGATCCATTCACCATCCAGCAGTTGGAGCATATCGATGCCAAGGTATATCACCTGGGTAGCCTCCTGAGCGATGATTTCTCTCCAGAAGTAGTGGAATATCTCTCTAAGAAGGGCCATGTATCCATTGATGTGCAGGCTATCTGCGAGAGGTGAAGGACGAGAAGGTATACGCCATCGACTGGAAAGAGAAGAAAGAGGTGCTGAAGCATACCTACTATCTCAAGGTAAACGAGATAGAGATGGAGACCATCACGGGGGTAAAGGATGCCCACGAGGCAGCCAAGCTCATCCACTCTTGGGGCGTAACCGAGGTGATTATCACGCTGGGCAGCGAGGGTTCGCTCATCTATGTGGACGATACCTTCTATGAGGTTCCTGCCTATGCCCCTCACGAGGTGGTGGATGCCACGGGGTGTGGCGACACTTACTCGGCTGGTTACCTGTACAAGCGATTGCAGGGAGCCACACCTACCGAGGCGGGCAAGTTTGCAGCAGCCATGTGTACCATCAAACTGGAGCACAACGGCCCATTCAATCGCAACATCGAAGACGTCAACGCCATCATCAAGAACTAGCGTATAAAATCAGGGAAATCACAGTTTGTGGTTTCCCTTTTTATGTTTTATAGCATAAATCTACAGAAAAACGCACTAAAATCCTACTTTTTTCAAGAATGAACCATTATGAACTTGCAAGTTATAACTTTTTTATCTATCTTTGCAAATAAATTTATAACTAATAACAGAAGAGCGTATGGCTGATATGAAACATCTTACCATCGTGGCATGTGCATTGCTAGCACTTTGCGCATGCTCTGGAGGCGGGGGAAGCAATGACCCTGATCCGACGCCAACACCGACGCGACTCCTACACCTACACCTACTCCGACACCTTCGGAGAAGTTACCTATCAACATCAGTACCACGATGAGCAGTCGTGCTACCGATTATGCCTTCGAAGCCGGAGACATGATTGGCGTGTACATCGTAAACCACAATGCAGATGGCTCGGCGGCAAGCCTGATGGCATCAGGCAACTATGTAGATAATAGCAAGTATACTTATACCAACGGCACATGGACACCTGCCACCCAATCCTATTGGAAAGACAACACCACCCATGCCGACTTCTATCTGTATTATCCATACGCAGCCAGTGTGGGCAGCGTGGAGGCAATGTCCTGGAGCGTGAAAGCCGACCAGAGCCAAGAGGCGAATTATAAGGCTGCCGACCTGCTGATAGGCAAGACCACCGACGTGGCTCCTACCGAGAATGCAGTGAAGGTAGATGCCAAGCACGTGATGAGCCAGATGGTCATCAAGCTAGTGGCAGGCAATGGCTTTACCGATGCGTCGCTCAAGGCAGCCAAGATCAGCGTGCTCATCAACCGACTCAAGACGAATGCCTCGGTCAATCTATCCACTGGCATAGCAACCGCCACTGGCGATGACCTCAACATCACGCCGCTGAAGGATGGCGACAATAACTATAAGGCAATCCTAGTGCCACAAGCTGTGGGCGAGGGCAATCTCATCACCGTCAATGTGGATGGCAGAGATTACAACTTAGCCAAGGATGCCAAGTTTACCGCCTTCGAAGCTGGCAAGAAATACCAGTTTACCGTTACCCTGAGCAAAACCAGCAATGGCGTGAACGTGAATATCACGAAGTGGGAGGACGACGGCATCGACTACGGAGCACAGCCGAGTAAGCATCGAATGTGCATCGAATGTGCATCGAATGTGCATCGAATGAACTTTTCCTAAATATTCATCAGATATATGAAGTGATCATGAGAAAATTAAGATATACATTATTATATATGCTAGCCGTAGGAATGATGGTTCTTACGGGATGTAGCGACGACCTGTTCAGTGGCAACAATGACCAGCACGACAGCAATCGCATACAGCTCTCTGGCGACATCGACCAGCTAGCCGTTACCCGTGTCAACGACAATGGCTTCTGCAATGGCGATGTGATGGGTGTATACATCGTGGATTATGATGGCAACACCCCAGGCTCCCTGAAGGCGAGCGGCAACCGTGGCGACAATGTGCGCCATACCTTCGACGAGCCAAACTATAAGTGGGATTCCGCTTACGACCTTTTCTGGAAAGACAAGCATACCCATATCGACGTATATGGTTACTACCCATACGGTAATCCTGAGAGCATCGACGACTATCAGTTTGAGGTGCAGAAGGATCAGAGCAAGGCATCAGCCGAAGGCGAGATGGGTGGCTACGAGGCGAGCGACTTCCTCTGGGGCAAGGTGGGCGACGTGGCTCCTACCACCAATGTGATTCGCCTGCCGATGCTCACCGCATGTCTAATGCGAGAGTTACCCTGATTCAGGCAGCGGTTTTGCCGAGGGCGAATGGGCTAGCACAGAGAAGATTGTGTTGACAGCCAATGTGGCTCGCAAGGCAAGCATCAATCTTGCCGACGGCACAGTCAAGGTGGCTGGCAGTGTGGAGAATACCGCCACCATCCCTTCTCGCGTAGGTGACGAATGGCGTACCATCGTCATCCCTCAAACCGTGGCAGCTGGTACCACGCTCTTTAGCATCACCATCGGTGGTGTGCCTTACAAATTTACGAAGAATGAACCTCTTACCTATGTAGCTGGCAAGATGATGAACTTCGGTATCAAGGTGGATAAGCAGGCAGGCACTGGTGCCTACAAGCTCACCTGATAAGCGAAAGCATTACCCCATGGGAGAACGACCTCGTGAGCATGATGCTACGGCTAAGGAGTATGTGGTTATCAACTCAACAGCTGGACATCTGAAGGAGGCGATAGCTGCGGCTAATAAAGACTATAAGAAGGTTAAGAATCTGAAGATTACTGGCGAAGTAAACGCTACGGATTTCTACTTTATGAGAGATTCTATGGATATTTTGCAGGCCTTAAATCTTAAAGAAGTAAGAATCATTGGAACTAATGAAACTGTAAGCGACGGATGGGCTGTTGGAATTAATAAAGACGACCAAATTCCTCATGATGCTTTCTTCACTCCACAAGGGAAGCAAGGGAAAAAGAGCTTAATCTATATTGTTTTACCTGATAGATTAAAATCTATTGGAACTCGTGCATTTAGTGGGTGCGAATACCTATCAGGGTCTCTTTCAATCCCAGAAGGTGTCATTGACATCCAACAGGGAGCTTTTACTGGCTGCAAATCCCTCACTGGTTCTTTGTCTTTGCCATCCACATTAGTATACATAGGAACTAACGATCAAGGTGACGGTTCTGACTGCGACTACTTTAGTGGTACATTCTCAGGATGTGGATTTGTTGGTCAATTAATTATCCCAGAAGGAGTAAAAGTTATTCGCGGCTTTGCTTTTGACAATTGTAGTGGTTTGTATGGGAATCTCAAATTACCAGCAAATTTGGAAAAGTTGGGCGTAAGTTCCTTTGGTAGTTGCAAGAATTTAACTGGCTCTTTAGAGATTCCACAAAAGATAAAAAATATTCCTACCAATTGCTTCTTCAAATGTGGTTTTGACGGGACGCTTACCTTACCTAACGGCATCACTGCTATCGGAGATGGAGCATTTAGCGATTGCCATTTCAAAGGAGAATTATCTCTCCCCAAAGACTTGCGTATCATCAACAATACTGTCTTCTACAATAATGATTTCTCTGGCGAATTGGTTTTACCAAAGAATTTAAGTACTATTGGTGAAAGAGCTTTTGCTTACAACTGGCGACTGATGGGCGATGTAGAATTCCCTGAGGGGCTTCAATCCATAGGTGCTGGTGCCTTTGCGCATTGTAGAAGCATCGAAGGCTTGATTTTCCCTGAAAGCCTTGAAAGTATACGCTACGAAGCTAGCTATCAGGAAGACGGTGGTGCTTTCGAAGATTGCACTGGCATTAATAGTATTGTATGTAAGAGTGATATGCCAGCTTACGTCCAAAATGGAGCTTTCGATGGTGTAGCAAAAGACAATTTCACTTTGGAAGTACCAGAGTCTGCCATCCAACAATACCAAGCTGCCAGTGGATGGAAGGATTTCAAGCGTATTGCAGCTCACCACGAGCTCGTTTGCCGTCCATCTGTAGCCTGCGCTTTAAGCACGGAGCATAAGCAGACACTGACCATTAATGCCGAGGGCGAATGGGAAGTAGCCAGCAAGCCAGACTGGTGTGAGGTTTCTCCTGCCAGCGGCAATAAGAAGACGGAGGTTACTCTGACCATCAAGGGTATGGCTAAGAATGCTGATAACCGTGATGGCAAGGTGGTATTCCGCTTGAAGAACAAGGATTACACCCATACATGCGAGGTATCTCAGTATGGATACGAATATGGCGAGGACGAATGGATTACCCTGCAGAAGGCAACGAAGGCAACAATGGTGGCATCAACATCGTATTGCTCGGTGATGGCTTCAATGCCAAGGACATTGCCAGTGGCGAGTACCTGAAGGACATCAAGCAAGAGGTGGAGTACTTCTTCGGCATCGAGCCATATAAGACTTATCGTGATTACTTCAATGTATATACAGCTATGCCTCTTTCTACAGAAAGTGGCGTAGGTACAGTAAATACCATCCGCTATAACCGATTCAATACCACCTATACAGGCGGTGTCGGCTTGAAGGCAGATTATGATGAAGTATTCGATTATTCTTTGGGTGCTCCTACTGTCACCAAGAACAACTTGGATCAGACATTGATTATCATCGTGCCTAATTCTACTGATTACGGTGGCATCTGTCAGATGTGGGATAGTGGAGCAGCTATTGCCTTCTGTCCTCAGAGTACCTACGGTTATCCGCTCGATACCCGTGGCGTCATCCAGCATGAGGCAGGCGGACACGGATTCGGAAAGTTGGGCGATGAGTACATTTATCACAACGCCTTCATCGATTTCTGCGACTGCACTTGCTGCGGACACGTTCTTGAATTCAACGGAGCCAAGTCGCTCGGCTGGTACGATAACCTGGAACTTACCGGCAAGATGCATAGCGTGGGTTGGAGCCATCTTATCTTCGACGACCGCTATAGCGACATCGTGGACATCTACGAGGGTGGATATATGCACAACCGTGGCGTATTCCGCTCGGAGCCAAACTCTTGTATGAACAATGATATTCCTTACTATAGCACCATCAGCCGTGAGAGTATCGTGAAGCGCATCAAGCGATATGCTGGCGAAACATACTCTTTCGAGGACTTCGTGAAGAATGATAAGCGAGATGCAGGTGTAGTGGAGAGCCGTGCCTTCGGTACCAATGGCGACCAGCGCACTGCCCATACCTATCAGCATGCACCTGTCTTCCACAAGGGAAGCCCACTGCAAATGGCTAAGGTAAGAAGACATCGTTAACTCCTAAAAAGAAAAAAACATGAAGAAACATATAATAAGATACGCAGGTTTTGCGTTGGCTATATTAGGAATGGTGGGAATGGCAGCTTGTAGCGAAGAGTCGGAAACGGCTCCTCGCTTACAGGATGCAAAGTCAACACCTATGACATTTGCGATTAGCTATCCAGGGCAAGGTAACTCTGGAAAAGCAAGACAACTGGGCAGCCGTGCCACAGAAACAAGCTTCGAGGCAAACGACAAGATAGGTCTCTATGTGGCAGACGCCAATGCCCCACTGGAGATAGGTGGCAACCTGGTAAACAATGAGGCACTGACCTTTGATGGCAATACCTGGCAGCCGCACGCACCCTCTACTGGGACGAGGGCAGCTACAATGCCTACGCTTACTACCCATACATACAGGGCGTGAGCAGCATAGAAGACCAGCCATTCAGCGTGAGCACCGACCAGAGTACGCCAAAGACAGCCGAGGCACTCGGCGGCTACGAGGCAAGCGACCTGCTCTATGCCTCCAGCAAGGGCATCACCGCATCGGCTTCGCCTATCAACCTCAACTTCAAGCACATCATGAGCAAGCTGAAGATTCGCCTCATCAAGGGCGAGGACTTTGAGGGCGATATGCCTACCACGGCTACGGTTTACATCCACAACACCGTGCCTCTGCCACCGTCGACCTGCAGGCAGGCGTTGCCACTCGCTATGTGAAGGCACTCGCCAAACCATTACGGCTCACCAAGACGATGACTTCAGCTACTCTGCCATCATCGTGCCACAGCGTGTGGAAAACCGCATGCCGCTCATCGAGGTGGTGATGAAGGGCGTGAGCTATCTCTTCGAGAGCAAGTTCCAGTTTAAGCCGGGCGTGGAGCATCTCGTCAACCTGACCATCACCGAGAACCCTGAGAAGGTGAAGATTGACATCGGCGGTGAGATACAGGGGTGGAATTAAAAATAATGTATAATTAATAATGAAGAATTAATAATTACAGAAGATAAAATCTCTCTTATATAAAATTAGATGAAGAAGACGGTATATATTTTATCCCTTCTAGCACTCCTCTTGGGAGGATGGGTGGTAGCCTTATGGCTGCCGCCCTTTGCTGCTCATAAAGGTAGCGCCTCGGAAACGAGATATGGGGTGAACGAAGGATTGGAACTGGTGGAACAAAACTGCGGCAAGGCGGGCAAGCGCTACGTGGTGGAAGATGCAGATGGCAACGAGCTGTTTGTCATCCCCTTACGCCATTGCCTGCTCGACACCCGCTATCGCAACGGACAACTGCGATTCCGAGAGCAAGGTACCAATCGAGAGGGATATATCGACCGTCAGGGCATGGTGACATTCGAGTTAGGAGTTAGGAGTCAGGAGTTAGGAGTTAGGAGTCGGGAGTTAGGAGTTAGGAGTCAGGAGTTAGGAGTTAGAAGTCAGGAGTTTGGAGATAGGAGTGATGCTGAGGTAAATTCAAATAAAGAATTTTCACAACATTATGAGAGCCAATCAACAGCCCCAGCCAGAAGCAAGCGAGCTCTCTCGCAAGTTGACCTAAGAGCCATGGCACATAGCAACCCCTTCTATCAGGAGGCTGCCAAGATACTGCAGGGCAAGGTGAGCGAGCAAGACGGCAAGCGCAGGCATCAGATACTCAACTACTGCGAGCACTTCCGCACCGCCTACACCACCAAGGACATCGACTTCCTGAGACAAGTGTTTAGCGACAAGGCGCTCATCATCGTGGGCAATGTGGTAAAAGCCACCACTGGCGACGGCAAGGTACATGCCGATAACCAAGCCGTGACCTACGCCATCCACTCCAAGCGAGATTACATCAACCGCTTGAGCCGCGTGTTTGCCGCCAACCAGAAGATAGACGTCAAGTTCTCGGGGTTTCGCATCATGCGCCACCCCACGATGGATGGCATCTACGGCGTAACGCTCCGCCAGCAATACAAGAGCGACCGCTACAGCGACGATGGCTACCTCTTCCTGCTATGGGATTTTCGCAATCCCTCCATGCCCCTCATCCATGTGAGGACATGGCAACCTGCCAGCAGCGTGCAGGGCAGCGGAGATGTGATCAGCATACAAGATTTCAACTTAGAATAATGAGGTTATGAAAATGAAAGTTAGGAGTGACGAGTTGGGAGTGAGAAGTGAGGAGTTAGGAGTTAGGAGTGAGGAGTTAGGAGTGAGGAGTTGGCTCCTCATGGCCATTCTTTTCTTGCTCATTCCCATCAAGCTCCATGCACAGGAATATTCGGTGGCAAGCTTCCGCTTGTTGCCCAACGACGTGAGTGCCTTTATCCACCCCGAGCGCGACCTCAACGACGAGGCTTGCGCCCTGGTCAAGGTAGAGTGCCCGGTAGACTTTGCTTTCTCCTCTCCCCTGGGCATCGTGAAGCGCAAGGACGAAGTGGGCGAAGTATGGCTCTACCTGCCCAAGGGCACCAAGACGCTCACCCTGAAGCATCCCGACTGGGCGTAATCAGAGATTACAAGTTGGGCAAACCCCTAGAGAGCCGCATGACCTACGAGATGAAACTCCTTCTGCCTAAGCCAGAGGTAACCGAACTGCACGATACCATCGTACAGGTGAAGACGGTGGTGGATACCGTGGCTGTGGCTATGAAGCGACCTAAGATGCCGCTAGCCATCTACACCCTAGCCACCATCGCCCTGCATGAGGATGGTCCGTCATACGGCTTATGGTTTGCCCTGATGCATCGCCACGGTTTCTTCCTTCATGCCAGCACCGACCTGAAGAGCATCGGCTCCACGGTGGGCAACTGCCAGGAAGACGGCAGCATCAATGCCTCGGGCACCAAGCCATACTATACCGGCGCCACCAAGCACAGCAACTATACCCTCACCCTGGGAGCCATCCACACCTGGGCCATGGCATCTGCCTCTTCGAGGCATCGGCTATGGCAAGACTTCCACCGCTTGGGAGCAGAGCCAAAGCGAGGGCGGCGGATATATCCTCAACGATGGATTATCCCACAAGGGCATGGCAGCCGAAGTGGGCGTGCTAGCCTCCTTTGGAAGATTCGCGGTCAATGCCTCAGCCATCACCATCGCCGGCAAGCAGTGGCAGGGCAGCATCGGTATCGGCATCAAAATAGGAAAGATCAAGAAGAAATAACATAGCAAATATGAGATTCAAAAGTATCATATATACATCATTATGCATCATGCTAGCGGCATGCAGCAGCGAGAAGCCAAGCTATCTGGAGCCTCACCTCACCACCCTGGCAGCCACCAACATCACCCGTACGGAGGCTACGCTCAATGGCACGGCGGTGGTGGAGGGAGAGACGGATATGCCGCAGCTCAACTTTCGCTATGGCACCACCCAGCAGATGGAGCTAACCTCTGCCCCTGTCCAGGCAAAGGGCTCTAGCGTGGCACTGCTGCTGAGTCAACTCAAGGCAGGCACCACCTATTACTATATGTTGCAAGGCAGCAATGGCAGAACCACTACCACCAGCAACACCATGAGCTTTAGCACCCAGCCAAATGAGAAGCCAACGATGGGCACGGCTACGATCCTGAGCCATGGACCTATGAGCGTGATCATTGGGTATGAGATAGCGGAAGATGGCGGCGAAGGCATCACCGAGACGGGATGCTATTATGCCTGGGAGATGGGGAAAAACAGAAGGTTGTGGCAGATAACTTGTCCTCCCAGCATAAGCTGAGGATAGGATCACTGGAGCGCAATGCCTCCTATCAGATATGGCCCTACGCAAGAACCGGGTGGGCGAAACCATCGGCACAGCACTCTCCTTCATCCACGAGGCGATGCATCATGCTAG